>Ga0315309_1002009_pt1 | contig 11994 bp, 13 predicted proteins | sample TDP4_MG_FD_203080 | JGI IMG/M metagenome (GOLD analysis project Ga0315309, IMG submission 203080) | Freshwater sediment microbial communities from Lake Towuti, South Sulawesi, Indonesia - TDP4 | ecosystem: Environmental > Aquatic > Freshwater > Lake > Sediment | place: Indonesia: South Sulawesi...
CTCACCGACCGGGCCCTCGTCGAGAGGGCATCCCTGGTCCTCCCGCAGGTGACCCAGATATTCCTGGGGCTCAGGGACCTCGGGCTCCCCGGGGACATCATCAACCTCCGGGACGCGGAGAGGGCGGTGCTGGTCCTCCTGGGGGTGGACTCTTGAGCGTGAGTGTCTTCGACGGCTTCCGGTTCAGGGTGGTCTCCTCGCCCATCCACCGGCTGGACCCCCGGGTCAAGTTCCTCTTCGTCTCCGTGCTCTTCGTGGGGGCGGTCCTGTTCAGCGAGCTGATCCCCCTCCTGGTGCTGTTCCTCGCGCCGATCCCCCTCGTGGTGCTGGCCGGCGTCCGGCGGGAGTGGGCCCGGTCCCTGAGGGGCGCCGCGTTCTTCGCCGCCTTCATCTTCATCTTCAACTTCATCTTCCCTTACTTCTTCCCCACGGCGGGCCCGGGGATCGAGCCGCCCATCGACACCCCCATGGAGTACGCGGTCCTCGCGGAGCGGGCCCTCGTCATGACCCTCCGCCTCCTGGTGCTGGTGGGCTCCTTCTCTGCGTTCTTCCTGACTACCTCGCCGGACCACCTCTCCCTGGCCCTGGAGCAGAGCCGCGTCCCCTACGAGCTCTGCTTCGCCTTCACCACGGCCGTCCGGTTCGTCCCGGTCCTGGCCGAGGAGGCCCAGACCATCACAGACGCCCAGAGGGCCCGGGGGCTGGAGCTGGAGAAAGGGAACTTCCTGCGAAGGGTGAGGAACTACATCCCGATCCTGATCCCCCTGATCGTCAACGCCATCCGGAGGAGCCTGGAGCTCGCCGAGGCGATGGAGTCCCGGGCGTGGGGGGCCACCGAGAACCGGACAAACCTCTACGTGCTGAGGATGAGGCGCGTGGACTACACTCTGCTCTTAGTCTCCGCGCTGGTGCTCGCCGCGGCGGTCTACGTGAAGCTCGCCATCCCCGTCCCCTCGGTGGTCTCGCTACTCTATCCCTGAGGGCCTGCCTGCGTCGCCCCTATTCACGGCCGAACAACCGCGCGCGAAGTATCCCCATCCCTACCAAGTAGGGGTAGGGCTACCTCCGCCGGTCAGGAAGAAGAACAAGGACCTAAAGGACAGATTCTCGCCAATAGGCTTCATGCAGACCTTCTGCTGTGAGCAACGAACATGCCATGAGTTGAAAATCTTAGTGGGTAATTTTGGTAGGATAAATCTTTAAATTGTAGTATGAAATTATGTTTTAGGGGGACAAAATGGATACAGTGACCGTGAATGAGAAGGGGCAGGTGACGATCCCGGCAAGAATCCGGAGGAGCAAGGGTTTGAGGAAGGGGACGCGGATGGCGCTGGTCGAGATCGGAGAGAGAATCGAACTGGTTGCCATGCCGGAGGACCCTGTTCAGGGGCTCGTGGGCTTGGGGAGGAGACTGCCCAGCATAGAGGAGATCGAGGCCGAGGCCGACGTGGAATGAGGGTTTTCTTTGACACCAGTGCCTTTCTGAAGGTTCTAAAGAAGGAGGAAAACTACAGCGGAGTCGTTCAGTGGCTCCTGAGGGTGAGAGGCGGGGAGCATGCCGGGTACACGGACACCATCGTCATCGCCGAGATGGTCTATGCGTTTCTGGCTCAGGGACTTGAAGACGAGGCGGTGAGGGCACGGGCGTACGTGGAAGGCATCCCCAACCTGACGATAATCGAGGACGTCCCGACCTCCATCTCCCACAGAGGAGCAGAGCTGAAGAAGAAGTACTTCAAGAGGGCTGAAAAGACGTTCTTCTCCCTGTACGACGGCGTGCACCTCGCGCTGGCGGAGAAACACTGTGAGGTGTTCCTGACATCGGACTCCGACTTCAAAGGCGTGACAGAGGTCAAAGTCGAATTTGTGTAGGTCGATGCCCACGCCGGCTGCTCAAAAAGAGAGACGAGAGATAAGTCTGAATGATGGTTCCTGGCCCACGGGCTTCTCGCAGACGTTCTGGGCCATCGGCGTCAATTTTTAACCTTTTTGAACTCCCGCGCCTATGTCTTCTCCGGGGTTTGGCCGTGTCGGCGAGACTTCGGGTTTTGGCGGATGAGCGGGAGAGGGCCTCGGGCGTCCCGGGCCTGCTGAGGGGGCTCGGCCTGGCGGTGGAGCACCGGGTGCTGGGGGTCGGCGACTACGTGGTCTCGCCGGGGTGCGCCGTGGAGCGGAAGGCGGGGCGGGACCTCCTCCAGTCCCTCTACTCGGGCAGGCTCTTCGACCAGGCCCACCGCCTCACCGAGGCCTACGACCACCCCGTCCTGATCGTGGAGGGCGACACACCCTCCCTCATCGGGGAGATGGACAGGCCCCGGGCCGCGTGGGGGGCCCTCGCCACCCTGGCCCTCGACTACGGCCTACCCGTCTTCTTCACCGCCGACGCACGGCAGACGGCCGACCTCATCTACACCCTGACGAGGCACCGAGGCTTCGCCAAGCCCAGGGGGCCCATGCTCCGGAAATGGGCCAAAACAGAGGACCTGGGAAAGACGCAGCTGGAGCTGGTCTCCGGCCTCCCCGGCGTCGGCCCTCGCCTCGCCGACCGCATCCTTCGCCGGCTCGGGACCGTCCGCCGGGCCTTCTCCGCCTCGGTGGCCGAGCTCTCCACAGTGAAGGGAATCGGGAGGATCAGGGCCGAAAGGGTGGCCAGAGTCTTGGACGCCCCCTACCGCCCGGCCGAGGGGCCTCCCCAGCGGCTCCTCCTAGATGAGGCCTAGACGGGAGAACCAGTGGCTCCCGCACCTGTGGCGGTGCCAAGGCGGACCGTTTAGGACTTGGTCTTCCTGAGGAAGAGGTCCCTCAGGAAGCAGAGCAGGCCCGTGGTGACCAGGGCGACCTCGCCGAAGAGGACCGGCTTGTTGCTCTCACCCACCAGGATATACCCGAAGAAGTGGAAGGCGACCAGGTGGCCCAGGACCCAGACGATGCACGCCAGGGCGACCCCTACCCCGAGGGTCTCCGTCACCATCCGCGTCAGGGCGTCTCTGATCTTGGTAGCCAACTGGCCGGGCCCCAGCTCCGTCAGCGCGAGTAAGGTCTCCCTCGGAGAAGAGGATAGTAATAGATTGTGAAGCAAAAATATAGATAGAAAAAACCTCTCGGCATGCGAGGCTGAGACCCATAAGCTACTCTTCGGTCAAATTGGCGCCGAGGGTGGGATTTGAACCCACGAGGCCCGTGGGGGCCACAGGCTCTCAAGGCTTACACCGTGCCGTTCCGGCGCGTCTGCGCGTTCGTCCTGACTCCGCAACCTCGGCCCGCGCCATCGATAGCCGGAAGGGCCCCTATAAACCTTGTTCCCGTCCACGTCCCGGCGTGTTCACCTCGGGGTTGAGCCTGGTGGAGCACTGGGGTCCTCCGGCCGGGAGGGAAAGGATTTAAGCGGTGGCCCCCATGAAGCCACGTCAACCACGGGAAGCTGAGTCACAGGGTGAAGTGCGAATACTGCGGGGCGGAAACGGCCCTGCCCTTCCGATGCCTCCTCTGCGGGGGGCACTTCTGCGTGGAACACCGGCTGCCGGAAAACCACGCCTGCCGAGAGCGCTGGAGGGCAAGGGCCCCCGGGATGGAGCCGCCCCCCGGCGTGGAAGAGGCGCCCCCCACTCCCCCGGCGTATTGGCCCCCTCCCGCTCCCAGCCCCGCCGGGAGGCCGGCCCTCCGGTTCAGCCCCACGGAGCTCAGGCACCTCGCCCTGGGGACGCTGCTGGTCATGGGGGTGGGCATGTCCATATTCAGGGCCACCGGGGTGGGCCGGCGCGGGGTCTGGGTCCCGTGGGTCCTCGCGGCCGTCTTCACCTCCTCCTTCCTCCTCCACGAGGTCGCCCACAAGCTCGCGGCTCAGCGCCAGGGCCTCTGGGCCGAGTTCCGGCTGACCCTGGCCGGGGCCCTCATCACCCTCGTCTCCATCCTGTCGCCCATCAAGCTCATCTCACCGGGGGCCGTGATGGTGGCCGGGTACGGGAGCAGGGAAACCATCGGGAGGGTCTCCATGGCCGGCCCCGCCGCCAACCTCCTGCTCTCCCTACTCTTCTCGTGGACTGGACTGCTCTTACCCGGCGGGTCTATCATCCTTCCGATAACCACCATCGGCGGTTTCTTCAACGCCTTCATAGCCCTCTTCAACCTCATCCCGGTCGGAATGCTCGACGGGCGGAAGGTCCTCAGCTGGAACATGGCGGCCTGGGGCGCGGCCTTCGCCCTGGCCCTCATCCTGTCGATGTGGACGGGCTTCCTCTACTTCGTGGGATTGTTGAGATAACCTGCGCACCCGGGGGGTCAGAGGCCAGACAGACTCCGATACGGACAAACGCGTCTACACGAGTTCGATGCTCACGAAGACCTCTTCGGGCACCCGGATCCTCATGATCCTCCGCATCACGCGCTCCTCGGCCTCCAGGTCGATGAGGCGCTTGTGGATGCGCATCTCCCACCTGTCCCAGGTGGCGGTCCCCTCGCCGCAGGGGGTCTTGCGGACGGGCACGCGGAGGCGCTTGGTGGGGAGGGGCTGGGGGCCGGCGATCTTGACCCCGGTCTTCTCGGCGATGGCCTTCAGCTCGGCGCAGACCTCCTCCAGCTTCTTGTAATCGGTGCTGCTGAGCCGGATCCTGGCCTTCCTCGCCATCGCCTCCACCGCACCTCCGATGCAGCCTTAACCAAGGGGCCTCGTTTTAAATACTTTTTGGATCGGCTCTGACGGGTTGAGCGAAAACGCCCGGGGAAGCACTGGATTTCAACTCAAATCCTTCCTCCGAATCCGCCCTCCGAGCTTCGCGGCTTCCCGATACCGCCGTAACGCTCAAAGATGCACAGTTCCTATCGTTTCGGTCATCGAGTTGTGCAAGGCGTTCAAAACATTGTTGGGCAATAAAACTCGTTATTTTTTCTTGAAGATGAGGTTGGTTATTGAGTGGGCTGGAAGGACGTATCTCGGCTCCTCTTTGGCGATTGTTGTGTGGTCTTCCATGGTCTTCACCAGGTCCGGCGTTTCCCACGTGTTTACCGACATGTAGCTTGGGCCATTCAGTGTCTTGGTTTTCACGGCCTCTTGAGCCCTGAAGCCGTGGAGGCAGATTTCTGCCTCGATCGATTTGCCCGGATGGCGATTGGATACTATTATGGACAGGGTGTCTCTGTCGCCGTTTAGGAGGGCCACGGCATCCACGTAGGGCACGTCCCGGGCGGCTGGAAGCCCGGCTAACTCCGAAACGTTGAATGTGGGGGTCTCTATCGAGACTTTTGTCGGCCACCTCCCGGTCTGGGTTGCGTAGAGCTTCCGGGCATAATACACGGGGTCGGCGTAGACGATCTCCCGCTCCTTCCTGAGGCCTGCGCCGTGGTTCACGAGGGCGCTGTGAGTGATCATCTCCACGAAGTCTCCCAGGTTGATTGAGGTGTTGACGATTCCGCTGTAGAACAGGGCCTCCGTGAGGGTCTTGTTGTTGGGCAGGTGCGGGCGCTTCGTGAATATCTGCAGCTCCGTGATCGCCATCCTCGGCTCCTTGACCCTCTTGACCATCTCGCCTCTTATCTCTTCCAAGTAATCCCTCAGCCAGTAGGTGTAGCCGATTAGGCTGTGATACACCTCATCCCCTGGGGCCTCATCCGGGACTCCGCCACCCTGAAGGAGGTGGATCGATAGGGAGCGGAGGATGTCCCCCTTCCGCTGCGCTATGATTTTATCCCACTCCAGGTCGTGACCGTTCGCGATGAACTTAATCTCGGGATCCACCTTAGACATGGCCTTGTGGAACCGCCCGTAGCGTTCAGCGTATTCCTCGGCCCCGCAGTAGCCCATCTGCCAGCGGCCGTACAACTCGTTTCCGATCTCCCAGAAACACACGTTGTAGGGTTCAGGGTGACCGTTCTCAGATCGTAGTTTTCCATACTTTGTATTCGAGCCGCCGTTGCAGTACTCCACCCACTCGGCGGCCTCCTCAGGCCTGCCGTCGCCGGCATTGACGCAGATCAGTGGCTCGCACCCAACCAGAGAGCAGAAGGCCATGAACTCGTCGGTTCCCATGTGGTTGTACTCGGCCATTTTCCAGGCCCTGTTTAGGCGTATTGGACGTTTCTCAGTTGGCCCCACACCGTCTTTCCAGCTATACTGGGAGGCAAAGTTTCCCCCAGGGTATCGAAGGAGAGTGAGGCTTGACTCCCGGGTCAGCCTGACGATGTCCGGGTCGAAACCCTTTATGTGGTCCGCCGGGAAGAGGAGGCAGTGGTCAACCATCACCATTCCCGGCTTATCGAGGGAGAGTGAAAAAATCACGGGTGAACCCCTCTCCACCCCCTGTGTTGAGACCCTGAACCTCTTGGTGCACCTGCTCCACTTCGGTTCGATATCCCTGATGGCCTCTCCGCCCAATCGTCTTCTGTCCTCGTCGGCCGTTTCAACCGCAACCGTGAGCCCCTTCGCGTCTCCCCTGAGCCACAGACTCAGCTCATACTCGGCCTCTCTGTGGAGAGGGAGGAACACCGGCTGTTGAATCCCGGCACCGCCTCTTTTGAGGGAGCGAGCCTCGATCCTCTGCGACGTCCAAGAGCCGACGCAGTCGGGAACAACGGAATAGGCAACGTCCCCCTCACCGTATTTTGCCCACCCATAGGCAACCCCGTTCTGGAAGCTTTCAAGGAGCTTTACACCCGGGAAGAGATGGTCTGTGCGACTTAGGCTCTCTTTAAGGAGACCTATCTCATTCGCGAAAAAGCAGCCAGGTTCAAAGCTCGGGTTTTCAAGTATCTGAGCCCACATTCCATGATAGATGTTCTGTCCCAAGTGTTCAGTAAACTTCCCAAAGAGATACTTGGAGATCGGCTTCGCTGTAATCTCTGTCACGTAGACATCCAATGCAGCCGTAGAGGAACTAGAACCACGAATGAACTCGACCGCCCTAAATCCCGTCTTATCCACCAACCTATGGCTTCCCCCCAGGATAATTGTGACTCTTTCTCTTTTCTTCATATTTAAATCCTTTTTGGGCCGGGATTGGACAAGCATTTAATAGCACCTTTCTCCGTTATTACTGGGAAGGTGCGGTGGGGCGGTGCGGCTGGACATCCTGGCGCACATGCTGTCCAAGAGCCTCAGCGGCAGGAACCCCCAGCTAGACCTCTGGGGCTCAGACAGAAAGGTCCTGCTGATCGCCTACCAGGACCTCATGAACTTCCTGAGGGTGCACTGGGAGCTCATGTGCCAGGAAGAGGCGGAGGCCAGGCTGAGGGAAAGGATCGACGCCTGTTTCCAGGAGAGGCCCCGGGAGTTCCAGGAGTTCGTGGACCTCTGGTCCGGCATCTGGATGAGGAAGTGGGAGGAGCGCGTCAGGCTCACCCTGGGGCAGGAGCACCCGCTGGGCTGGAGCAGGGCAGAGGAGATTCTGAGGAGGGCCGGGCCCGTCTGGCAGAGGCTCAGGGACCGCCGCGAGGCCAGGGACCTGGTCATAGAGACCCTCATCAGGAACGGGGAGGTCTGCGGGACATCCATCTTGGCCGAGGACATGCTGAGGATGGAGCTGGGGCTCTGCATCGAGAGGGGTCTCTACGCCGAGGGAAACGAGCGCATCCTGGCCGTGGTGAACAACGTGCTGAGGAAGGTGAAGAAGATGGCCCGGAGCCAAGGCCCCCTCATCTTCATCCGGCTCGACAGGCGTTTCTTCCAGCTCCTGCAAGAGGGCGTCAGATAGGAAGTTCCACTGACCCCGTCTTGGACACAGACTTATATTCCTGTGAGCCGCGTGTAGTTCTGAGGCGATGTGCTTGCCTGAGAAGATACGCCTGGCCCTGGTCGGCTGCGGAACCGTCATGCAGAGGCACATAGAGGGCTACCAGGAGCTCCTGAAGAGTGGTATGCGCACCTTCACGGTCGCCGCCACCTGCGACCCCGTGTTGGACAACGCCAGAGAGGCGGCGTCAAAGATGGCGGAGTTCCAGGGTTCCGCTCCCAAGACCTACGCCAGTCTCGGGGAGATGCTGAGGAACGAGGGCCTCACGGCGGCCGATGTGGCGGTCCCCCACGGCTACCACCACACGACCGTTATACCATGCCTCGAGGCGGGCCTCGACGTGATGTGCGAGAAGCCCCTGGGCGTGTCGATGAGGGCCGGCCGGATGATGGTCGAGGCGGCGGAGAGGAACAACAGACTGCTGGCGACCGCGGCCAACTTCAGGAGGTTCCCGGGGCAGAGGGCCATGAAATGGGCGATGATCGACGAGAGGATGATCGGAGAGCCCCAGGTATTCTTCTGCCAGGAGGCGGGCCAACTCCCCAGCCGGCCCGGCGGCCCTCGCCGAGCCCGGCCTCGGGTCTTCCCCTCCGCCCGCGTCTGGAGGATGGACGTGATGATGTCCGGGGGAGGCCCGATCATGGACAGCGGCTACCACTACATGGAGACCCTCCGGTACTTCTTCGGGGACGCCGAGCGGATCTACGCCGAGACCAAGAATTTCCGAGGGCCCGGCCCGGAGGCTGAGAGGGGAGGGGTGAAGCGTCCGCAGCCCGACAGCTGGCTGGCCACCCTCACCTTCAAGGGTGGGCTGGTCGGCACGTGGGCCTACGCGGCCACCCCGGGGATGCACTTCCGGCTGATCATGTACTACGGGAGCGAGGGGTCCGTCGAGGACGAAACAGTCAACGTCTACCACAGCTTTCAGAGAGAGGGAAGCCTCCAGAGGGCGGACGGGACCGTGAAGACCCTCGAGGAGTTGAAGGAGGCGTACGCGAACAGCCTCAGCGAGGGGGAGAGGGACCGAGTCTTCCCCTATGGTCTGACACACGGCACGTCCGTTGAGTGCTGGGACTTCCTAGACGCTGTGGCCAACAGGCGGAAGCCGGAGGTCGACGGGTGGACGGGCCTAAAGGCCAAAGCCATGTGCGAGGCCATCTTCGAATCCGCGTGGGCAAACAGAGCGGTGAGGGTTGAGGACGTCTTCGAGGGGAGGGTGGAGGACTACCAAAAGGCGATAAACGAGCACTGGAACCTCTGACGACCTGAGCCAGACGGTTTTTGCAGGCGGCCTCACGATAGGAGGGCCTTGACGTAGCCTATGGCCCAGGCCGTGCCTATGTCTAAGCGGTTTTCACCTGTCACCTTCGGCATGTGCTCGGGCCTCAGGTCGCCGCGGTAGTCGATGTCCCTCAGGGCCTGGATGATCCTCCGGTAGTCGGGCCCTCCGCTGTCGAACCAGAACGGCGTCTCACCCAACCCCTGTTTGGTGCTCCTCACGTGGACGAAGAATACCTTCTCCCCCAGGCGCCGTATGATGTCGTAGATTCCCTCGCCCTCGGAGAGCCAGTAGTTCCCGACGCAGAGGCAGACGCCGTTGCACCGGCTGGGGACGTCCCTCATCAGCCTCTCCACCGCCTCGTGGTTCCACAGCATGTTCTGCTCCGGCCGGGCCACCGTGTGGGCCGCAATCCTCACCCCGCACCTCTCGGCCCGCTCCATGAGCCTTCTGTAGAAGTCGACGAGGAGGCCCCACCGCGCCCCCTCCTCGCCCCGGTCCCCCGGCCGCTCCAAGGTCACGTGCATCATCAGGGTCTCCACGCCCGCCTCGCCCATGCATTCCATGCTCCTGAGCAGATTGCTGAACTGCCGTTCACCCTCCGGGCCGCCCAAGATCATCTGATCCCTCGACACTCCACCACCGGCCCGTCTCCCCCTCGCCTCCCGCCCCGGCCTCGCTCCTCTTTCCATGCCTGCCACCATCACCGAAAACCCCATTCCAGCCTCTTCGATCCTGCCCTTGACGTCCTTGAGGCCGCTCGGAGTCAGGTAGCCGTTCTCCCTGAACCCGGGAACGGAGTTGAACGGGACGACGAGCCGGTCCACCTCGAGGTCCCTGCAGTACTGAATGGCCCCCTCAACGCTGCCATCGGCAACCGTGCCCACTTGAACCGCCAACTTCACCTAGGCCACCCCCGGGACCCCGCCAAACCCCGTTTCAGAGTCAAGGTCAATAACCGTCTCCACGTCTTGGACGCCCATGTTTCTCACAATCAACGTGCGTTTCCCCTCCGAACTCCTCCACGAGGTCCTATATCATGTCTTGGAGTCTCATGATCCCCTGGGCAGCCGTCCACCTTATTCTCTCGTAGTCGGAGAATTCCAAGCCGTTCCGCATCTTGTAGACCCCTGAGACGGTCTTCTCGCCCGGCTCGCCCGCCACGGGCCCGCCGCCAGTCCACCTCCCCTGAACAGGCCGCGGCACGAACTTGGAGACGTCGATCTTTGCGAGCATGGCGTTGACCTCACCCTCAGCCTTGTCCGCCATCTCCCTCACCACAGATTTCCCAGACTTTTTTGCCTTCGCTATCAGGGCGTGCAGGGTATATAAGTACTTGTAGTCCTTGACGCCCTCCCGCATGCCCTCCCAGAATATGTAGAGGCCGCCGGCCTCCTCCTCCGGGGTCAGGTTGAACGAGTTGAGGCCTCCCCCCATCCCCCCGTACTGCCAGAGGTGGGCCCCGTCCGCCTTCGCGTACCAGAGGAGGAGGCCGTAGGCGAACCGCTTGGCCTCCGCGTGATAGGGCGTGTTGTCGACGTTGTAGATCCGCACCTCCTTCCCATCCCCCTTCGCCCGTCTCAGGAAGCCCTCCCAGGCCCCCATGTCGTAGACGCCGCGCCTCAGGAAGGGCCCGTCGTGGAAGAGGAGGATGTCCAGGAGGGGGTAGAGCTCCTCCAACAGCTCGTCTGAGGTCCACTGTCTGCCTCGGAACGGCCTAAGAGGCCTACCGCCGACGCCGTTCTCCCCGGTCCTAACCCCGAGCCCCTTCAGGAGTTTCAGGCATCTCACCGTGGCCTCCATCCTCTGACACCACTCGGTCGGCTCATCCTCGGGCCCAAAGATGATCTCGGGCCAGCCCCTCCTTCTCCCCTCCTCCAGGACCGCCCCTATGACCTGCCTGTAACAGTCGGCGAAGGCCTCGCTCTCCAGCGGACCCCGCTCCAGACACCACTGCCTGATATCCGCCATGCGACCCTGCTCGGAGCCCATATTCCAGTGGACGGGCTCGGTGTAGCCGGCCTCCATGTATGCCTTCATAACCATTTCCAGCGCGCTCGTCCCGTTTAGCGTAACCACGACCTTTCCGTCCTTGAGCCCCATCTTGGCCCCCAGGAGGCCCCGATACTCAAAGGTGTTCATGCCATGCCTCCTCATCTCCTCGAAGTGCTCCCTCAGGATCGGGTATGGGGGGAGTGAGTGGCCCTCCTTTATGGCGAAGGAGACGCCCCTCGGCTCCTCCAGCTTGATCGGCAGGACCCGCAGGCGCCACTCCAGCGTTCCAGGCCTCGCGTTCTCCGGGCTGAACTTTATCTGACACTTGTAATGCCCGGGCCTCGCGTCACTCGGCACCCACACCGTGAGCCAGAACTGCCCAGTCGTGTCCCTGTCCACGTCCACGCTCGCCCTCTTCTCTAGGAGGGCCGGGATGAGCATGCCGCCGAACCGCCCCCCGGGAACCAGGCACCTCACAACCCTCACGTCGATGTTCTCCCTGCTGATGACGCCGCCGTCGCCGTCCGTCAGGTCTGAGACGGCTACTCGGGCGTTCTTCAGGTCTTTCAGGGCCCTGACGCAGAACGTCGTGGGCTCATACTCGCCCAGCGCCGTGAAGGACTCCAGCGTGCCAGTCAGTTCGTCCTTCCTGGGGATGCTGTTGGGGAACGTCATCTCCATCCAGCTCCTCGCGAAGAGGACGTAGCCCCGCTCCCTCTCGCCCCTAGAGACCTCAGGCATGGGACTGTCGTCAACGTACCGAGCGATTTCCCTCTCCAACACAACCCCCTCGGTCGTTTTTGCTCACATGATATGATTTAGGCATTTTGAATAGTTATTGGAAATAACTTCTGTTGAGAGGCTCAAAGTCCAACGCGCGCCAGTGTTACAGGAGGTGTCTACGGAAGAACTCGGTGATCCTCGGCCATACCAGCGCCTCGTGGGACCTGGCTACGCCGTGGCCGGCTCCCTCGACTGCCAGGAGTTCAACGGGGGCCC
>Ga0315309_1002010_pt1 | contig 11993 bp, 14 predicted proteins | sample TDP4_MG_FD_203080 | JGI IMG/M metagenome (GOLD analysis project Ga0315309, IMG submission 203080) | Freshwater sediment microbial communities from Lake Towuti, South Sulawesi, Indonesia - TDP4 | ecosystem: Environmental > Aquatic > Freshwater > Lake > Sediment | place: Indonesia: South Sulawesi...
AAAAATGGATCAAGCCGTCAAAGCCGGAATCTTCGGCCTCATAATTGCACTGTTTATTACTATCCTTTCGCCGGCCTACCTCTATTTCCTTCCACAGCTCGTGGCTTCAATAATCACGATATATTTATTCGACCTGAAAACGACTAAGGATGGGTTGTTAGCAACTTTCATAACTTACCTATTCACCCTGGGCGTCTTGGACAGTCTTAGCGCGGTAGCCTACTTTGTTTCAAATGAACCCGTCAACTTCACTGTCGATATATTGATCATTTTGGATCAGATATTAACCCCGCTCTCATCCTTACTCGCTGCACTAGCTGGAGTATGGCTGGCCAAGAAACGACCTAGAGTAACGACGCCTCCTCCACCACCGCCTATCCCACCAGTCTAGGCACACGTCCAGCTGGGTTAGAGATTCAAACCATGACTTTTGGCGCTTCCAGACGATTGCAGGAATAATTATCGTCTTAAAGCAAGCTTTCATGTCTCGTCAACAAAGAGACGTCTAAATTAAGAACCCGACTTTATTCACAGAAGGTCAGGTAGGTTCAAATCCTCTTAGATCCACTTTGGATATGAATCTGAGCTGAACTTGTGTGTTATTTTTCATTGGCAGCATTATTGCGGAAAAATGCTTTCTCCCTCAATTTTTGAGTTGCTTTTTCAAAATAGTCAAGATTGATGCTCTTTTGAATAAGGATTTTTTTCTCCTGAAATTTCTGTCGCATTGATGTGATTGGAGACTATGTAAAGGAGGACAGCTTGAAATAGTATCAGGTGAATAAATGAAACAATATGTAATTTGAGGAGTTGAAGCAGGGTGAAGCGCACAGTGAGAAAGGTTCTCTGCGAGCTGCTGAGGGATTCCAGCAAGAGTGACAGGAAATTGGCGAAGGGTCTCGGAGTGTCACAGCCAACCGTGAGCAGATTGCGAAATAAACTTGTTGAAAATGGATTGATAAAACACTTCACTGTCATACCAGACTTTAAGGCGTTGGGATTTGAACTGCTAACAATAACCAGCTTCGCGTCGAAAGATTCGAGAGAGATAGAAGAGAGGGCAATAAAATGGACAATGGCAAAACCTAACGTCTTATTTGCATCCCGAGTGGAAGGCAGTAGAAGGAATGGTATAATGATTTCTCTGCACAAGAACTACACGGACTATTACAAGTTCATTTCAGAAGTCAAGCGTGAAGGCAATGGCATTGTAACAGGCTACGACACAATGTTCGTCAGCCTCGAAGGCTCAATTGTTAAACCCTTTTCACTAGAATACATAGCAGAGTCATTGGAAAAATCGAAGGATTGATCTCGACCTTCATTTTTCTGGTTCGTGTGGCTCTATTCTTATTTGGATCTCTGTTACCTCGTCGAATTCTTTCTTCACCTGTTCCTCGATCTGAGTTGCTATCTGGTCTGCTTCCTTCACTGACATGTCGCCGTCAACCACCACATGCATGTCGCCTATAAGGTAGGGTCCCAACTTTCGCATGCGGATGCTGTGCACTTCTTTCACATGCTTGACGCTTTTGGCTATGTTTTCAATGTCTGACAGGATATCTCCACATGAGCAGGCGTCCATCAAAACCAGAGAAGCCTCCTTAATTATTGAGTACGAAACAGTGAACACAAAGAAGGCGATGATTATACCAGCAACAGCATCTGTCTGTGCGAAGCCAAAGTATCGAGTGAAGGCTATGCCCAAGAAAGCAGTGACCGATGTGAGCACGTCCTTAACCGAATTAAAAGCGTCTGCCTTGAGCGCCAAAGAAGCGTATTTCTTGGCTGCACGAATTTTGTAGACGAAAACAACAAGGGCTATTACAGCTGCAGATAGCGCTATGGACATAGCTATCCCTGTGTTTACTATCTCTCGTGGAACAATTAGTACCAGATAAGACTCGTATAGGATTATTCCGCCTAAAATTGCCATAAAGAGAGCTGCAACCACGCTGCTGAAGGTTTCAACTCTGTAGTAACCAAAGTGAAATTTGCCATCTGGCGCTTTTTTGGATAACCGCAAGCCAACCCAGACAATAAGGGAGACTGCAGCGTCGGCGAAAGACAGGGCGCCGTCGGCGATTAGGGCAACACTTAACGAAAAAACTCCGGCAAAAACTTCCACTATGCCCACTAACAGGAATATAACAAATGACTTCTCAGCAACAGTTCCGCCTTTGGCAAGCTCGTCAGACTGCAAACTCTTAATCTCGTCCTCATGCGTTCATTTCAGACGTTAATTACAGTAAATTCTATTTCAACTATGCGCTGCCACAAGTATCTATTATGAGGCTTGTGAGCGAGGCGGCGCCCACGTAAGCCCGAGCAGGCTGCCCACAAACATGAGTAATGAGCCAATCATGAAACCCCACATGGTCGGAAATGCAATAATCGAGGCAATCAGAACCAGTGTTGAGCCCGTGCGCACCCTTGCCAAGTTGGAGCTGTTCATCATCAATGCACCGTAAAAGCCCAAAACAACAATTACCACCGTAAATATCAACCAGACTATGCTCCAGACCGGATGAATCGTGTATGGGTAGCCAGCCAACCAGTGTCCCATCATCCAAGGCATCATGCGTTCAGGACTAATCTCACGCCAGTTGGACGCAACTGTAGAAAAGAAGGCAACCATGTAGATTACGAACAATGCCGCAACCGCTTGAAGCGCTGCACCAATCATGGACAAAGTGTACGCGGCTACAGGTTTGTTCTCCATCATGCGAATCCCTCAGTAACATTTCAAATTAAAGTGCACAACGATAAAAGAGTTACGAGATAATATTTCGAAAAAGATTCAGAGCAACCTACACCTCTGGGTTTCTGCGATGAGTTACTATGTGACCCAAATGTGTTTGATGAGGGTATTCTAGTGATAAGGGGTCTGTCCCGTTTAGAATCCTCATCCGCATAAATCAGACTGGGACGGCGACATCATCCCCCAAGAAGAATACAGCATTCTGCAACAGATAACTCTTTTCAATAAATCGCAAAACTTCTGTGCGTTCCGTTCACTAGTTTGAAGTTTGGTGTAATTGTTGGAAGAACAAAGAAACATCCAGTGAGTTCTCATAACCTCGATCATAATGTTTTTCGTGTCAACATGACTCGCACCTTCATAAAATCGTTTTTCACAACACCTTACGGATCCTAAAGCTCCACCTCTACTGTTGTCCGAGCAATTTTCCTACTGAGGGCCTTCAAACTCCCAGAAACTCTCAGAACATGAATCGCTGTTGGCTGACTCTCAATTTTCGTCACCGAAGCGATAGCAGCCCTAACCATAGGCAACGCCTTGTGAGAACACCGCAGAACCCCGTGACCTGTCTTCTCGTCAAAGTGCACCAGATAGAGCCCAGCTTGGCTAACGCCCACTTCCCCAAATAGGCGCAAAACAGCTTTCCAAACAACTTCTGAAACTGCGTCCCGGTCAGGCGCAGTCTCTCCGCGTTCTACTTTCAAAGCGAGGTAGCGTCTCCTAACATACTTGGTCAACGACTTACGCGCCCCTAAATTATTCGCACACCTGGCACAACATAACCTGGACTCTGTTTAACTCTGTTTCTCTCAACAATAGCATATGGATTCCTAGACAACGCCTCGAGCGCAAGCGGCGCATCCATATCAAACAGAAAAGTCAAAGAAGCGCAATCCTGTGGTTTCCGCAAAAGCAGCACCTCCGTAGCTCCGCTGGAAATCACCACAGGCACACCGAAACTCTTCGCTCTCGCCACTTCCCTGCGCAAACACGACAAAAAATTAACGCGCAAAAAACCCTCTAGACACATAATCTGCGACATTTCAATCTCAAGCGTCGCTGAAGACTTGGAAGCCAGCTCCGCTTCAGCCCAATCAAAAAAACGCTTCCTTGACTCAGTTGGAAAAGAGAGCATATCCACTCGGTGGTCTTTAGCCGCTTGCCTGGCCAAAGGCTTGGAACCACACAAAACTGAGACAACCTCGAACCTGCGTCTAAACCGTCGCAGGCTGCCAAGCAACTCGTTGACACTTTTAGGCGCCAAGTCTAGTCGAGTCACAAAGTCCACACTAAACTCTTCGCTGGCTTGTCGCAGTTGGTCAACAACATCCTGCTTAATGCCAGAAGGAAGCGGCACACCGATTTGGCTGTAGCCCAGCTCAGAAGATTTTGCAATCATCCTCCTTGTCTGATTCATATCATTAATAGGAACGCGCAGGTGCAAATCCGAGAACTTCATCTTGGAAGCATCCCGATTTCACGACAAATCTCTACAATATCCTCAAGCCTGTTCTTTTTAAACCTCAATCGAAAACGAATCGGGTCAGCGGTGGCCAACCTAAACGAGCCTTCAAAAGCCGCCTGCTTATCCAAACGAATAAAGAGGCTACCCTTCTCCAAGTGTAACTCAATCTCATCCAACAACATCTGTTTATCTAAGGTAGTGAGATTCGAAGTCAGGTTCTCAACCACTGCCTTCACTATATCTTTGTCCTTAATCCTCGATTCAAACAACACAATGGGATTGCCATGATGCCCGTGCAGACTGCTCTTCTCAAAAACTATGTTTTCAACATGTCCGGTGGGCAAAACATGCCTCACAGCGTCTAAGACCTTACTCTCGTCCTCAGTCGCGTGAGCAAAAAACCCGATGTCCACATAAGCGATTGGCAACGCCTTAGACAAACCCTGCACACTCTTTTTTCCAATTTTACTTTTTCCGCAGAAACTGCTTAAGAGCCTTCACATTTTCAGCTAGCTTCGTTTTTCTTCTCTTGTCAATTGGTAAACTCCTTTTCAATGCTTGATGAAAATCCAGTCCGACTTCTCTGAGTTCTCCTCTGCTGAAGCCTCTGCCGTTGCGAGTCTCGCCAAACTTTTTCGGTACAGTTGCTTCTGTGCTCATGATTTGTCAACTGAACTCTACTGATTAAGACTCTTTATTTAAAATTAGCTAGAGCAACACCACAAAATTATTAAACAACTTTCGCTTGCATGCAGTATTTAGAAAAGTGAGGTATTGAAAAACAGGGATGATTCCGAAACAATTTTTCATAACGAGCGGCAAAGCCGTAAGCCCTGTATCTGAACTCAACGCTTTCGACCTCGCACTCAAAAAAGCTGGCATCGCACAGTGCAACCTGGTCTGTGTCAGTTCGATCCTGCCAAAAGACTGCAAACAAATCGAAAAGCACAACATCGACGCGGGGGCCGTTACATTTTCTGTTTTAGCCAGAATGGACGGAGACGAGGGTACAAACATCGGCGCAGGCATCGCTTATGCTTGGGCGAAGAGCAAAAGATACGGATTAGTAGCCGAAGCGCACGGTTTTATGGATAAGAAAGCAGTCGAGGAGACGTTGGACTGGAAAATCAAGGAAATGGCCAAGATACGTGGAATTCAAATCGGTCCTATAGAGAAACGCGTGGAAATCCTCAGGGTGCCTATGGACAATTACGGCTGTGTCATCTCCGCTCTGGTTTACAGACCATAAAAAACGTAAACCAGCATGTCATCTTCCATTTTCTTTATGTTTTCTCTCAGCTTGCACTACGACTCGGTCTAACCTTCTCCGCGCCTCTCCCTCTGTGACGAAGTCCACGAACTTCTTTGCCTGCACCACTTAGTCCTCTGAAGACTCTTCCATGATGAGCATTCCCGCTAATCCAGTTGATATTCTTGTCAGACCTGATAACAGGGTGATTTGGGTCAACCATAATCACTTCAAACCACTTGTGGCGTCCGTCTTCCCAAGCCCAGTAGGAATTTAGAACTTCCAAGTTAGGAAACTTTCGCGCAGCTCTCTCCTCAGCAATCAGTTGCAGGCTTTTTGCTGGTTTGAGCTTCGCAACGCCCATGCGCTTTTGTCGACGCCCTGCCTTAGGTCGCTGCTTCTTTCTTCCTCCTCTTCTTACCCTGGCCCTCACAATAACAAAGCCCTGCTTCGCCTTGTAACCCAGTTTACGAGCTCGGTCCAAACGAAGAGGCCGCTCAACCCGAACCACAGTAGGTTGCCTCCGCCACTCAATCAGCCTCTGCTTCATCAACTCCTTCACAAAAGACTCTTCTGGCTTGTTCCAAGCCTCGGCAACGTACTTATAAGCCATATTTTCGCATTAGCTCCTGTTTACAGTTCAACCTTGTCGGTTACATCCTAACGGACGCTTAATCCGTATACGACTTGTAGCCAAATGCTGCGGAACCACTAATAAACCTTTTTAAATAAACTTTGCAACCCACGAGGCTCTCAAACTCTAATACACTGAAACCTTCTCTACACCCTTAACCTTCAAAAACTCCGGAATAAGCTGACCAGGAATTTTTGACTCAGCAATAAGCGTTAGCTTGGGTTCAGGAGACAGTTCGGGATCATCCACTATCGCCTGCCTGATGCTTATGTGTTTTTCAGCGAGAATAGTAGCCGACTTTGCTAATATCCCAGGAATCCTTGCGTTAACCGGCGTAATTTCAACCACGCCCAAGCTGAGTTGTTTAGCCACGCCCTTCAAAGAATGCCCGGCAGAGCGGATTCCTGCAAAAATCTCCTTCAACTCATCACCGTTTTCAATAGCCTTTACAGTCTCAGCAACCGTTCTTCTGTCAACCCTTGCAACGCGTCCAATGCGCACAGGTGGAATCTCTATGTCGTTACAGAACACTTTCCCGTCTCTCACGCTAAGACCATTTTCTACGAGAACCTTGGCAACGCTCAAACGTTCAGGATAGCCTTCAAGACGATCAACAACTTTGTTCCAGATTGAAGCCAAGTCAAAACGCCTTCTGAATGTATAATTATGTACACGAAAGATATAAATCTAGCGTTTGCGTTCTATATTGTTCAAGACATCTCGGACAAAAACCTAAGACAGCAAAATGTTACCTTCTCGAAGGAAGTGAAGTAGTGTGACATCAAGAAAAATAATGCTAGACGAGGAAGAAATACCAAAGCAATGGTACTGCATTCTGCCAGATCTGCCAAAACCATTACCACCAATGATAGACCCGCAAACAAAGGAGCCTGTAAGGCTGCCTCCAATCTTGTTTCCAAGTGAATGCTTGAAACAGGAGTACAGTGAAGAACGTTGGATAGACATACCTGAAGAGGTGCTGGAAGCTTACAGATTATGGAGACCGACACCGCTCTACAGAGCAATCAACCTTGAGAAAGCGCTGAAGACTCCAGCAAAAATCTACTACAAATATGAGGGTGTAAGCCCTCCAGGAAGCCACAAACCAAACACCGCTGTTGCCCAAGCCTACTACGCCATGAAAGATGGCATGAAAAGGCTAACAACAGAAACAGGCGCGGGTCAATGGGGCTCTGCACTAGCGTTCGGTTGTACGTTATTTGGACTGAAATCAACCGTTTACATGGTGAAGGCGAGTTATAATCAAAAACCTTACAGAAGAGTTATGATGGAAACTTGGGGAAGCGAAGTCTACGCAAGTCCGAGCAACAGAACAAAATGTGGCAGGAAGTTTTTGGAAGAAGACCCTGACAATCCCGGAAGTCTCGGAATAGCCATAAGCGAAGCGGTTGAGGATGCACTCACACATCAAGATGAGACAAGATACACCATTGGAAGCGTTGTCAACCATGTTCTTCTCCACCAAACCGTTATAGGCTTAGAAACACAGAAGCAACTGAAATTGGTTGATGACTACCCAGATACAATCGTAGGATGCATAGGTGGAGGGAGCAGCTACTCAGGGCTGTACTGGCCCTACTATTACGATAAGGTTTCTGGCAAAGCGCCTAATGACCCTGAGTTTTTGGCTGTGGAACCCACAGCATGCCCGTCCATAACGAAGGGATATTACACTTATGACCACGGAGACACTGCCCGAATAATTCCCTTGGTGAAAATGTACACGCTTGGCCACATGTTCATACCTCCCCCAATCCACGCTGGCGGATTGCGCTATCATGGAAAGGCTCCGACGCTCTGCTTGTTAAGTAAAGAAGGGATCGTGAAAACCAAGGCTTACAATCAAGTGCAAGTCTTTGACGCAGCAACCCTATTCGCTAACACGGAAGGCATATTGCCGGCTCCCGAACCTGCCCACGCTATAAAGGCCGTGGTTGACCTAGCCCTTGAGTGCAAGAAAACTGGCGAGGAGAAAACCATCCTGTTCCTGTTATGCGGCCATGGATACTTTGACATGCAAGCCTATGACGACTACGCGAGGGGCAAACTGCCTCCCTACGAATATCCGAGAGAAAAAATAGAAGAATCCATGAGACAACTTAAGAAACTCTATCCATGGCTGAACGGCGAACTTAAGAATTTCGAATAGCTCACGGCTTTAGGCATTAACGCAGCGCAGAAGTGTTCACTTGTTGACGAGAGTAGCCCTCTTGACGAGCAAGTAACCGCTTTGACCTTCCCAAACTTTTTCTGTCTCAATTAACTGCATCTTCTTCTTGAAAAAAGGCGCGTCAAGCACCAGAGTTTCGTATTCGCCCCCTTCACCTACCAGCGACACCTTAAATTCTCTATTTAGTTCTTTGAGGTCATTTACGGCGTTCTCGTCGATTTCTCTTCCCAGCCAAGTCTTGTCGAAACCGTGGGCGTAGACACCAACGATGATGGCTTCCATTTCTAACGAAATTATTTCCTCGAGCAGTCTGAGTGGTTCCTTTTGCCAAAGCGGCGCAACATGCTTCAACCTCAGCTCTTGGCAAACCTTGTCGATGCGACTTTTCTGATACTGAGACGATACACCTCCTGAAACTACAGCCTTGATTTCGAGTTTTGCAAGCAGCCGTTTCAGGTCTTCTAGTTCAACCTCTTTAACGCCTGATGTTTCCGCCTTAACTAGCGGGATACCTACCGCTTCAGCGAACAAGTCTGCCATGTAGATATTGGGGTAGTGGAACATCCAGCTGTCTTCGCGTTGAGGAAGCATAGTTATCAAATACTTTACTTCATAGTGCTCTTTCAACACTCGATGCAGGGCTAGGGCGGAGTCTTTTCCGCTCGTAACTAGGACTGCAACACGCAAGCACGGGCACACTCACGTCAGAAGAGTGTCTCAGCTGCTAATAAGTTATGGTAATCCAGCGTTTTTCGCTCTGCCAGTATCTTTGATAATATTCTTCGCACAGTCGTCGTGCGGTGTCAATTGGCTGATCCCAGAGAGGAACAGTTACTAAACCCCAGTCGCATTCGACATCGGTGGCGTTGACTTCCATGGCGTAGAAATCGTTTGTACTCGCAAATTTTGGGTTGGCCAGCGTTTTTCTGTTTAAGACCAGGGCTGCAAACCTCTGCGGCAATTTGGTTTCCTGATCTTGGTTTAATGAGTGGGCAATGCCTTCTACTCTTTGCTTTGTGAAACCTGTGTTCACCACGTCGTCAACGATCAGCATGCTTCTGCAAAGGCGGAGTTGTTTGTTGAGGTATGTTTTCCATTCTAGATCTGGGAAATACGAGTCCACGTGGTGCTGCAGATAAATGTGTCTCTGAGCAACCAACGGAACAAAATTTTCAACTGCCTCGTTCATTTTCGCTAAACTGTACGCTACGGGTAAGCCCTTCAAAACCACACTCAAAATCAGAGTTTCACGCAGATTGAGGTGGCGCCGTATTTGCGTGTTTAAACGCTCAATCAGTTTCTGGGCTACAAACCTTTTCTTCATCCAGTTGAAAGCCCAACCCTAAAACGACTACACGACTTATTACTCTTTCGCGTAATCGATCATATGGGTCATTTTTTTCTTCGAGTCAAGCGTCTTTCAGCTTCTTTCATGATTGCCCGTGTCTTTTCGCGCCATTCTTCAAAGCTTTCAGGTGAGGAAGGATAGTTGAGATACATCTTCTTCATTTTCTTGAGCAGATTAGCTGCGTCTCGTAGCCTGATTAGCAGTAATAATTTGCCAAAACCGCGGAATGCCCGCTGTGTTTTCTCGGTTATGTTAAGACGAAGATCTTCACCCACGCTCACCTTAAACAAATCGTCTTCGGTGATGAGATTATACTTCATTCCATAGTTGATGTCCTCGTTGCTCACACCCTTCAACAAGAACAAACGGAAAATGTCCAAACCAGCCTGCTTGACTCCGTAAACCTTCATGTAATCAACGTTATAACGCCACAGTCCCTCACAGCTCACATCGTCTTTTTCAATAGCATCCGTGACAGTATTTCCGGCCACGCTGCCACCCATCATGGATGGACCGATACCTCCTCCGTGGATGGGATTCACCTGACAAGCGGCATCTCCCACAACAACAATGCCATTACCAGTCATACAGTCCAGCGGACGTCTAGTAGGCACATACCAGCTTCCACCTTCAATTAACATTGAATCCTTAAAGAATGGCTTTGGCAAGATCTTTTGGTAATACAGATTTTTCGGGTTGGGGAAACCCTTAATCATAGCTATGCCCAAACCTGCGTTGACCGTGTTTTCGCCTGCGGGAAAAATCCAGTGGTAACCGCATGGAGTAAGAGTTTGATCTAGATAAATCTCGCAAAAGTTGGAATCAAAATCTTGTCCTTTAAGCTGGCGGATTTCTCTGTAACAAGCTTCCACCTCCTCGTTGTTAACGTTGAGGTCTATTCCCATTTTCGTTGGCAGGCCTTTGCGCAGAATTGCTGTGAAGCCGCTAGCGTCGACGACCACTTTGCTCTCCAATCGCATCGTTTGCTCGTTTTTCATGTCTTTGACTTCAATCCCTTTTACAAAATCATCTTTAACTACGGCTTTAGTTGCAATTGTTGACTCAAGTAGTGTTGCTCCAGCGTCAAGAGCATCGTTAAGTAGTCTCTGCCCAAAGAGACGCCGGTTCAGAATAAACCCGTAGACTCTTTCGCTCCTAACCGTGAAAACTGTTTCGAAATCGGGTGAATAAATCTTGACGCCCTCGACTCGGCTTTTCAACTCTTCTCCCTTTGGGTAGGCTAAACCCAATTCATCGAAATGGTGTTTTCCGCAGGCGTCGCCGCACACTTTTTCGCCTATATCTTCTCTTTGCTTTCTGTCGATGACACAAATTTCTAAGCCGGCCTTGGCGACTTGCTTAGCAGTCATGCAGCCTGCTGTTCCAGCGCCGACGACGACAACATCAAATTTCTTCATTAGGATCCCATCTGGTACATCAAGTTGGTGTACTTTGTATACCAAATTGTAATAGTAAACCTTTATAAAACATGAAGTATGCTCTGCTACACTTGGTGTAGAAAGATGGACTCGGGTTCAAAACCTGCTCTGAGCGACGAGCTTCGCAGGCTCGTAGAGTCAAGAATGGAGCGCACTCTCAAGGCCATAGAGGACACGCTTCAACGAATCCTAGAAAAACATGAGATAGGATTGGAAGATATGAAAGAAACCCTAAAAACCTTAGAAAAAAGCTTTAGCCTGCTATCCCAAAAATGGAGCCTCGAAATACTCTACACACTTTTTCTCAGAAACAGTGTAGGCTTCAGCGGACTAAAGAAAATTCTCGGAGTAAACTCTCGCACATTATCCGATAAACTGAAAATCCTAAAGCAACATGGATACATCGAGAGGACGATAGAACAAGGACCACCGTTAAGAGTTACATATTCCCTCACAACAAAAGGAAGAAACACAATCTTGCTTGCATTACCCCTGCTTTACTATTCAAGTAACTAATTTTCTAAAAGTGCAACATTCAAAGTATTAGATGTTGCCTTTCTTCTCATCAACATAAAACTTCAATGTGCTCAGATGATAGGAAAAGAATTTTTCAGGTTCAGTTGACAACTTTTGTGTCAATTCTGAGAATTTGAACCATCTAGGTTCTTTGGCGTCATATACCCCCTTCTCAATTAGTTCTCCTTGAGCTGTGCAGACAAAGGCGAAGCCCACAAAGCTGCTGCCCAAAAAGTGTTCGCCGCAGAAGGGCACAAAGGCGATGCCCACTTCGTCAAACTTGCCTTTGGTTTGCGTTTCTGCTCTAGGCCTAATGACTTGGATTTCTAAACCGCATTCCTCTTTAACCTCTCGCTTAAGGGCTGTGTAAACGTCTTCGCCAACTTCTAT
>Ga0315309_1002013_pt1 | contig 11980 bp, 10 predicted proteins | sample TDP4_MG_FD_203080 | JGI IMG/M metagenome (GOLD analysis project Ga0315309, IMG submission 203080) | Freshwater sediment microbial communities from Lake Towuti, South Sulawesi, Indonesia - TDP4 | ecosystem: Environmental > Aquatic > Freshwater > Lake > Sediment | place: Indonesia: South Sulawesi...
AAGGAAACTGTTGCCGGAATCAAGAATGTCATTCCGACACACATTTACGCGACAACCAACACTACCCTAAGCAAACACAACGCCTCTACCTTCCTTGAAACCTTAGATTTCATAAAGCAGCTCGGAGTGGCAGGATTCGGATGCAACAGCCTAATCTACTCCGGAAAAGCCACCGAGATAAGTGACGAATTCGTTGTTCCAATTGAAACACTAAAAGAACTGCTCCCAAAAGTCCTGAGCAAGGCTGACCAGCTCGGATTGAAGTTCCTTTGGTACACTCCAACTCAGTACTGCCGCTTCAATCCAATCAGCTTAGGTTTGGGTGTAAAATCCTGCACCGCAGCTATGATCAATATGTGTGTTGGACCGAACGGTGACGTCTACCCGTGTCAAAGCTACTTTGAAAGCCTAGGCAACATCCTCAAAGACGACTGGAAAAGCATCTGGAACCATTCGTTGGCTGTTAGCATAAGGAAGAGAGAGTACGTGGAGCCAAAGTGCAAGGACTGTCCCGAACTGCGGATATGCGGCGGCGGATGCCCACTGGAACTTCAAAGAACCAACTACATCTGTGCCCAAACCAGCTAAGTCCTGTTCAAGAATACAAGCTCGTGGAAATCGACAGAGCATCCTGTCTCCTAGCAGGTGGGCAGCGTCAAAATGCCGTCTGCATTTGTTCTGGCATGAAATAAAAAGGGGAAAGGGGTACAGGCGTCATGCCTGTGCTTTACTATGGGGTCGGTTCTGTTATTACGGTGACGTACATCTTTGCGTTGGGGTTGCCGTATGGTCCAGACACGAAGTTCAGCTGGGCATAGTACACCGTTTTAGTAGTTGAGGTGTAGCAGGGTTTGTCGTACCATTGACTGTAGCCTGATTCGATTATGTTCTTCTTTGCATCGTAGAGAACCATAAGTGGATAGTAGTCAATTGTTTCGCCCACTTGGGTTTCGATGTCGCCGAGTATGTCTGGTTTGATTGGAACTGGCATGTACTCGGTGGTTCCAGAAGCCAGCCAGTCTACCTCTTCGCAGTCTATGCCGGTTATCTGGTGTCCGTAACCGTCATTTGCGGTCCAGTAGATCGTCACATCTGAGCCTGTCTGTACTGAATCAACGTAGCCCTGTATGTTTCCTGCAAATCCGTATATGTACTTCTGTCCGCCAGCTAGAGCTGCTATACGGTCTGCTGCCATGAAGTAGTACCACCAAGAGCCGAATGGATCAACGATGTTCAGCATGTGCCTGAACACGTAGGTTTGAGGCGTGACAACGATGTTTGTTGGGTTGGTCTTGAAACTAACGAATGGCCATAACACTGGGATTCCGTCGTACTGTAGCCACGTTACGCCTAAGTGCTGCAGTCCCTCGAGTCCGCGTGCGTTGGGTTTCGAAATGACAAGAGCTTCTGTTGAAGTCTTTGGCGTGTAGACTTTTACCATGTCAGCGTCGATGTAGTGGAAGCTCGACAAGAGATACTGGTATCCTAATGCTGTCTTGTCGCTCTTGTGGACGAAGAGGTACATTTCGACCACTGAGGCTGGAGAATCGAATGTCAGCATGCCATTTGCGTCGGTTGTGCCGAAGTATTTGAGGTTCCATGTCGCTCCGGGCCTTGGCGTTGCTGCATACTTGAATATCCATTCTTTGCCTGGGCCTAGGCCTATGATGTCACATGCCTTTATTTCGTTCAGACCGTCTGAGTCCGTGTCTGCAACGATGCTACCTGAAAGTAATCCAGATGTCTGCGGTATCGTTGCCTCCTCGGCATACGTTGTTCCTGTCCATCCAATTATATGGACGTCGCCGCCTCCAACGATGAATTCGTTGTTACCGTCGTTGTCGGCGTCGCCTATGTCTAAGGCTTCTATGATGCATTCTTCTGCAGGCCAGCTGCCTTGCCACACTAGATCGTAGCTGACACCATTCCATTCACACAGCACTGCTCCTGCTCCGTAGTATCCATTGACGTTGTTTCCAATGCCAATTTCGGGTGTTCCATCTCCGTCAACATCTCCGACCACAACTCCGTAGTGGGTGCCCGTGGCTATGAGACCACTATAGACCAGATCCGCTGTCCAACTACTCGTTGCTGGGTTCCAGTTGAGTGCAAATGTTCCCAGAGTGCTGTAGCCGCTGTCTGAGACGCACGCAACCACCTCGGTCTTTCCATCGTTGTCTGTGTCTCCGCTCCATATCATTGAGGTTTCCCAAGAGACGCCTGAATACCAGTCCGCTTCCCAGACAAATGCGCCGTTTTCCCATCTGAAGGCTACTACATTGTATGGTGTTGGACCCCATGGTGCGTTTGCGATCAGTACTTCTAAGTGGCCGTCGTTGTCATAGTCGCATGAGTAAACGTCGAAGACGAAGCCGCATGGATAGTAGTCAAGTTCGGTTAGGGTTGTTCCGTCCCAGTCGTATGCGTAGATTCCGTCGGCCCCGCTGTATGTCCATGACACCACGAACTCGTTGTCTCCGTCTTCGTCGAGGTCCAAAACGGTTGAGCCTGACGGAGAGTGATATGAGCCGCCTGGTACGTACCAGTTGTATTCTTCTATGTATGTGCCTAGACCTGCGTCGTATGATAGAATACGGGCTCTACCAGTACCTAACACCTCATAGCCGCCGACTATTATCTCATTGATTCCATCCTCGTCAATGTCGCCGACTGGTTGTGCGTGTTGGGAGTGTCCGTATCCTCCGTAGGCTTTACTCCACTGCTCTTGCCATCCTGGGGGCTCATACTTTCTGTAGTAGCCGTAGATGTCAGCTCCTGCGAGAGGTTTGTTGCTGTTGTATTCGTAAGCCTGCACCGTTATCTTTGGTGGTCTCACAGTGAAGGTTGTTGTGAGATGCTTAACCTTGGCGGTGTAAGTTCCCACCTCGAATCTGCTGACAATCCATGACGGATACGCGTATCCGTCAGGTGCCAGTTCCACGGTGGCTGTGCCTTCAAGTGTTGTGTCCACGTACATTTGTAGTGTTTCAGTGCCTGTTATCCAGCCGACGTTCTTTATTCCAACCGAAACCGTGCGGGGCTCACTCCACAAGCCAACTTTTGGCTCGGCTTTGAGATCCCACACAACGAATTTCGGAATGCCCGTGTGAGGCTTGCCAACCCAGTTGATGGAGTTCAAGAAAATCGCTTTGGTGTCATCAGTCCAGTAACTTACGTCTGTATACGGAGTGTTTGCGTGCATCGAGAGCAACATCCACTTCGTGGTGGCTCTTGTGACTTTTACTATACCCTGAGAGCTCGGAATGTCGTAGTCGTAAGTGGAATAGCGTCTTCCGTTACCGGCGATCACCTTGACTGTAGCGTTATCCACTATGTTTTGATACCACGCATGGTCCTTGTAGTAGCTTGTGCTATCGTGGATAATCTTGTCGCCTACACTCCAGCCTGGTATGATGTCGTCGTCGGTTGCTGTGACCTTGTAGTACAAGGCTTTGATTGAGGAAGAGTAGGATGTACCTCGATAGGGCGGCCACCTAGGAGTAAACCCGTAGTTATACAACAGATATCCTCCAGTGTACGACGCCCACGAGTCAAGCCATACTACACCCACACCACTAGCATCGGTTGCTGTGATGAAACTCCGAACCGTGGCTTGGGTTGTGGATCCTGGGTAATTCACTATAATTGCTGAGTAATCAGGCACCTTTGGAATCATAAGAGCAACAGTTGTGTAGGAATCAACCACGTATCCTTGCCCGATTAGGAAGTTCTTTATCATGTCGTTGCGGTCGCCGACCACCGCAACCTTTGGAGGCTGCGTTAAGTAGAAGTCAACGATGGCTGTTTCTCCCTCATTGACAACCACATCGTTCGCTGTTTCGCTCTTGAATCCGAACGACGAGGCCTTGAAGTCGTACGTTCCAGGCGGAATCGCCAAGGTATAAGCTCCGTCGACATCAGTCAGAGTCTGAATTGGTACTGGAGTGTCGAGGGCTTCTACTGTGGCACCTGGAATGCCGATCAGTGTTGGACCATGGTACACATGCCCTGAAATGTATCCTGGCGGTATAGGCGTCATTGCAACATTAAGCAATGTGAACTTGTCTTTTTCAACCAAGACACTCATGCTCACAGTTGAGTATCCAAATCTTGAGACCTCTACTGTGTATGTGCCTGGTTGGAGACGCACCTCATAGTATCCATTCGCATCAGTGTAGACAGTCCTGCTTGTTTCCACAACGTGCACTTCAGCCTGTGAAATGGGCTGGGCCGTAACAGCATCAGTCACTGTTCCAACTATGCCTTGGGGCAGAGCAACCTGCACAACAGCCTCATAAGCATCGATCCTGCCCCAACCGTAGCGTGTGTCTGGTTTGCTTGGGTAGTAGCGGTCATACCACACAGCAGTGCCTTCAAGCGCCGCTTGGAGTTCGGGTGGAGTAAGCGATGGATTTCCAGACAGCATTAACACTGCTGCACCAGCAACGTGAGGCGAGGCAAAGCTTGTTCCACCCCACAGCATATACGAGTTCCCAGGAATCGGAACTACAACGTCAACGCCCGGAGCTGAAACGTCTGGCACAATCCAGCTGTCAGGTGGGTTCCAGTCTTCCGGAACTGGTGGGGGAAAGTCCGTTTTATAGACTACCTCACCGCTGCTCTGCGGATCAACATAGTCGTTGATGTCTGTCATTCCAGCTGAGAACGTTTCGTATATGTTTCCTGGACTGCCGCTAGCTCCCTCGTAGTCGTTGCCTATAGCAGCAACCACAAAGTGGCCGGAGAACCACATGTTCATTATAGGCTCTATTAGTTCACTGTAGTATCCTGTTGCGCCCCAACTGTGGCTACTAACCCGTGGAAACGGATAGTGATTGTCATCTTCATCGTATGGGTCGAGAACCCATTCTAAACCAGCTATCACCTGTGGGAAGGTTCCCTGTCCTTCTGGCAATGACAGTGCGTGCATTCCCAGACCTTTGGCTCCTGGAGCCATGCCTACGGCACCGTATGAGCTCTTGGAGTCACCCACAATCAAACCGTAGGTCGCGGTTCCGTGCATCCACGAGTCCCACGGTTCGCTCCATATTGGATTGCCGTTTGCGTCAAACTCAATCCAGCCGCCTGGGTACTTCGGGTCAGTAGGGTCAGAGGTATATAATGAACCAGCCAAATCCTGATGAGTTATGTCAACGCCTGTGTCGGTTGTGGCGAATTTGATGCCTTCTCCAGTTATGCCCAATGTATCCCACACTTCTGGAGCTCTCACCTTCTCAATGTTCCACGTTGCTGGAGTCGTTGCAGTCGAACCTATTTCCTTCATTTCTCCATCAGGCACTGTTATAACGAAGTCTGCCAACACTTTTTCAACCGTCGAAAGCGTAGCCAGTTCCCTGATAGTGTCCTCATCAGCCTTGACCAAGATTAGGTTGGAAAGCCAGAAGGTGTTCAGAACTTCGGCATCTCTCTTCTGTCGAAGATAGGTAAGTACTGGTTCTTGGGTTCTGGCTGCTTCTGTCCTAAGCTCGTTGACGACTGCATCGTGTTGATAGAGGATAGGTTCAATATTCGGACTCCACACAACCTTAACGAGGGCTGTTAATAATCCGTCTCCTTCCTCCATCTGCTCTAACAGGTTAGGATCTATCTTAAGCGTTGCTTCAGTCGTAATTTTTGGTTGTAGCACCGAAAACGTCGCTAGCACTATTATGAAAGCGAATATGACCCCTAGAATCTTCTTAGAATGCATTCTCTTCTCTCCTATTCTTTTTGTGACGCCTTTCGACGTCACTCTCCATTTGAAAACCAGATTTCAAAATAAAAGTATGGAAATCAGATTTCGAAACGACGTTCAGTAATCTACTTCTAGGCGCTAATTTCTTACATGCACTTCTGAAAAAAAGTTCACAAACTTTAAGCATGCATGAAAAGTATCGCATGCTCATGTCGATGGTCGAGAAGGTTTTGGTTTTTCTCTTGGACGGAACATGGCACGACTTGGCTGAGGTAGCAAGCAACCTTCAGATTGACCATCACAAACTGGACAAAATCGTCAAGTTGCTGATTGAGTTCGACTTCATCGAAACCAACGCCACTCAGGTGAAGATCGAGTCTGACACCAAAGCATTCTTAGTGTCAATTATCAGACACACGGAGACGAATGATAATAGTCTATGAGATCAACTGAACTGCTTCTCTATACCGCCTGATGAAGAGTCTACCCTTGTCCGTGGTTCGATAGCTTTTCCGATTCCTTTGCACACCGTCTGCCTCAATCAAACCCTTACGCAAAAGGAAGTCCAGATACTTTTTGACAACGTTGAAATTCAGATTTGTTTTGTACACGATATCGGTCTTGCTAGCTTCTTTAGAAGCCACGATAAGCATATCCATAAGTATGTCAATGGCTCCCCGTCGCCAGCCCAACTTGCCCTCGCCAATTTCAGTCTCGATTTTGTGCATATGTCGAGCTCGCAGTTGCCCTCTCTCGAGCGTAGTAATAAGGGCAGATTTTCGCAGATAAAATAGACCTTAGCATGAAAAACGCATTCCACGAATCTTTCTGCAACAAATAAGCATAATTTTGATAAAAAACAAACATTAGGTACTTGGATATCCCCTATGGTTGCTCTTTACACAAAGTGCCCCAAATTGGCGATGCAATCGTGCAATTTTTGCCACAAACGATTCACATGAACCTTATATGCAGTATAAAACTCAACTTGAATGTGTCTACCATAAACTATTCTCAATTTGGACAAGATCGACGATGCTGCGAATGCCCATGAAGAGAAATAGAAAAGTCATCGTTGCCACCTTGTTCACTGTCATGGCTATTAGCTCATTCTTTGTTTTGGCTTTCTTCTTGCCCATCCCCTTAGGTGCACCTACTATCAACGTAGAACTTGATCGAAGCCATCCGTGGCACGTCAGACCCGGCGAAAGCGTCCAAGTTGAGTTAGGCATCACTAACGACGCTTGGCTACTGGCTGCAGCAAAAGACGTGAAAGCAACAGTAACCACACCAGAAGGCCTAACAGTCTCAGTCACAAACACAAACGAGTACCAGATAAACATTGGAACTCTACGTGGCGGAGATAATCAGAACCACGCTTTCAATGTAACCGCGAACATCGGCTCATTGCCTGGAACTTACAGCATAACCATCAAGATATATGGACAAAATGTCCCTCAGAAAACCCTCACCCCACAGATTGTGGTCGAGCTTCCGCACATCCACTAAACTGTCTCGACAACCCTCACTTTCTCAAGAAACGCACATGGTGAAGCCAGCAGTCTGACTCAAACGAGATTATGAAAAAAGCCCGAAACAAGGTCTACAAGCCATATGTATCTCTGTCGAACAAACATGCAGCAAAACTTAACTGAATCCTGATTGGACCTATTATTGGTCATAAAGCTTGACCCAACGCTTCAACTGAGCGTGAACTCAGGAGGAAAGATGAGTATGGGAAAAGCATTCAGTGCGGCTATCCTTCTAATTGCACTGACGTTAACCGTGACTCCTATCATCAATGCAGGCCAATGTATTGATCCAACTTGGGTCTTAATGACTGGATCCGTGAAGAAGTATGGTGACGAGTCTTTGGGCGGTTGGTGCAATGTCTTTGCAGAAGTGGACTCATGGGCTGAGGTGCACGCGTTTTGGGTGAAACCACAGATTTTGCCGATACCTGGAATCTACGTTTTCCACTACGCCAGACTTGCGACCGCATCAATGGTGAAACTCAATTATGAAGAAAAGGATTTCTACGTTCTAGGCACATGGGACGCCTTCAAGGTTACAATAGTGTACCGCGATCGTGATGACACCTCCAGAATAGTTGAACCGATAGCTGAAGGTGCGCGTGGAGAATTCTCTGTAACGGGCAATTGGAAAGACTTCAGCATCTCTATTGACTCACCGGACGTTAAACTCATTTCTGGCACAGTTGTATTCCATCGCATAACAATTCGCGGTCCTATTCCCAGAGGCGACATTAGAGGCTTCAGCACTCAGACACCCGACGGGAGAATCGACGCTGTAGACTTGTTTTTCATCGCAAGAGCTTATGGTAGCGTTCCAGGCATGAGCAGCTATGACTTCAGGGTGGACCTTAACTTCGACTTTAAGATCGACATCAATGATTTCCAGATCTTCGCAGCTAACTTCGGAAGGGAATACTAGCCGTCTGCAATGAGTCTCAAGGTCATCATTCTCTTAGCGACAGCTAGACGAACAGCTCAGCATTCCCTTATGAACAACTACCTCCATTGTGTTAGCGCACCATTCGAGAGCGCTTTGAACGTGTAACGTCCGACTTATGACGACTACTGCAGAATCATTCGAAAGTCAGAGTGTTCCAAGCACAACCTAGACGTGGCTGGCAAACCTTATTTGAATGGTTGATTCATATGTTTCAAAACCTTTCCTTTGAGGGTCAGCGCATGAAGAAAACCAGAGTTATCATAATGGGAGCTGCAGGAAGAGATTTTCACAACTTCAACGTCTATTACCGGAACAGCGAGCAGTACGAGGTTGTAGCCTTCACCGCCACGCAGATTCCTGGAATCGAAAAACGGGCTTATCCGCCTGAATTGGCGGGTCCAAACTATCCGAAGGGCATACCAATACACCGAGAGGATCAACTACCCGAACTGATCAAAAAGTTCGGCGTTGAAGAGGTTGTTTTCGCCTACAGCGACGTTTCTCTCGAATACGTTATGCATAAAGCGTCTATTGCGTTGGCAAATGGCGCAGACTTCAGATTATTGGGTCCCTCAACAACTATGGTTAGGTCCAAAGTGCCCGTGGTCTCCGTTTGTGCTGTTAGAACGGGATCAGGCAAGAGCCAGACATCTAGGAAAGTTGCCAGAATACTCAAGAAATTGAACTTTAAAGTGGTGGTCATCAGGCATCCTATGCCATACGGCGACTTAACCAAGCAGATAAGCCAACGCTTCGCCTCGTACGAGGATCTCGACAAGTATGACTGCACAATTGAAGAGCGAGAGGAGTATGAGCCTCATATTGACAATGGAATCGTGGTCTATGCTGGTGTTGACTACCAGAAAATCCTGCGTGAGGCAGAGAATGAAGCTGACATAATCGTTTGGGATGGAGGAAACAACGACCTTCCATTCTATCACACTGACATGCACATAGTTGTCGCAGATTCACACAGACCTGGTCATGAGATTACTTATCACCCGGGCGAGACCAATTTGAGGATGGCAGACGTTGTCATCATCAACAAAGTAGACACAGCTGATCCAACAAATGTTGCGTCTGTGAGGAATAACGCTAGGACGGTTAATCCTGACGCGGTGATAATTGAAGCAGCTTCTCCGATAACCGTAGACAACCCAAAGCTGCTGAATGGAAAGAAGGTGTTAGTTGTCGAAGACGGCCCAACACTGACTCATGGTAACATGGCATATGGCGCCGGAATGATCGCTGCTGAGAGACATGGCGCGGGAGATATGGTAGACCCGAGACCCTACGCTGTGGGCTCTATTGTAAAGACCTTCGAGAACTACCCTCAAGTGGGCGCAATTTTGCCAGCTGTGGGCTACGGCAAAGAACAGATTAGGGAACTTGAGGAAACCATCAATAAAACACCCTGCGATGTCGTTCTCATTGGGACTCCCATAGACCTCAGACGAGTCTTAAAGATTAACAAGCCAGCTGTCAGAGCGAAATATGAGCTACAGGAAATCGGCACACCAACACTTGAAGACATCCTTAAGAAGAAATTCGCTAAGTAAAGATGATCTCGCGACGTTGTTTCGGAATGTGATTAGATGTCGGAAAGTAGCGTGTCGAGGATACCGGTAACGTTCACAATTGAAAACGTAGGTCAAGCTGAAGGCGAACTAATAAGACATCTGGCTCCAAGAACAGTAGACGCCATTGTTAAGAAGTTGCCGCTTGAAGGTCGAGCGGCTCTTTGGAAAGAAGAGGTCTACTTCGACATTCCAGTTACAATGGGTGAGGAGAAAGCAAAGCCAAGCGTGAAGAAGGGTGACCTTGCCTATTGGCCTATGGGCAACGCTCTCTGCATCTTCTATGGTGAATCTCAGCCTTATAGTCCTGTTAACATAGTTGGGCAGATTCTTAAAAATCTGGATTTGTTCAGCACGGTGAAGAGCGGCACGGTTATTCGGGTTACGCGCATTTAAGGAAACTGGATCTTCGTGTCTGCCCATTCTCTCAAGAGCTGTTCGCATCTCTGTCTAATGGCTTCGCTGTTGGTTTTCGTTTTGAGAGTCCTTATGAATTCCAGACGTTTCTCCATGGCTGTCATTTCACCTGTTCCGTAGTATAGGTTGCCCTCTAGGTAGTCTTTCATCTGTTGTGCTTTCTGCACAATGTAGCTGGCTGCATCTACGAGATCGGCCAGCGTGGACATGTTTGCCCAGATTGCGGCGTCGGCTTCATGTAGTTGGCTGAAGCCTTCGATTTCTGTTATTTCTCGTATGTAGGCGCGCAGAAACTCGTAGTAGTCAGCGGTCTTGATGAGTTCTATGACCTGCTTCATTTTGTCTTTGAATTTTGGGCTTCCTTCGATCTTTAAGGCGTGCTTGTAGCCTTTTTGGATGAGTTCTCGTGCCTTGTCAACTTCTTCCTGAGTGTAAATGCGTTCGGGAAACTCCAATTGTTTGCCTCAAAAAGAGAGACTTGGCGTTAGTCATGTGGCTTGTATATCTTGAGGTTTTTGCTTCCAGAAACGTACTCGATTATGCCTTTTTGTGCCAGTTCGTCGAGCATGTCGCGTGCCACACTGAGGCGCAGGTTGAAGCGAGAGGCAACGGTGTAAGGTGTTACGGCTTTCATTTTCCTGACTTCTCCGATGATCTTGTCGCTTCTCAAGTCGGGCAGAGTTATTCCAGGAGCCCTCCTCTCTGGGGCTGATACAGCTGCTGGTTTGCCTCCTTTCTTGGATGTCTCGTCTTTCTTTTCTGCTGCTCTTTCCATCTGTTTAAGTGTGAGCTTCTTTTTTCCGCCCATTGATGGTCAACCGAGGTGCAGATGAAGGGGCTGTTGCTTATAGGTTTATTGCCCATTCTGCTTTAGTTGGTTTTATGCTCATCGCAAGTCTGATGTGTATTTGTGTTGTGCTTTTACACGTGAGGGTTTATTAAATCGTAATACTCTAGTTTCTCTTCCACTTACCGGAGAGAGTATTCTAAAATGACTTCAGAGCGTCAAACACCAGACCAAAGAACGCAAAAAATCAACTATGTTGTCGACAGAGTTCTCATCGAGATGCTTGGACAAGGAGCCGCACAGGTCATATACAATTATCTTGAGAATTCTCATTTTATTCAAAGAGATGAAATTGCCGACAATCTAGTTTCGTTTAATCGTGCGCTTGAAGCTTGCTTAGGCTTTGGTGCTGCAGTCGTTGTTGAAAAGGTGATCTTTGAAAATTTGAAACTTGATGGGCTTGACGAGGGCATTGGCATCGATTTTGGACCGAATCGAGTGTTGAAACTTGCTTAACGGTTGTAAGTTAGGATAATTTGAAAGGTTTCTGAATTCGGTTTTAGCCTGCCCTGCTTCTTGGTCGCTTCTTCTTTTCTTGTGGCAAGGGAACAGCGTACAGTTTTTCCAAAGCGCGTCGGTGCAGTGTGTTCATTGTGCAGAAGGGCACTATTTTGCCGCCTGGGAATCCATAGTTTATTGTGCAGCGTTGTACGCGTTCTAGGTCGAAGTTGTAGGCGTCCATGAAGTGCATGAATCCAATCATGAGGGTTTTATAGTGGAATGGTCTGAGTGAGTCGTAGTTTCCTCTTAGTATCGCTGGCATGACTTGGCGCAGGATTTTGAGCCTGATGTTCCTGAGCGCTGAGGCACCTACCCGCAATTTTGCCTTGGTTCTGTGTTGGTGCCTAATGTCTTCTGCAGCCTTGCTTAAAGAGTCAAAGAAGGCATCGACGTTGGCCAGCTTTGTTATGGGTGTTGCCTTTCCTTCTTCTACGTACAGGTATGTGGCTGCTCCGCAGTGTGGATGTA
>Ga0315309_1002016_pt1 | contig 11968 bp, 8 predicted proteins | sample TDP4_MG_FD_203080 | JGI IMG/M metagenome (GOLD analysis project Ga0315309, IMG submission 203080) | Freshwater sediment microbial communities from Lake Towuti, South Sulawesi, Indonesia - TDP4 | ecosystem: Environmental > Aquatic > Freshwater > Lake > Sediment | place: Indonesia: South Sulawesi...
ATCCAAAGTTGAGATGCTTTCTATCTTGCAACCTTGCCCAAGGAAGGACATTAGTCTATTCAGGCTGCCGATCTGATCGCTATAGTGTTTTGGACTTAAAGCTCCTGCAAGGACTCTCGAGTGCTGGTACTGCAAATAAAGATCGCACAGCTGTTTCAAGGTCATTTTACCATTGGAGGCTTTCTGCAGTAAGCTTTGAGCTCCGTGCAAATATGTCGCCTGAACCAGGTATCTTTCGAGTGCTTTTTTCTTGTCAGTTCCAAAGTAACGAATTTTTCCTTTTATCTTTTTACAGTACTGTCCTGTGGGATGGAGAGTTAAAGGGAATTTATCTGATCGAGTTTTTCTTTTTGTTCTTTTCATCTTTCTTCTCCTTAAAAAATAGTATGTTTTTTTGACGGATAATCACGATTTAGTTGTACCAACGGTTGTATTTTTACAGGCGGCACAGAGACGCCAAAAATTTATAACCATCTACAAAACCTAATCTTGTGTTCATTATATAGATTGAAATCAAAACGTCCATTGAATCCGTGCGCGCAAAATCGGCGTTTTCTAATCAAAATCAAGGATGAAGAGGCACCAATGGAGGCACAAGAAGGCCAGTAATAAGATGAAAAGAGCTGAGTATTGGCTCTGGCTACCCAAGAAGAGAACACTATTAGCGGGCGTCCTGATCCAAACGTGCCTTTTTATATGCCTGAGCCATCTTCTCAGTCGAAGCAGATAGATAGACCGATGTAGTCTTCAAGCTATGGTGACCTACCTGTTTTTGAACTATGGGCATTGGTACTTTACGATCAACCACATAATGCATAATATGACTGTGTCGCTTATGCCGAGCTCCACATAATCATCATTATGCCGAGTATTTTATTATGCGGAGCAATTTACCAATTGTGGCTTAATTTGAATTAATTGTCATAATTTACATCCTTCACTCGGCATAATTATAGACTTCTCAGAAAAGCCATAAGGCTATCGTTGGGGCGATAACGGCCAGGTTTCACATTTAAAGGCAGTGTTTTCGCAAGTGCCTTTTCTTTCATTTTCATATCCGCATGTATATACATCTGTGTCGTATTTATTGATTCATGACCGAGCCAAAGTGCCAGCACAAAGCGATCTATACCGTGATGTAATAAGTTCATCGCCGCTGTATGGCGAAGCGTATGAGGCGAAACACGCTTGCGTTTCATTGAAAGACATCGCTGGCTTGCTATATCAACATATTTTGTCAGTATATACTCGACTCCATCACGGCTAAGTTGGCCGCCTCGTATATTTGGAAACAGTGGTTCAGAAGGTTCACCTTGCCGTTCTTGCAACCAGGAACGGATGAAAGCTACAGCTTCTTTACTTAGAGGCGTGCAACGTTCTTTACGTCCCTTGCCCGAACACCTGACATGTGCACCGTGGCCAAGAACGATATCCTGACACTTTAGACCGATCAGTTCTGAAACTCTCAATCCGGTTTGAATCGCCAACAAGATGAGTGTTCGGTCACGACGGCCTGTCCATGTACTCTGATCGGGTGCTGCCAAAAGCTCCTCTACCTCTGGTAATACTAAGTATTCAATAGACTTTCGAACAAAACGTTTGCTGGGTATAGCCAGAACGCGTGTAATAAGATCACTGTAACAGGGCTCACGCAAAGCAAGAAATTTAAAGAATGAGTGTATTGCGGCAAGGCGGGTATTTCGTGTGCTAACACTATTTCCACGTTTGTCCTCAAGATAATTCAAAAACTCTCCTATAAACGTTGCGTTCAAATCAGTGATAGTTATTTCCGAAGGTATTTTTCTTAAATGTTCATGAGCAAATCTAAGAAGCAGGCAAAATGTATCACGATAACTGCTAAGGGTGTGTGGACTGACCTGCCGTTGGCGCATAAGCCGGTCTGTAAAGAATATCTCCAATAACGATGAGAATGAGGAATCTTTTTTCATAAAGTATTGTTTCCTTTTAAAGATGCCATCCTTTTAACAGCTAATTGCATAAGTTCAGGTACTCCAGTAATGTACCAATAGGTATCACGCACATGCCCATGACCAAGGAACGTGGTCAAATAGGGAAGATATGCTTCAACGTCTTTTTTCTTACGATACCAACTCTGCAGCATTCTGATGGCAAATGTATGACGAAGGTCATGTATTCTTGGCCCAAACCGATCTGACGAACTCCGCAGACCAATTTGACGTGATAGCCTAACAAATGTCCATCTGACCGACCACTGGGTTAGCTTTGTACCCCATTCATTGACAAAAAATCTGGGAGATTTGGCACTTGGGAGAATTTGGTCTCGCTGTCGCGCATAATCACGGAGTACCCGGACAGTAGAAGGATGTAGCGGCAGTAATCGTGGTCTGCCATTCTTTGTATTCCTGATTGTCAATAGCCCATCTTCGAGATTAACATCGTTACAATTCAGGCCAAGACACTCTCCAATTCGCATACCAGTAACAGCCAGTAGACCAAGAAATGTAGCATTCGTTAATGCACGAAGCCCTTTACTTGAGTTTAATTTCTTTGCCGCATTAATCAGTTCAGTAATTTGCTTTCTTGTATAAATATAAGGCCTTTTGCGCTTGTATCTGTAGGGAAACAAACCCTGTGGCAAAAGTTCGGTTTGAGGATCTATTGCCTTATAATATTGAGAGAATTTCTGAATAACACCGTATCTTACTGTCCAAAGTGAGAGATTGCAACTGGTCGGCAATGTAGCCCACTCAACAGCAAGTTCCTTGGTAATAACATCCGATCCTTTAGCCTCTAAAAAATTGACAAATTGAGACAAAAAAAGACCATGCTCATAGAACTTGAAGCCGAGCGATCTGTGCCCCTTGAGATATTCTTCTATAGACTTTCTTAAATTGCTCATATAGCTCCAGTAGGCCATGGTTGTGCAAGTTCATTTAATGCTCTCATATTAACTTTGGCATATATTTCAGTGGTTTGTGTCGAACGGTGCCGCAAAATGTCGGCAATTTCGTTCATAGTAGCGCCTTTATGAAGCATGTGAGTTGCCAGGCTATGTCTCAATAAGTGTGCGCCCTGGTGTGGTGGCGAAATACCTGCTCGTCTACAAGCACGCCGAACAACACTACATATGCAACCATCACGTGCAAGTTCTCTGAAAGGAGCTTTGGTGCGAACAAACAGACGGCGTGTAGAACATTTTGGACGACTTTTTTTCAAATACTTAACAATTGCACTGCCAACATCTTTGGGGATTGGCAATGTTTCATCCTGACCACTTTTACCATGAATAACAATAGTACCTTCTTCCCATTTAATGTCGTCTAATGTGAGCGTCAGTAATTCTCCTGCGCGTAATCCCAGACGCGCCATTAATAACAATATGGCATAATCACGAATTCCTGCAGCGCGTGTTCGATTGCAACCGAGTAAAAGGCGATTGACATCTTTGGGATGTAGATATTTTGGCAACTCTGACGGTTGATGATTTGCCACCGTTGGTACACAACTTGCCAAGTCAACGTTAATATCACCGCTGAAAAGCAGAAATCGAAAGAATGAGCGTAATGCACTTGCTTCCAGTTGGATTCGCTTGGGGCTATAATTTTTGGTTTGATTGAAAAGAAACTTGGTGACATCTTTTGGTCTTATATCGCCAAGGGCAAAGGTGTTGAGCTTGAATCGCCAAGACAGAAACCGGCGAACTGTTGGTATATAATTTCTTAGAGTTTCTGATGACAAACCTCGCTCGTCTTTCAAATAGCGTTTATAGTCTTCCGTAATGCAACTAATGCGGCTTTTATCTTTCTTGGGGGTAGGGGTCGGAATAATATCTGCTCTCCTCAGCCAATCAAGTAATTTTGTAAATGTCGACTGGGCGACTAAACAGGGCCGGTGGGATTTAAGCCAATATCGCAGAAATACAGCGACTTTTTTTTCGTTCAACTGCTTTAAACTTATTTGTTTTTGATACAGCCACTTGTTCAGATGATATATCATGCGAATCATACAATTTATATACAGTTGTAGATAACCTTGTTCTGACAGCACTTTTTCAAATTCTTTTACATGTGCACCCAAGGGACCAAAATGTGGATCTTTAATTGTATTCCATCTCGTACGAGACCTTTTATGCATTAGATACCCCCTTATTACGGTAATGATAGAGAAAATATATGATATTTTTATGCCGAGTCAAAACTGGAAACATAAAAATTTTAGATTGAGGTCCGAATCCTCCAAAAAAGCAACTTTAAGGCAGAAACCCTCAATCTCGAGTTCGTATAAATTGGGTTGTGCGAAGTTTTTGTGCTTGGTTTGCATGCTTCCAGTGCTTTTTGTTTCATTGCAAGGTCGATTTCAACATACCGGTGAGTTGTAACCAGATTTGCGTGGCCCAGCCAACTGCGAATGACATTTATATCTACACCGGATTGGAGTAAGTGCATTGCTGTTGTATGTCTGATTGTATGGGGTGTGACCGTTTTCTTTTTTAGAGACGGTATGCTCTCTGACGCTTTGTGACTATATTTCACGACGATATTCCAAATGCCAAATCTACTCAGCGGCTGACCAAGCCTGTTGGTAAATAAATGACCATCGGGTTCGCTGTTTTGTCCACGTTCGCTCATTATTTTTTGTAAAATCTCGACGGTACTCGGCCACAGTGGGCATGTTCTCAGTTTGCGGCCTTTACCCAGTATCTCAACCTTGAAAGGCTTGTTGAAAGACACCCAAGACAGCCGTGCATCGGCAGTTTCCTGTACTCTTGCACCTGTATTGTACATAAATAGCAAGATAGCATAGTCACGTCTACCGAGAGCGGTCCTGGTGTTGATAACATTGAACATGGACTCCATTTCATTTTTTTCAAGGTATGTCACCTCAGGGCTTACATATCCTTTTTTCAGTGGTATATCTAATATCTTGCGGCAATATTCACTCAACAAAGGTTCTCTTATAGATATATACTTGAAGAAGCGACACAGAATACCGAGCCTATGATTGCGGCTCTGGATTGAGTTACTGCGCGAGTCCTCCAGATATTTTAAAAAATCAACAATGAGCCGGTCGTCAAGGTCGGTAACGAGTAATTTGGCGACAGGTTTTTTTGTTACACGGGCTGCATATCGAACGCAGAGTTTTATCCCGTCCCGATAACTTTGAATAGTACAACTGGAAAGATTACGCCTGCAAATAAGGTAATCTTCGAAAAACGCACGGATATAAGTGGATATATAATAATTGGTCTTCATGATAGTATCTCCTTATCAAATTTTCTACCGAAGTTCAGGCGGAAGCGTTTATTGGCTTCCTTTAAAAGGTCTTCTGTAATGCTCAGGTACACCTGAGTGGAATAGATATCAACATGTCCCATAAAAGTGGAAAGTAGCGGCAATTTGTTTTGAACATCAACTCCGTCTTTGTACCATTGAAGCAGACGATGAACGGCAAATGTATGACGTAAATCATGTAATCTGGGTTGCACCTTTCCAGGTGGATAGTTAGTTTGACGACTCTTTATCAGCTTCGAAAAAGTGTATCTTATGTGGCCATCACTTACTCTGAAACGCTGTCGAGCTATAAATAAATAATCAGTTGGCTTTAGAGGTTTGAAAATCTGTCGACGCAGAGAAATGTATTTTTTCAGATGCGCACTCATCTTAGGGCCAAATGGAATGATACGATCCTTGTGAAACTTGCTGTCTCGTATAAAAATTGTTCCTTGACCAAAATCTACATCCGTTAATGTAAGATTCAATGCCTCATTAAGTCGTAGTCCTAATGTATAGAGCATAGCAATAACCGTATACAAAACCTGCGGTTTTAGCTTAAAAAGACTATTGCTTGGTACTTGTTTGGCATCCCAGAGAAGTGTTTTTATCTCTTCAACAGTATAGATGTAGGGCTTAAATGAACTTACAGGATGCCCGATGTTGTCCATAATCTCATCGGTAACGGGATTCGCCTTTACAGCACGCAGCTTGTACAAGTATTCGAAGAAACGTCGAAGGGTACAAACTCTGTTTCGGGTGTTACGTTGATCAAATGCCAAGGAATCTATCCATTCTTGTATCACAGCGGTCGTTATCATCCGAGGTGAAGTAATCGAGTTATTGGTCAGGAATTGACTGAACTTTGCTAAAACGGTTCGAATGTGACGAGATTTAACGCCAGCGGCATTGAGTAACTCCAAATAAGCTTTTGCGTACTTGCCGAATTTACCGGAAAAAGGTGATGTTACTTGTAATGATTTTAAAGACCTCGCCGGTTCCCGCGACATAAATGCAAAGGCTATACCCTTCAAGCATCGTTTTCCAAAACGCTGTTTGATTGCGGACATCGGATTACCAGAAATGATTTTATTCTCGGTGAGACCTTGAAGGAAATGGTTTAAAATCGAATATTTGAACTGAATTCGTACAATACGATACTTTGTCGCTATTTCTCTCATCCAGTTTAAAACTGTGGCTTCTTCGAAAATCAAAAATCCTCCTGTATTTTTACTATGCCGCCTCAGAAAGAATAAAAAGTCTGTAAGGGTGAGATAGTAAAGTCTCTGAGTTTTGTCACTAAATTCACTCAATTGCTTCACGTAGTGAGTTATAAACTCTTGTGTTTGTGCGATATTCAAAGTAAAGGTTTGTTTTTGCGTTTTCATAGCAACTCCTCCCCTGCATTTAATGCCACTTCTCTTAAATGTTTTATATCTATCCGGATGTATTGTCGCGTCGTGTTCGGATGTTTATGGCCGAGATAATCACTCACTGTTTTTAGAGGGAATCCTTTTTCTAATAGTTGTTGGGCACAGGAATGTCGAAAAGTATGTGCTCCAACCCGCTCCTCAACCAGGCCGGCAACTCGAAGGTATTTTTTGACGATAAAGCGAACGCTGTCTGTTTTAATTGGCCTGTAGGGTGGTTTGTAAGAAAGAAATACCTCTCTGTGCTCCGTCTTGGGACGGCCCTTTTTCAGATACGATAAAATAGCCTCTCCAACAGCAGGGGTAAGCGGGTAGACAGAATTGTTATTTGCTTTACGGGAACGAATATAAATCTTCCCCATGCGCCAATCGATATCTTCCAGGTGTAATTGGACCGCCTCTATGCCACGTAAACCATACGTGGCAAGTAGTATAAGTAAGGCATAATTACGCTTACCAAGAGCACCACGACGGTTTACTGATGAAAGTAATACTTTAATATCTTGGCGTGTCAAAGCTCTTGGGCATCGTATTGACCTGTAGATTCGTGGCGTAACGATAACTGCTGAAAGGTCGACACGAGTTTTGTGCTTGGAGTAAAGATACGTCAGAAAACTTCGTAATGAGGAACAAATATGGATAATGCTACTTCTCGAATATCTCTGTCCCTCAGATGTAACAAAATCGCGAACTATTTTTTGACTTAATGATTTTAATCTGGTGACACCTGCATCATGAGCATATAGAAGAAATTTTTGGCAACGCGACCTTATCTCTCCCAGGGTTTTTTCCAAAAGGCATTGGCGCTCCTTTATAAAAGTCTCGTATTCGAACACTACTTTTGCAAAAGGTAGAACAGCCTTTCGCGGTGGAGGAATCATACCTTTGAACCGCATATAACGAATGAATCCCTGCAATACACAGCGAACGTCCTGTCGCGAAGTCTTTACGTCGTAGCAATCAACAAGTAAGTCAACCATCTCAGGCAAAGCTGAAAGACTTTGTACACCGTACTGTTTGGAAAATGAAGCAAAGCGGATAAGCAAATTGGCCGTTGATCTCAGGGTGGTCTTTGAGTAGCCCCTTGATAACAAATAACTCAGGTATTGGCTCAAAGGTTCGTATAGCCAACACTCTTTTACTGTCTTGATTTTTCTATCACATTTGTAAAGTGAATACCACATAACAACCTCCTTAAATCCTGATAAGAAATATAGAAGCACACGATTCCTGTCTGTATTTTATCTTAAAAGTCTGTAGTAACATGGTCAGTAATTATGTTGTATTGACCCGTAGGAAAAGCTGTTTTTGTAAGGAGTTACATTGTGAGCGCAACATAACTGTAAAGACAACATAAGGTGAGATAGCGGACCACCTCGCCGAAGCGTTCGTACTTCTTCGAATGTCGTGGCTTATTGGTCGGACTCTCCGTCGCACGAGTAGGGTCAGCGTGCTGTTCTGATTCCATGCAAATGTGAAATTAGCAGGGTTTATAAAGCTATCGAAACGCATGCAGAAAATGGTAGTTCGGGGGGGGAAATAAGGGCCGTTTTTAGCCGAAAATTGGGAGTCGTGTGACACGTTAACTATTTGTTAGAGGGTCGTGACTTGTGATGCGAGGGCTATCCAACTCTATAAAAAAATAGTAAGATTTAAATACTTCAAAATCCTTATATATGTTGAAGGCAAAAAACATCCAAACCTAAAAAGCTGCTTTCAGTCCTGACAAAAGCTCAGATAGAAAACCGCTGTCACGCAAACAAAGTGGCTTTATAAATCTTCACTGCAAGGCCAATATATACATTGCAGTATAGAAAAGTTTAAATACTTCAAAATCTTAATAACTGTTGAAGGTTCAGATAGAATTCAAAGCACAAGGCCTGTCAAATCCTGACAAAAGCTTATCTCATAAAAAAGCTGATTAAGGAGATGACAGGTCCAAGCATTTTTGAATTTCAAAAAACCTTTTAATTTGGGGCTTTCCGATTTGGAAGACCCGAAATACTCGCAAAAGGCTGAAAGCATTGAAATCTTCTTACCAGCCAGCGCTATATAAAGATTATTTTTTCCCCTCAACATTTCTTCTTTTTCTTCACTTTTTTTCTTACCTTGTTTTCATTCTCACTGCCGCCGCTGCTCACTTTTCCCGACGGCATTTTGCTGCTGATGCTGGTTGTTTAACCAGCGGCCACCAAGAAGGTCTAACTAAAAATCGCTTCCCTAAAAGGTCGCTTATTTAGCGCCTTCTGGCGGCCTGGGATTTTCAGCATCAGGCAAAAGATTTATAAAGGCCTATCGCTTTATAGATCGTACTGATTGGTAATATCCAATCGATAAGGAATAAGCGGAAAATGGCAAAACCAGAAACTGTTTTCAAGGTGGGAGCTGTAAGGGCATCTATATTTAGAAACATCATCCAGAAGAATGGCCGAGCGATACCTCTGCCCAAGGTAGTGATTGAAGTCAGATACAAAGATAAAACTGGCCAATGGAACGGAACCAACAGCCTTAGCTTAAATGACCTTCCTAAGGCCATATTAGCGCTTCAGAAGGCGTTTGAGTACCTGATGGAGCATAAAGAGCCGGAAGAAGCGGAAGAGCCTGAAATAAGCTCGTAAAAAGCCAATCCACCTTTATGCAAAAGTGCAAAAGCAAAAATACTAATTCTTTTTAGCTGGAGGTCTAAACTATGATTGCACCCCCATAAATGATTTTTGATTCTATAAATGCTTTGGCCTTTTAGGCTGTAAGCAACAAAGTACAAACTAATTTGCAAAACTGTTTTAGAGCTCTCGGCTGTTCCAAGGGCTCTTTTTTTGCGCGCACAAAAGCAATAGCAACTCTGATGGTACATCCAGCGCGCAGGAGGTGCCATCAGAACCATTTCTGGAGGCACCAAAATGGACAGTAAGCAAATCTACAGAGATATTTACTATTCCATCGACACAAACAAAATAGCTACGCTTAAGGAAAGAACCTCACAATTACACGGTATTGATTCAGAGCCAAGGAAGGCTATCTATGAACTGGATAATTATGTAAATGACCCGCAAACAAGAATAAGCCCATGGTACTGGAACTTCTACAGGAAGGTCAAATCCGCAATGTCAATCCTCTTCCCCACTCCAATAATCTAATCAGAACCCAGATGGCCAGTGAGTTTGTGGATGATATATTCAATGGCGGCTATATAAGGGCCTTGCAGTGCCTGTCTTTTGAAGGCGGAGGTAGGTATGCATCTTTTGCCAGGGATTATGTTAAAAGTTATACTGTCCCAATCGGTGCAGGATTGTTATTTGGCCCGAAAGGTGCAGCGTATATGGGGCTTATACATTTTATCACAGCAGAGAAGCTCCGTGGTATCCACCGAAGCAGCGTTTCACTGGATCCTCGCCTGTCGCAACAGACCAAGAACAGATGGTACCATGCCGAGAAAACCTGCAACTGGCCGATCATCACCGACGGGCAAGGTCATCAGCTTCCTATGGATATGATAGAAGAGTATGCGCACTTACCTGAAAGCATTTCTGATAGACTCTCTGAGTCATGGAGACGTAACCGAGCGTTGCGCAGCTACACAGGCAGCAAGCGCCTATCGGGTGATATAGCCTTTCAGATAATTGAAGATGTCGTAGATATGCTCATCCAGCACGATAGGAACTCTTTGCTTCTTGATGAAATCGATAGAGCCAGATACAACCAGGTAGTAGAGCAGGCAAATAGAGATTACGTTGACCCATTCTACGCTGTGTATGAGAACCTTTTCCCTGCTGACAAAGACAGATTACGAACTGTCTGGGATCGGGCGAGGAATTGGCTCTATGAGCACTCGCTATTGCTTTGGGAATCTCAGAACGAGAACTGGCGGGCTGAAAGCAAGCGCAGGGCTACCCAAGGGGTATCTTTTTACAAGGCCAAGAATACCAGCAGGCCCTTGAAGATAAATAAATATGGCGTGCCAGGAACCATCTTCCTCAATAATGGACGGTATTACTGGGTAGTCCGCAATAAGATGAATCCCCGGCCGCTAATTGACCCCAAGAGTAAACCTAAAGTGCCGGGTACAATATTCAAAAATAGGAGCCGCTATTACTGGTTCATTCCAGGGCTTCTGAAGCGTCAAAGATTAGTGCCAAAAGGTGAGAAGTTCTCAGCTCAAGATAGGGCAACTGCCGAAACAGTGGCTATAAGGATCTGGAGACAACTTAAAAAGAAAGACCCTGTCCTTGCAGCAACTATTCTTAAAAGGACAAGAAGCCAGGGCTTAGCTACAAAAGATAAGGCTGTAGCCATAAAAGTTGCCCGCAGGCTCTGGCGACAGATACAAAGGCAAGAGCCTGACCTGGCAGCAAAGATAGTTAAGGATAATCGACCCAAGGCAAAAGACTACTGGCAGGCGAGAATAACCGTAAATGGTAAATTCAGGCACTTGGGCACCTATAGAACCTGTCAGGAAGCTCAGGCAGCCTATGCTAAAGAATTTGCAAAGGTCTGGGGTTATCCGCCTTGCTACAATGTCAAGGTCATACCCAAGATTGATAAGGTCTGGCCTACGTGGGATGAGGAAAAGGTCCGATTAGAAAGGATGGATGGGCGTCCTAAGATGCCTGTAATAGGCCTGTCGGCAGAAGCTTATGCTCTTAAGCCAATGATGGAGCTGATGCAAACGGTTGATTGGATTAACAGGAATATCATACTGGTTTTTGACGAAGACTCACCTTTTGCCTCGCAGGATATAGCTATTCAGTCAAGGGGCAAGATATGGTATGAAGATGTAATAAGGCAAGGTAAGCATCCTGTCATCTGTGGTTCAGCCTCACTGGATAAAGACGCAGGACGGATCAGGATTACGATATACAATCAAGGCCTTGCTAATAAGCGAGTCCTTGCCGAGGAGCTTTACCACATTGGCTACAAGATCATCCGATACGCATACGCAGAGACCTTCGAGGCAATAGAACGATGGTACCAGGCCCAGTTAAATAAAGGTAGGGACCCTACCTTCTCGATGCCTGATATGTTTTGCTGCAATATGGCTATAGAAGAGTCCGGCATTAAAACCAGTCTTCCCCGCTGTATTGTTAAACATGCAAGAAAGATATTTTCCCCCGCCTGCACCATAGCTGCTCCGGTAATGGAACAAGTTAAGGCAAATTGGTCGGCACTCAGCCGGTCTGATTTGCTACCGACTTAACCTGTTGGCACCCAGCTATGCGTTGCTAAGGTTTGTAACATCCAAGAAATTATTTTAGGGAGGGCACACTAACAGCCTTCCCTGTTATTTTA
>Ga0315309_1002017_pt1 | contig 11968 bp, 10 predicted proteins | sample TDP4_MG_FD_203080 | JGI IMG/M metagenome (GOLD analysis project Ga0315309, IMG submission 203080) | Freshwater sediment microbial communities from Lake Towuti, South Sulawesi, Indonesia - TDP4 | ecosystem: Environmental > Aquatic > Freshwater > Lake > Sediment | place: Indonesia: South Sulawesi...
ATTTGATCCATGTCCCCTTCGCTTAGGTCAGCTCCCATAGAGGCCGCTGCAATTTCGGCTATCTGTTGGGCCTTGGCTTTTGGCAGTCCCTCTTTCTCTAAATTTTCAACAGTGAAATCGTCCCTTCTTCCAAGATTAACGATGAGGCGGGCATAGGTTTCGTGTTTATCTACCAACCGATCTAATTCTGGAAAATGAAGCCCGTACCATTCGCGTATCCTGCCCATAAACAGGTTTAGCGTCTTGTCCAAGTCGTCGATGGTTTGAATTGCTTGAACCACGAGCAAATCTCGTTTTTCAACAGCCCCCTTCACCTTCATCTTAGTGAGCTCCATAGAAACCCTGTGAACCCAATCACGAAGTTGCTCAGGCCGCTTTACAAACCCTAAATCCACAGCAAACTTCTCAAGGTTTCCACGAAGCAACTCGCCAGCCTCCGAAGTTTTCTCCACATCCACTTCAATTTTCAACTTTTCGCGAAGGTTTTGGGCCGTTTTCGAGCTTTCAAAAACGAAGGTTGTGTAACCTTTTCCTCGCAATTTCTCCACTAGGGTAACCATTTCTTCAATAATCTTTCCGGCTTCAATTTTTCCAAGCCTTTCCGCTATTGCCAACGGATCCTTCGGGAAGAAAACATGATCAACAAGTTTGTTGGCTTCTCCAAAGGCCAAAGCGCCCATCAGACACTCTACAATGGTTGCTTTCATCCCTTTCCCTCCATTTACCAAACTATTTCAGCTGTCCTTCCTAACCTTTATCTTGCCAGTGAATAACTTTTACTGCAAAAGAGGAGGCTTTACATGTCTAGGCGACTTGCCACAGAAATAGCTGGACTGAAACTCGCCAACCCCACAATGCTGGCCGCCGGAATTCTCGGCTTAACGGGATCCTCCCTGAGAAGCGTGGTTGAGGCTGGCGCTGGAGCCGTTGTTACAAAATCCTTGGGACTGAAACCACGGGAAGGATATCCCAACCCAACTGTGGTTCAGGTTGACTGCGGGTTGCTCAACGCCATGGGTCTCCCAAACCCGGGCGTCCATCATTTTGGTGAGGAGATGAGGGAAGTGAAGGAAACTGGAGTTCCGATTATTGCAAGCATCTACGGATTTTCATCTGAAGAGTTCGCTAAGGTGGCTCAAGTGGCTATGGAGGTGGGGGCAGACGCCCTAGAGTTGAATCTGTCTTGTCCCCACGTTGAAGAAACTGGAGCAGAAATTGGAAGTAATCCAAAGTTGGTGGCGGAAGTTCTGAGAAAAGTGAGGAAAAAAGTGGGTAAACCTGTTTTCGTGAAGTTAACTCCAAACGTTGCCAACATAGGTGAAGTGGCTAAGGCGGCGGTTGGGGCAGGAGCAGACGCCATAACAGCCGTCAACACGGTTAGGGCTATGGCCATCGAAATTGAGACAACTCGACCCCTGCTGGCAAACAAGATTGGCGGATTGTCCGGACCTGCAATAAAACCCATCGCCGTTAGATGTGTATACGAAATTTACCGTGAAGTTGACGTTCCAGTCATCGGTTGTGGTGGAATAACCAGTTGGAGAGACGCTGTGGAGTTTATGTTGGCTGGAGCCTCGGCAGTTCAGATAGGAACAACCATCGCCTTTAAAGGACTAGGAATTTTTAAGTCTGTCACGAGAGGCATTGACGCTTATGTTAGGAAGAAAGGTTTTGGAAATGTAAAGGAGATTGTTGGTTTAGCCCAAAACTTTTGATGAAGTGGATATCCCCTTCACCACTTTTTTATGTTGAATTACGCGTGCGCATGCCTGATTATGCCCTATTTTTTGGTGGTTGTTTTTCTTGGATTTCAACCCTGGAGGAAGGAATAAATATTTCTAAGTGGTCGGGGTAAACGGTATAGACTATCTTGCTTTTGGTCCAGACTGCCTCGTAGAAGGGAAAGTCCTTAGTTTTTGTTTTCTCGCGTTTTTTCCATCTTATTTCATAATAGCGATCGATGGCCAGAAGCAGAAGGAACTCTCCGAAGATAAGCGCCATTAACGCAAAAGTCCACAGGCTATACAATATTTCACTCTGGTTAAAACTTATTATCTCGAGAAGTTATAAGTTTAGCTCAAAACTTCTAGATGGTTAGGATTCTGTGAGAAAGGCTAGTAGGACGTGAATCATTTTATCTATCTCCTCTATAAGTCCATGAGCAGAATTCTCGAAGTAAACGAGCTTAGCGTTTGGTATGGCTTCAGCCAAAATTGAGCCATTCTCAGGAGGTACCAGAATATCCTTTTTGCCATGCAAAATCAGGGTTGGCGTCCTAATCTGTGACAGCCTATCACTGGTGTTGAATGTCATTATTGCGTTCAGCTGGCGCATGAAGGCTTCGGTTGAAATTGGAGCCCTAAGCATTTGTTGGACTCGAAGCTCTACGAAGTCAAGGTTTCCTTTAATGAAATCTTCAGTGAGAAGAAGTGGCATCGTCATTTTGACTATATCTTCAGGTGACACTGCGCTTTTATCAGCCATAAGCATCTTAAACACTTCATGAGATGGCAGAACCGCCTTCGCACCGCCGCAGTTGGTTGAACAGAGGACCAGCTTTTCAACTTTCTCGGGGTAGTTGAGCGCCAGTTCTTGGGCGATCATCCCGCCCATTGAGATTCCAAACACGTGGGCTCGGGAAATCTTTAAGGCATGCATCAGACCAGCAGTGTCTTCAGCGAACAATCTGATGCTGTATGTTCTATTAGATATGTCGGTTCGTCCGGCTCCTCTGTTGTCAAAGACAACTACCTTGAATTTCTTTGAGAGTTCTTGAATTATGCGGGGGTCCCACCAGTCTATGTTTGCGCTTAACCCCGTAATCATTAACATAGGGAATCCCGCGCCATACACCTCATAGTGGATTTGGATGTCGTTCACCTTTACCTTCGGCATTGTTGAAACCACCTTTCCGACCATTGTTTCTGTTTTTAACTCATATAAATATACGTCAAAACTCTTAACCACGAGGATAGAATAATATCCAAAAAGGAAGGACGCAACCAAAATTGCAATTCCATCCACAAAAACGTTCTAGGATGGCGGTTTATCTCAACGCGGTTAATCGCCTAAGAATAGTTAAGATTCTGGAGGTTAGGGTAGAGAGCCCCACTGTTAAAACTTTTACCTTCCAAGATAAGATCTGTGGAAAGGCAGAGCCTGGTCAGTTTGCCATGGTTTGGATACCCGGAGTCGACGAGATTCCCACAAGTCTGTCAACCATAACTCCGAACGGTTTCACCTCCACAACTGTAGCCGAAGTTGGAGAAGCCACGAAGGTTCTTCATCAAAGAAAACGAGGCGACGTTCTTGGGATAAGGGGACCCTACGGCAACGGTTTCACTCTAGCCAGCGGAAATATAATGATGGTTGGAGGAGGAACCGGATTAGCGCCTCTAATGCCCTTAACCGAGAAACTAGTGAAACTAGTCACAAAACTAACTTTCCTACTTGGAGCCAAAACCAGAAATGAACTTTTGTTTCTAAATCGCATAAACCAAACGCTCTCAACAGTTAACTCGGAAATGGTAGCCACAACAGAAGACGGAAGCCATGGACTGAAGGGAGTTGTCACAGATCAGGCAGAAAAAAAGTTGGCGAAGGAAAAATTTGACATGATATATGCGTGTGGTCCTGAACAAATGATGCATAAAATGTTTCTTCTAGCAGAACGATACTATACGCCTTTTCAAGCTAGTTTGGAGCGAATTATGCGTTGCGCCATAGGCTTGTGCGGCAGTTGCGTAATAGGCAAGCTCAGGGTTTGCAAGGATGGACCTGTGCTAACTTCTGAACAATTAAGGACCGTAGAGGACGAATTTGGAAAATTTAAGCGCGGCTTTCAAGGAAGAAAGATTGCGGTTTAGATTCGCGTACTCATGTTGCAACCAAGATTTTTCTGAGTTTTTGGGTAGATATTGACTGCTTAGTCCATTCGAAGGGATAGTAGCCCAACGCTACATCCAGGCGATTGCGCTGCGGACCACCCAGCGTTAGTTGGAGAATTTTGGAGTCCCGGAGGTATTTCTCTATATGATAATCCGGTGCGGATCCATAAGCACCCATTAATTCCATGGCCTTGTTTGTAACCCAAACTGCTGTGTCAGGAGCGTACACTTTTGCTGCGGAGGTTCTCGCAAGCATGGTTGGTGATCCTGGTCGACCATAAATTTCAGGATGGTCAATCATCCAAGCAACCTGCATGTAGTAGGCTCTGGCTGTTTCTATGGCTATAGCCATATCCGCTATGATAGCTGCATGAAGTGAATGTTCTCTAACAGGCTTACCAGCGATTTTCCTTTCCCTAGTGTAATCTAGCACTGTTTCAAGGGCAGCTTGAGAGACCCCCACTGCTATAGCAGCTGTTCCAAGTCTTGCCGCAGCAACTAGGTCATAGAGAATTCTGGCGTCTTCCCCTGGCCCCGCTAATCTATACTTTTTCGGCACCCTTACATTTTCGTAGAAAATTTCAGCGTTTATGTCTGTCCAACGCATTCCCATTTTCTCTATGGGCTTACCGAATGATAGTCCAGGAGTGTCTGGGGGGACGTAAATAAGAGCTATTCCTTCATCTTCCTTCTTTGGGTCTGTAACGCAAACTGTGAGATATGCGATGTCAGCAACTCCAGCGCCACTTGGCCATATTTTCTCACCGTTTATTACCCATTCTTCGCCTTCGAGCTTAGCCCTTGTAGTTATTGTACGTCCATGCAAGGTCGGGTCCTCTATGTTAGCGCCTCCTGATGGTTCAGTGACAGCTATACATGCAGTATGCGGTTTGTCATCACTGATTTTTCTTCCAAATTCTTCTACGAGATCCATCCGCCTAGCCATTAAAGCTGGAAACATAACTCCAGGGAGATCCGCTAGGCGTATTGCTAGTCCAGGGTCTCCACGTGCTATTTCTTCCCAAACCATACAGGCGGTAACGCTGGACGTGATTCCTAGACCGCCTATTTCTTTTGGAAGGAAGGCCCTTTGGATTCCAAGGTCTACCAGTCCTTTGTGAAGTTTATTGAAGGTTTCACGGGCAAGCTTTTCGTCGTGTTGCCAACCTCCGTCAAGATCCCTGCGGCGAGGCATTATTTCTCCCTCAACGAATTCATGCACTGCTTCTACGATTTCCCAGTCCTCTTTCTTGGCTATTGCTCCTATGAACCTCTTCCGAATATCCATCATTCCATGCATTTTCTCATCTCTTTATGACATACGTCATATGAAAGAAGTGTCATATCTTGCACTTATACGTTTCGTCAAACAGAAAGGGGATTTAGAACAAATCTTTAGAAACGCAAGTGGAGCCTTGGAGTTTTACATAAGATGGATATCCACCCTAAGGACATGGCAATTTTGAATGATGAGGATGGAACGTTCATATTTCCAGAATGCAACACGCACACAGATGCGGTCATCGGGATTTTCTTCTCGAATTTGGCTTATCTTTAAGTTTGGTGTCGTCGCAGATTTGCCATGTCCCTTCGTCTGCGTCTAACAATAGGAATTTTCTGGTTTTCTTTTCTTTGATCTCCTGTGGCAGGTTGTCCATTGCTTTGATGAGGCGCACGGACTTTATTATGAAGGTCCTTTCTTCCTGAGTCTCTATGTCAGCGACTTCAAGAAAGTATTCCTTCTTCCCCTTTTTCACTCCTTTTACATCATATAATCTTCCCTGAATTTTCAACAGGATCCTACTCTTTATTTCGTGCGATTCCATTTTTTCAACCTTTGACGATATTGCATGACGAACCAGAGCTCTATACCTAAGTGAATGTAAAGTTCATAAAAACTTTATATCTGTCCATGATGAGCACTCTGGGTGTTAAGCGGGTGTCATGGGATGAGAGGTGGCCGCGAAATTCAAGGCTAATTCTAGACGGTGGTTAACCCTAGATTACCGCCCCCTCGAGCTTGAAAAAGAAGTTCGTGAATTTTGGGAAAAAAACAATGCTCTCCAAAAACTGACAGAATACAGAGAAAAAAACAATGTTGATCTTTTAGGCTACGTTGAGGGACCACCAACCCTAAATGGAGTTCAACACGTGGGCCACGCCAGAGGCCGAGTCATAAAAGACTTTCGATATCGTCTGAAAACCATGCAAGGATTTTATGTTACTTTCTGGGCTGGCTGGGACACCCAAGGCCTACCAATCGAACTGGAAGTGGAGCAGGCGCTTGGCGTGAAAAACAAAAAGGAATTGTTAGAGAGAATAGGCGAAGAACGCTTCGTCGAAGAATGCAAAAAAACTGTCATGAAATATCATCGCCAATGGTTTGAAGCTGACAAGAAAATGGGCTTGTTCATAAACTACGATAAAGCCTACTGGACTCATTATGATAAATATATTGAGCGGGAGTGGCAATACCTCAAAAGGGCTTGGGAACAAAACCTCCTTGGGGAGGGTTACTATGTTGTGGCCTACTGCCCCCACTGCCAAACATCCCTCAGCAACGCTGAAGTCGGCCTGGGCTACGAAGAAGTTGAAGACCCATCCCTTCACTTCAAGTTCAAATTAAGCGAAACCGAAGACGAATACTTCCTGATCTGGACCACCATGCCCTTCACAATAATCACAGACCTGATGCTAGGAGTTCACCCAAAGGAAGAATACGCCAAGGTCAAAGTAAACACCGAAGTATGGATTCTCGCAAGCCAGCGCGTCGAACCAATCATGGAAGAGCTTGGAGTAAGAGAATACAAAATTCTCGGAGTCATAATGGGCAAGGACCTTAAAGACGTCAAATACGAGTACCCGTTCAAAGACATTGTTCCGAAACAGAGAGAACTGGACAAGCTGCCGTTAATTCACACTGTGGTATGCGAAGATTTTGTGGATGTTGCCACAGCCACGGGCATAGTGCATCTCTCTCCAGGAAACGGTGAAGACGACTTTCTAGCAGCTCAAAAACGTCGCTTACCCATGTACGCGCCCTTTGACGATGAATGTAGATTTACAGAGGAGGCTGGCGAGTTCGCTGGCTTGTTTGCCCGAGACGCAGACGCCAAGGTTGTAGACGAACTACGCAAAAGAGGACTACTACTTTCCGTGAAAAACATAAGTCATGAATATCCAACCTGTTGGAGGTCCCACCACAAACTTGTATGGCTGGCTCGCAGAGAATATTTTCTCTGGACAAACAAAATAAATGACAGGATTGTGGAAGCTGCAGAGAAGGTTGACTACTTCTACGAAGGACCTAAAAACAGATTTCTCGCTTTTCTAAAGGAAGGAAAACCTTGGTGCATTTCTAGGGAAAGAGTCTGGGGCACACCCTTACCCATCTGGGTTTGCGAAAAATGTGGATCCAAGGTTCTGGTAGCCAGCAAAGAAGAGTTGTTTGAAAGAGCGCTGGAGCTACCTGGAAAAGACTTTGAACTTCACAAACCTTGGATAGATCATGTAATATTGAAGTGTGAAGAATGCGGCGGCAAAATGTTGAGAGAGCCCTTTGTCCTCGACACTTGGCATAACAGTGGCGCTTCGCCCTACTCCAGTTTTACAGACGAAGAATTCAAGAACTTTGTTCCAGTGAACTTTTTAACAGAGGCCATAGATCAAACTCGGGGTTGGGCAAACTCCCTTCTCCTTGAACACGTGATATTAATGGGCAAGCCTGAAGCGCCTTACGAAGCATTCCTCTTCTACGGTTTTGTATTAGACGCGAAAGGGAGAAAGATGAGTAAGAGCCTTGGGAATGTCATAGAAGTCAACCCACTGCTTCGAGAACGTTCAGCCGACGTTTCAAGATTCTATCTGTTATGGAAATGCTCCCCCATTGATTCCATGAACTTCGACATTGAAGAATTGAAGGGACGCCCCTATCAGGTTCTCAGCACCTTCTACCACCTCCACAGATTCTTCATGCAAAATGCAGAATACGACCGCTTTGACCCGCGAAAACACACGCTTCAATGGGCCAAGCGAAAAAAGGCTCTGGAAACTCCGGATCGTTGGCTTCTATCCAAACTACAACGTGTGACGAAGGAATTCACTGAAAAAGCCGAGACTTGCGAATTCAACTTCGCCCTTTCCAAACTAGAAGAGTTTATTGTCAACATTCTGAGCCGAGAGTATGTTCCAATGATCCGAAAAGATTTATGGAGCGACGACCCCGAGACCTTGAATCGTAGACTAGCCGTTTACGCAACCCTTTGGCACGTCTTGAAAACCCTCGTTCTTCTCTTCAACCCCGTGACCCCATTTCTAAGCGAAGCCATGTATCAGAAGGTCTACAGAGAATTGGACAAAACCCTCCCCGAGACTGTGAACCTTGAAAGCTGGCCTAAACCAGACGCAGCTCTGGAAGACACTACCCTAGAAGAAGAGTTTGAGATTTTGTTACGGTGCGTTTCCTTGGTGTATTCTGCTCGACAATCCGCCCAGCTGAAACGCCGATGGCCACTAAACAAGACCGTGATGGTTGCACCCAAAAAAGTCCAGAAAGCCCTAATGAATCTGGAAGAATTGTTTCTCGAACTCGCAAACGTAAAGAAGGTTGAGTATGGCGAGAAGCTTCCAGAAGTTGACTTGAAGAGGTGGGCGTTGGCTTCCAACGTCGAACTACATGTCTTGGTTGACACGCATCGTGATGAGGCTTTAGAAGGTGAAGGTCTTATGCGGGACCTAGCCCGCCGAGTTCAAGCTCTTCGAAAAGAGCTTGGATTCATGCCAACCGACATACTTAATGCGGTCCACATTGCGGAACTGGACTCGTCGAGTATAGAATTGCTGGAACCATACCTAACCGAGATGGCGGAACTTGTTCGAACCGAAAAGGTTTACGTTTACGAGAAGCGGGTTGAGGTCAAGGCAGAATGGCATGAAAGCAGCTTGGACTCCAAGAGAATATACGTTGCCATAAATTAAGAAATTCGGTAGAAATTATAGAAGATTTTCCAGAATGTTATAGAAATGTGTTCCAGAATGCTTAAGTTGCTGAGAAGCGCAACTTGTGGTAAAGCGAGGACTAGGTTTGAGAAGACTAGCTTTAAGCATGTTTATTCTAGTGATGGCATTTCTATTTATTCCTTACATGGTCATCCCAGTACATGCTGCCGAACCCTCACTCACAACTGTGCTCAATCATCTAGGATTCACTAACGTAGCTGTAAGCAATGTTGAGACATTTCCAGCGGGACTGTATGAGATTACTTTGTATGCCGAATTCGCTGGATATCATGAAAGCAACCAACTGAGCTACTACAAAGTTGGCACAAATACATATAATCTTATTTTTGATGGTCCAGAAGGAGGATTCGGATATCTTTCCCCACCAATAACTAAGACAATTACAGTGGATTCCCAGTTTGGTTTTTCCATGTACACCCCGGAACATCATAGGTATTTCACTGAAAACGGCCATAACCCTGACGGGAAAATACATGCTAAAGTATACGAAAACCTAAACGACCCAGGCATGTTTCTAATTGGTTTCGAAAACCTCTACGGAACAGGAGACAGAGACTACCAAGACTTTGTCTTCTCAGTTAAGCTTCGTACGCCCCAAAACGTCATCCCCGAGGTGCCTTTCGGCACTATCTTGGGCTTCCTTAGCATGTTCATGGCTTTCCTAGGCTTTGTAGGGTTTAAGCGCTTACGACATCGATAGAAACAGCGACGCCTGCGTTTGAAGCCTTCTACCAAGAAGAATTCTTCGAAGATACGCTGTAGTATCTCAATGCAGATGTTGCTTAACAGAACCCTGGACTTGCTTAAGTATAGATGTGGCTAAGCTTAAACCATAAGTTCGTGTTATTGATATATATTAATCGGAAGGGAGAAACATGCTATTTGTAACGCTTCTGATGCCCACAGGAAGGGGAACCGAAGCTGTTGAATACTTCAAAGAACTCAAACCCCCAAAGAACGTCACCGTTCGAAATATTTACTTCACTTTTGGGCGATATGATGGCGTCCTCATTTTTGAGGCTCCAGACGTGGAAACAGCCATGAACTTTGTTAGGAAAATAGGCTTGGAAACACGGTATGCGACAGAAACCTTAACAGCCATTCCCCGATAAAAAACTTGAATTATCTCCTTTTTCTTTCTGTTACAGAAAAAATGGCTCACTCCAAAAGATATAAAATGTTGTCTAGCCTGTTTTTAGAATCTAAAGAGGGATAAATAATTGTCATCTGTTGTTGCTAAGGGGCCACGAGACCTTCAAGAAAATGTTCTCATCAAAGGTTTATGTTCAGCATGCGGCGCTTGCACAAATCTTTGTCCCTACATTGACATGGTTAAGGGGAGAGGTGCTGTTATCATCGAACCCTGTGGCCTGAGCGAAGGAAAGTGTTACAATTTCTGTCCCAGAGCACACATTGATGTGCCTTCCCTTGACAAACTTATCTTTGGTTCTCACAGAAAGGACCTTGCATTAGGCTCAAACATATCGGTAATGAAAGCTAGGGCGAAAGACAGCGAAATTAGATTATCCGCCCAATACGGAGGGGTGGTTTCAGCCCTCATCACCTACGCCCTAGAAACAGGAGAAATAGACGCCGCAGTTCTGGCAAAGTCCAAGGATAGAATTACCGCAGAACCGACAATAGCAAGGAACAAAAAGGAAGTGCTTGAATGTGCAGGATCGAAATACATAGTATGCCCTACAGTTACAGGGGTTTTGGAAGCCATAAAACAAGAAAAGGGCAAAATAGGTGTGGTCGGCACCCCTTGCCAAATAACCGCTGTCCGAAAAATGCAAGTTTCAAATTTCGAAATTGGAGTCGACAGAGTAGACCTTCTAGTAGGGTTGTTCTGCACTTGGGCGGTTTCCCCTAACGCCCACAATTACATTAGGGATTTAGTTGGCCCCGCAAAGGTGGTGAAACTTGATGTGCCTCCTCCACCAGCCAACATTGTTGTCATGCAAACCGAAGCAAAGAGGATTGAGGTTCCCCTGAGCGAAGTAAGGAAGTTTATCATGCCCTCGTGCAACGTCTGCTTCGACATGACCAACGAGTTCGCGGACATCTCAGTTGGCACCGTCGAAGGAGAAGAAAACTGGAACACCGTAATAGTTCGAACAAAGAGAGGAGAGAAAATTTTGCAGAATGCCATAGACGCAGGGGTCATCGAAACAAAGCCCCTGGAAAAGGAGAGATTCGACCATCTGAGCGAAGCCTCCTTGACCAGAAAGAGAAGAGTCTTAACCGAAACTGAAGCCGAAAAAGTGGCTTATCTGACCATAAGGGAGGAAGACAAATCCAAAATAATCTCATGATAATGGAGGTCCATAACCGTGTCCTATGTTGAAATGGATGAACCCGGCAAAAGAGCCTTGTTGATGGGAAACGAAGCCATTGCAAGAGGCGCCCTCGAAGCCGGAGTAGATTTTTGTTCTGGCTATCCTGGGAATCCAGCCTCAGAAATTTTGGAAGCCCTAGCAAGAGCCGCGAAGAAATTTGATTTTTACGTCGAATGGTCTGTCAATGAAATTGTGGCGCTGGAAACAGCGGGAGCCGCGGCTTTCGCTGGTTTAAAAGCGCTAACTGCCATGAAAAATCTGGGAGCTGATGTTTGCGCCGATTTTCTGATGACCGTTAACCTTTCGGGAACAAGGGGAGGCTTTGTCCTAGTAACTGGTGACGACCCATCCGCCCACTCCACCACCTCGGAGCTAGACACGCGAAACTACGCAAGGTTCGCGGATATTCCGTTGTTGGAGCCTGCAACCACCCAAGAAGCCAAGGATATGACCACATGGGCCTTTGATTTGTCTCAGGAACTAGGGGTCATATGCATGGTGCGAACCGTTACAAGGCTTTCTCACTCCCGAGGGGTAGTTGCCCTTGGACCGATAAAGCGTGAAAAGAGGTTGGCTGATTTCAGTTCAGGAGACATGTGGACTTCAGGTTCAGGTTCGATTGAAGGTATGTTCCACAGCATTCTCCACGACAAGTTGAAGAGAGCTCAAGAGAAATTTGAAGAATCAAAGTTTAACTGGTACGTGGGAAAGGAGGACGCCGAC
>Ga0315309_1002021_pt1 | contig 11961 bp, 17 predicted proteins | sample TDP4_MG_FD_203080 | JGI IMG/M metagenome (GOLD analysis project Ga0315309, IMG submission 203080) | Freshwater sediment microbial communities from Lake Towuti, South Sulawesi, Indonesia - TDP4 | ecosystem: Environmental > Aquatic > Freshwater > Lake > Sediment | place: Indonesia: South Sulawesi...
CATCATTCCTTTGAGAGAGCGAACTATAGAAGATGATGTTTTGTCTAGTCGGTCAGCGACGTCGGTTGGAGTGAGTCTTCCTTTGCTCAGCTCTTTTAGTATTTGATATTCTAGTTGGGTTGGGATTTCTATTTCTGTCTCTTCTTTGAAGACGTGTTCAGGCATTACAGTTTTGGATCTTGATTCAATGGCTCTTTGGATGGCTTCATATGTTCTTTCTAACATGAGATATGTGTTGGGAGCAGATACGTTGAGGATAGTCTTAATTGTTTCCGGAGGGAGCATTTCTTGGGTTAGATATCCCAGCGTCTTCGCAACCTCATTAGGGGTCACCGGTTCACGTGACAATATCTCATAAATTGTTTCCTCAAACTTACTGCCCATATAGGAATCTCTAAAACTAATAAATGGTGCCAAATATAAAACTTTCAAGTCTTCTACCTCACAGCGATCCTTGATATGTTTCCGCAAACAAGCAGATTTATTACTTAAGAGGGTTAAGTACTTAAGGGGGTTAAGTTTGCCTCTATTTGACCTAAACCCGAAGGAGTCACCAGAGGAGCTCTATGGTAGGGAAAGAGAACTTGATGAGCTGGTTCGCTTGATCAAGGCTAAAAGGTGGGTTGCTGTACTGGGGCCAAGGATGGTAGGCAAAACCAGCCTTATCAAGGCCGCTAACCCGAGGCTGGAGGACGCCGGGTTCAAGACCGTGTACGTGAACCTGTGGGGAGCCAAGAGAACCCAAGGCCTGCTAAATGCTTTGGCACGAGGTCTGAACTCAGCGAAAGGCCTTCTGGAAAGGATTAGGTACACGCTTGGAAGAGTTGAGGGCGTGTCTGTGGGACCCGGAGGCGTTTCAATCTCTGTCTCCAAGAGACCCATGACAACGACCTGGGACCTGCTAGCTGCCGTGGGAAGGGAGGGAGGAAACTGCGTCATCGAGCTAGACGAGGTTCAAGAACTGGCCGTCATCTCTGGCCACCTTCTCAAGCTACTAGCCAATATTTTCAACACGTATCGCAATGTAGTCTTCGTATTCACAGGCTCCCTGTTCGGCCTAATGAAAACCTTACTCGAGCCTGGGCCTTCATCCCCCCTCTATGGGCGATCGCCAGCAAACGTTTATCTTCATCCCTTCACAAAGGAGGAGGCAACGAATTTTCTCAAACAAGGATTCCGAGAATACGAAGTAAAGGTCGAGGATAGCCTGATACGCGAGGCTGTCGAAAGGCTGAACGGTGTCCCAGGCTGGCTCACCCTCTACGGCAACAACGTTGCAGTCCGAAGACTAGATCATAAAGACGCCCTCAAAGACACCATATCCGAAGGCCTAAGGATAGTAAAAGACGAGCTTGAACATTATCTCGAAGGACGAGACAGTATAGGACATCTAGCGGCTCTGAAGGCAGCAGCCACAGCTGCACGTTGGAGCGAGATAAAGGGGGCGGTGGAAGTCAGGAAGGGATCCACGGTTAACGACGCAAGCATCTATAACATCCTAGAAAGCCTAAAGGCTGCCATGCTAATAGACGAAGCAGAGGGCGTCTATAGGGTTAAAGATCCAATGCTCCGGACCCTGCTGCTAACCTCTGGGCTAACTTAAGAGGGTTAAGTACTTAAGGGGTCCTCTTCCGTCTTCATCCGGTTCCCACTAAGACGATATCAAATCTGAAGCTTGTTGTCCTGGTTATGTTGAATGTGACCGCCAAGGTTAAGTTTGCCTTCAAGACTGTTCCTGGATTAATTGTTTGTCCGGCGTAGTCCCAGCTGAGGGTTATGTATTTTGAGGCGTTTGGTGGGTTCCAGTTTTCCGTGTTGATGGAGAGGACTATGGGCGCGTTTCCCTCGTTCCTCAGAAAGATCGCGCCGAAGAGAGGTTGAAGGACAACATACTCTATGGCCATAAGCAGATAGCCCTAGAACCTGTGATACCGGCAAATTAAAATCATAGATGCACGCCAATCATGTCACTTGCTGAACTCCTAAGCGTGCAAGCCAAAGAACGTGAACAACGTAAAAGGAGAGCGAAGCAGGCCCGACGAGCAGGTTTACTTGGAGCAGATCGCGCCTCTACATGGTAAGTCGGTGCATCCTGCGTGAACATGAGGTTTGAACTACCAAAGCCGGGAATGTCCCACGCAATTCTCCATTTTCTGTTTTTTGGCTATTCTTCTTCTGCTTCCATGTCCTCCAAATCTATTTCTGACTCCCAGAGTTCGGCGCACGTGGAACATAGTCCGGTGGTTCCGCATTCTTCACAGAGTGGAGCTCCACACATGTCGCAGTATAACTCGTAGCCTTCGGGGATTTCCTTTCCACAATCTACGCATTTGACCATTTCATGTTCACGTTTCTAAACTGTTTCTTATCCCGTTTAGATTATGCCTTCTTCGAATTCGCATTCTTCGGTCATTTGGTCGTCCCAGCACTCCCAGCACATTCCATCATAAGCCTCGTATTCATCCTCAGATATCTCCTTCCCGCAGACTTCACAATAATATTCTTCTTCTTGCTGCCTCGCCTCTGATTCTTCTCCAGGTTCAACTCTAATCTTCTTCACCGGCAACTCTCCAGAATGCGATCTAAGCAAAGGAACAAACATAACTGGATTTAGAATCACTCGCCAAATTAACCTTTATGAACGAGAAATAAATACCCACAAAATGCGGATTAGAGACGTTTGTTGTTACGACTTTATGCTTTCCACAAGGGTTCGTAGTTTAGGAAGGATTTTTGAAATAGCGTATTCACAATCCGGTAGTCCTTGCTTTTTTCAATGTATAAGACGACTGCTTAGGAAAAAGGCATGCAATATGTAAGCTCTTAAATATGGTTATGAAACAACTAGGTTTTCGGAGGATGATCTTTTGAGTGAGGCAAAAGATGTCGATTGTCTCTCCTTCTATACTACCAGCATCGGTCTCATCTGCGTTATAATTGGACTGATAAGTGGCTTCGGTCTCGTCTATGTTCTAATGACGACAGGAAAAATACCGAGCATGATCACTTCCGCGCACAGCCACTTTCTCTGCATGAGCACCCTCATCCTTATCGTAGGGCTCGCGATGAAAAACTGGGCGAGGGAGATTCAGGAGAAGAGAATGGCCTTAACCAGCGGCCAACTCAAAACCGCGAAGGCATCAGTTGTTCTGTTAGCGTTGGGAAACATCATAGCTTTCGTCTCTTATTTGGCGCAGATGCCTCCACCCGGGCTGATCGGAGACATACTATACTTCATCGGGTTCCTCATGGTTGCGTTAGGCTGGATTCTGGGCGGAAGAAAAGCTAAGTAGGGGCTCAAGCCCCAATTCTCCATATTTTTTGCTATTAACTCTAAAGTTCTTTAGAAAATTGTTCACTAAATGTTATAAAGTGCTGTTTAGCCTTATGACTGACATGAAGGCTACTATTTCGGTCAGTTGGTATATAGTGAGCCAAAGTGAATGAATAGCTACAGTCCAAAGGCGCTTGTTAACAAGAGTATAAGCGTAAAGCCCACTGTAAGCCGATTGCAACTTCATGCTCATGCCTATGAGCATGGGCTGCAGGAATCAGCTAGTCGGCTGTCACATAAGTCATGACGCCTAAATGGACATATTTTGCCGACACATAACGCGTTTATCTGATCTAACTTAAGATGGCAACAGTCAAAGCATCTTTTTTAATACTGATTTGAAAGTTGAACTTCGAGGAAAATAAGCTTAAAAACTAGAGCTCCCAGGCGAGTATTTAATGGTCAAAGCTGTTGGAGTGTTTTAGTTAATGGAAGTGGAAGGTTTTCCTGAGGTCGTTAGGTGGTTAAGGGGGAGAAAGGAGAGTACAAAAGAGGGCTATCTCTCAGGGTTGAGAGCCTTCATGAGTATACTAAGCTCACTCCTAAGCAGCTCATTGAGGAAGCTGAAGAGGACAGGGAATTTGGCAGGAGACAGCTCCTTCGAGTTGTATGCCGGAGCCCTCTTAAGGGAAATGTATAGTGTGTCAACCTCCCTGTCGTACCGAACTTTCATTCAGCCCACCAGCCCCGTCCATCTCCCCAACTTTTTTCTTTCCCTCCATCTTCTCCAAGACACGTTTACACGTATCATGCTATAACTCTTAACACCATCTAAACTCTGTAAACTCGTCTTCTCCTATCAACTCTAACTACTAAGACTGTTCGTTTATCTTCAAAAATGGCGTAGAGAACTCGGTAGTTTCCAATTCTGCTACTCCAGATTTTCTGAGCTTAAAGGGACCTTTGAGGGGCTTTCCAGCCTATCGATGGATTTCTTTGCCTCTCGACTAAAAACGAACGGCGTAAACCATCACTCTTCGCCGAAAACCTCATTAAATTTATGATATTCTCCCCTTTTATACTCCTTGATGGCTTTGTCGATTTCTTCAAGAATCTTTGGGTTTTCAGATAAAATTTCGAAACTCTCCATTAGCGCCTCTATGTCATCTTTGGTAACCATGTTTTCCTCAATGTGCTTTAACCGCTCCTTAACGTTCCTCAACTCCACCATGAGACTCTCTAAAACCTCTGTTTCCAAACAAGTCACCAATATTAGAATGCGACGCTGGAATATAAAAGCAATCTCACATAATTCTGCAATAGTTTCTCACGACCCTGAGTTAACTATCATGATCGCTTAAAAGCGTCATAGCGAGGGTTGTTTACACATTTATCTATATCCGCATCCTCCAGCGCATTTTTGTTTAGCTACCTTGTATGGGTGGGAGCTTCTCTTGGGCAATCATGCTCAGTACTGTACGGTCTTGGGGGAGGAGTTCGTTGACACCCTCCGGCTCTACCTAAATGAGCGCAGGGCCAATGGTGATGCGTTGGAGTTTGACTCACCGCTGTTCACGAAAGAGGGGTGGCAAAAGCTGCGACACGTTCGAATTGCATCACACCTAATCGAAAACTCCTTCAGGAAGCTAGCTTTGAAGGCAGGGTTGGTGAGTGAGAGGCAGCTGGAAGCTGCAGACATCAATCCTGCTCGACCACTCGCGCTGAAGAGTAGCAGGATGAACGTGGCAAAGCTGAGTGGGATGAACGAAACGGCGGTGAAGTCATGGCTGGTGACAGGCTAGGTAAAACGACCATGGCCCATTGGATGGCTCGACCTGAAGAGTTGAAGGAGCTGTACCGAAAGCACTACCACGCGTTAAGGGTCCTATCGCCCAAACCTGACACAGAGAAGATTAGAGAATTAGAAGAAGGCATTAAGGACAAGGATGAAACAATTAGGGCCTTGGTTGAAAACAGCAGGCTTAAAGAAGAAAAGCTGAAGAGGTTAGAGGAGGAGCTCAGGAAGCTGCGTGAAGATTTCGACAAAATGATGGCTCACTTGACCACCGAAGAAAAGCGTCGGATATTTGGTGAGACAAAGGATTAAGCAGTCATAAGCACCTCAAATCCACCTTTCAAACCAGTGGTCCATGCTATAAGCCATTTTCTGAATGAGATTTGAACCCACACTTTCATGGAGATATCTTCCAAAATCCCCTCTTTTTTTCTGTGTTTCGGTATACTCACTTAACATAAAGTCTTGGTTTACGGAGGAAACGATATAAAAAAAGTTATAGCGGGGTTTTGGTGGTCATATCCTTGTAGAATGCAATTTGTAGACAAAGTATTTTGTAGAGGTTTCGTGGACCCAAATGATTACTTTAACAAATTTTTTGTTTTTCTTTCTATTAAAACTCAGTTTAAAGTGATCGGCGTTGATGTAGCCCCGTACCGTGAGAGGAAAGTCTTGAATGACACTTATTATAACGTCCTCTGACATGAAGCGATGTTTAAGTAGCCATTTATATGCAGATGGCCCAAGTTCGATTGTTTTTCTCATCGAACTCAAATATTAGTGATCGTTAGTAGTATTTATTTAATAAACGTTTGGAAGCTTCCAAACGTTTATTAATCTGAACCCCACTATGACTGTGATTAGTGGTGATGATGACAAGTAGAAGTTGGGTAGCTGGAGCACCTTTGGCTATGCGAAAAAGAGGGGAAAAAACCGATGCCCTAGTTCTAAGAGAAGTCGAGTTAAGGCCTGGATCTACGGTTCATGATATAGCAGTGCGGCTTGACTGGACAAATGGCAGGGTCGATGGAAGCGTTAATCGTCTCATATCTCAAGGAAAAGTTAAGGTACGGCACATTTTTCGGAAAGGGACTTTGGTGAAAGAAGTATATCCCAAGGAGCATATTCCGAAACCTAGAGATGTGGTGAAAATTCCGAGAAACATGATAGATGATGATATGTGGAACGAAAGAGTAGAAGTCTATGCGCTATCCCGTTCTACTATTGGAATATCTCCTAGAAGGGTAGAGGAATGGGATAAGAGAGCCTTTAGAAGGGAGCAAATTTCAATTCGGAAAAGTGCTGAAGCATTGGAGATCAAGCTTCCAAGTTCGATTTCAGACTTCTATCAGCTCGATAACTCCGAAACAAGCCTTTCGACAACAGGTGATTTGGCATTAGTTACTATAGAATCAACAACATTGCCGGTTGCGTTGCCACCTGTGTATCCTGCAGAATCCATGTATCGAGTTACCCGTCTTTTGATGGTGGAACGAATCGAAGGAATAGCTTCTTACTCCCCATTTTTAAGGATATACATGGATTTTGTCGAAGGTGAGGGAGAGGCAAAAGAAATACCGATTCCTTTCGAGTTTTACCCTCCTGGAGTGTCAAAAAGGACTGAGAAGATGCGCGCACTAACGGGTAGTTCCGAATCTGTTGAAATACCTGTGGTGGTGAAATGACCTTAGAACCATTGATCACTGGGAAGGTGCCAGCGGACTTCGTAGTTGTTGACTTTGAAGTTGTGAGGGAGGGGTGGAACAGATATAAACTAGAAGATGAGGCTGTACTCAAAACTAAATTTGTTTTGATCAGTGTAGTTGCGGAAAAAAACTTCAAGGAGATAATTGAGAGAGCGAAAACAGAAAAAGGGTTGAAAGTAGGATTTGGGTTTCAATCGCATAATGTCGTTGGCGTTGAGGCCCCAATGAGACTAAGGGGAGAACCAGATACCAAGACATATACCATAGAAGAGTTGCGTTCTTCTATTGTGAAGGAAGACCTTGACTTTGAAGTACTTACGGAGACCTGGAATGTGTACAAGCTAGAGAATGGAGTTATGATAAAAGTCCGGAATGCGCCAATTAATGTCAGTCGGACAAGTAAATTTGACAGCCGAGGCTTGCCAATTTACTTGGTTGATTCGACCGCGGATGTAAAAGTAAGTTTGAAGGAGGAAAGAAATGACAAGAAATAGGTGGATTCTACTACTTGTGGCGTCCGTCTTATTCTTAATCTTGCTACGTTGCGACTTACCACTGCCCAATGTCGATAACATAGTGCCGATGAAGAAACCCGACCTCGGAGAAAACATTGTTTTTTCAGCATCTGTGACATGCGTTGTCACTAGAAGTGCATTAATGAACGTAACTCCATCAAAGCTCAATCTATCTTGGGCTACATATGCACCAGATGATCCCATTTATTGCCTAATTCAACCTCCGAACGGTGCTTTGTACAACATTACCGACATCATTGCCGGTTCAATAAGACTAAATGGCACTGTTCAGCCAGTCTCAATACGTTGGGGAGACAGCAATGCAGATGGGACGCCGGATCTTTTAATAGGATTTGGGGTCAGCGATCTTCTTGAAATTCTGCCGCCTCAGGAACAAGAAGCAACTCTTGTTGTTACCGGAAGATTGAAGGAAAATGGAGAATTCTTTGAAGCCAAAGCGACAATGAAGATAGTATGTTGATTTCAGTGGGTCACTCAGCAAGGGAATACAGGATATAAAGATAGGATGTAGAGATGTCAGACTCCAATATCCAAAGGTACCAATTATTTTTCTCGTTTGCAGCATATTTATTCTTCGGACTTTGCGCTTTTTGGGGGACTACACTGTCTTTTATTGATCATGCAACTCAATTTTGGAGAAATCTTGTTGTCGGATCGTTTCCGCTAACTTCTCTTTTTGTTGTACACCTTTTTCTTCTTAGTCCATGGAAACATATAAGGTCTTTATCCAAAGGTTTGCTTATTCTATTTTTTGGATGGTCTTGTCTTTTTGTTTCCCGTTTTTTGGCTCAGATTTCAACTGCTGTGTTGCTAGGTTTTGGAGAAGAGGTTTACTTGGTATATCCGTTTTTTTCCCTTACATTTTACGAAGGATACCTAGCTGTTTTATAAATAGTTTTTATGGAAGTTGCATTTCTATTCGAACTGTCGTCGATCTCCCGCTCTTACTATTCTCGGAGAGCGTACATAGCACATCTTGTTTGGGATTTCTTCCAAATATCTGGAACATTCTTCCTCATATTTTATCTTCTTACGTTGGTTGGTGCGGTTTCGGAGCGACAACAGATTGACCTGTTCGTAATATCGTGGATTCTCTGGACCTTACCTATGCTATATATTGTTAGGAGTGCGCTCAGTAAAGTGTCCAGACAAGCTAGAAGCTTCGGAAAGAAACTGTATGACTACATAATAGGATCAACCTCGTTATTTGGTTGGATAACAGGATTTCTAGCTCTTTTTGAAATTATCTTTCCAGTTAGGTATCCGGATGTTCTGGTCGCATATTTGACATGCTTCTTAGCTGCTTGGTCAATTGCGATTGGGTCTACAATCGCTAGAGCTACGAAAAATTATAAAAAAGTAAACCCTCGAGAACTATCTAAGAATCCAATGCTGTATGTCGTTTATTCTCTACTTCTTGCTTGGCTCTTAGTCACATTGCTATATTGTCATGCATCGATAATCATCCATTTGTAGCTGCGTTATGCGAAAAGAATGAACATGAGATGCTTTTTCTGTGTACGCTTGCCGCAGTTCTTAAAATGAGACCAATGTCTGGACTCGAATATACCGTTCCCCATTTCTTATAAGTTATTAAGCTTGGTAACTCAGATTTTGTATTGCTATGAAGAAGCTTTTTTGCGCTTGACCTTGGTATGAGGTCAACGGCTTGCAACTACGATCCTTGCATTGTTGGGGATACAAGACTAAAGGTTATTTGTGACGATTCTAAGGTGGCTTTCATTAGTGATCGTTTTCTTGGCGAAGACTTTCCACACCTTCAGACACTGGAAGGCCACGATGAAGTACCACAGAACCAAGGATATCTTATTCGTCATGAAGATGCTTGGCCACAGAAACATCAATAACACGCTGAAGTACACCCAGCTTATAAAAACAGAGGATGACGAGTTCATTGAGAAAATTGCCAGAACGGTTGAGGAGGCATGCGCTTTGGTGGAGGCAGGGTACGAATACGTCACAGAGTTCAAGGAAGAGGGTATCAAAATTTTCAGAAAGCCTAAGTAGTGTAGCGATACCGTTGGTGGATTTATGGCGCCGGGGGTGGGATTTGAACCCACGCTATCATGGAGGTATCACCCAAAAATCCCTCTTTTCTCTGTTTTAAAGATCTGCTTCGAATACGTCACCGAAACGGATGACCTAAAGTTTTTCAGAAGACGAAATTAGGTTAACAGAAAAACATAAATAAAGTACCAAAAAGCTAGCAGATTGGGATTAGTCTGTTTGCAGTGGAGATATCTCCCGATTTCCCCCGCAATCTTCCTCTTTTTTATGTTATGTTTTCATGTATTAAATGTGCGAAAACACGCTGCGGATTCGCTATCTTCACCGATTTAAGATTTTCCAATAGATGTCGTCAAATTGCACTAGCAGAATTTTCCCACAGTGTTTCTCCGCAATAAATCTCCGCACAACTTTGTGCGGAAATTTTTTATAATCTTCTCTGCCTACCTGTTCCACTGTGGATAGCCACGGCTGAAGAGCCTTAGGATAGCATCTCTTAAGCATAGCCATCATCTTCGTGTCTACAGCTGCATTCAGCCATCCAGATATTACTCTGGATTTTTCGCAGTTTGGCAGGTGAGAGTAGTAAACGGTGACCTTTAGGACTACGTCAAATGTCTTCGCAATCTGACCGTAACTCGCTGGAGCAAATTCTTTATGATTCGTCCTCTCCTTTTCTTTTCTGCTTGGAGGATGTTCTTGACTCCCAATCACAAAATCTTGAATGAATCGTGGTGAATGATCTTTTGATTCTGTTTCAAACACCTTTCTTACTTCGGCAAGTATACGCCCACGGAGTTTTTCTTTTGAGCCTTCTTGAAATAGAGTATCATGGCTGAGTAAGTAAGTCCTATGTCAACAATATTATGTATCTTAATCTCTGTCAAATCACTAAGTTTAGGTTGTGCAACCATGCGCAAACCTCCTTATAGGATTGCATACTTACAATCTATAGGTTTTAGCTCTTAATGCAGAATGATCACTTTGAACCTAACTGCAAAAATATCTTTATCCTATCCTTTTGGAAAACTGTCTCTGTAGAACGGACCATAATCTCCGGCAAGCCATTGGCGTTCTGTGTGAGTTGTAGTAACACAATCTTCTACTTCTTCCATGTAAGAAAAGAATAACTGTTTAAGAAATCTTCTAGTATCAAGTGATTGCGAACCCAAAGAAAGATGTAAGCTCTTTATGAGAAAAGACGTCAAAGAAAGCGGCATCCACGTGCCATTGATATTTTCTCTCAAAATTAAATCAGTCTGCGATAGAGGGACTTTTCTTTTTATGTTTCGCTAGATTTCTGTTTGAAGTTTTTTGAAGGATGTCACCTATGATTACTGCTTCCATTGTCGGCTTTGCTTTGGCGAATTCTTCAAGTTTGGCCACGAGCTCTCAACGTTAATCGCCCATTTTTTCGTGTTTCGCGTTTACTGTATGTTTTCGAGTGCTTGGCTGAAGTATTCGGCCAAGGCTTTGATCATTTTTTGGCTGGTTACCATGGCTAGCGGGTGTCCCTCTTTTTTGTGCCAGAAGGCGCTGTCGAGTTGGTCTACTGGTATAGCTTCAGCGAGGTTTTGGAACATCTTTTCCAGAGTTTGTTTCATTTTTTTGGGAGCAGTCGACTGTTTGTTCGCAGAGGTCGTAGACGTGGGAGTATATCATATGCAGTAAGTATGCGCCCGGCGTCTTTTGGATTGTGAATTCTTTTGGCTCCTCGAACGCTTCGGGGAAAATTTCATTAAGCGCATTCCAGTAGTTGATAATGTCGTTTGTAAGTTCTTTGGGGCTCTTTCTTCTAAAGCTGGGCCTTGATTTCAGGATGTAGGTCATGGAATCTGCGAGGGGTCTTTGTTTGATTATGTGGTTGGCTTGTTTCTCGCCTGGCAGCTGGACTTTGTTGTACCATGGGGAGCGTGGGTCGTTTCGAATTATATCGACTACTGGTATGGCCTCGGCTGTGAGCACTAGTCCAACAACGTATGCGAACATGGACGTTTGCTTTATTAAGCTCAAGCGCAGGGCTGCCCGAAGCCTTCAGAACCCAAGGCTTCTAAACGTAACCTTCACCACTTTTCGCGATTGGGGTGCAACCATGACTTACCATTATACTCGAAAACTGCTACTTGTTCAACAACTCTTAGGCCATAAAAACATCCAAAACACCCTCAGATATACCCGACCAGTGCATTTTAAAGAAGATGAATTTGAGGTGGAAACCGCTGCAACTATAGAAGAGGCTAAAGAGCTTCTAAAAGTAGGCTTCGACTATATCGCCGAGAAGAACAGCATCATGCTTTTCAGGCGACCTAAAAGATTTGGAAGTTTAAGCGTTATAAACGAAGCTTAGGCGTTACAGTTATTACTTCGAATCGCTGAAGATTTCATGGCGCGGGCGGGTTGGGCGGGTATAGAAAGTCTGTTGACTTTCTACCGTTGCCTAGCCAGGATAGGGCACAAGCCTCCTAAGCCGAACATGAAGAGAGCTTGTGGTCGCGGGTTCAAATCCCGTCCCGCCCGCATTAACCTTATTTTGCAAAAATGCCCGAAAATTATGCTTTATCCGCCAAAGGGATCAAAATTGGAATATTTATTTCTGAGATATCGCCCGACATAAAGGTTTCA
>Ga0315309_1002022_pt1 | contig 11960 bp, 10 predicted proteins | sample TDP4_MG_FD_203080 | JGI IMG/M metagenome (GOLD analysis project Ga0315309, IMG submission 203080) | Freshwater sediment microbial communities from Lake Towuti, South Sulawesi, Indonesia - TDP4 | ecosystem: Environmental > Aquatic > Freshwater > Lake > Sediment | place: Indonesia: South Sulawesi...
CAACCCCCACAACACCTCGACTCACGCCCCCTTCGGAGACGGCGTCATCGACTTCGACGAGGTCATGAAGGCCCTGGCGGAGGTGGGCTACGAGGGCTGGCTGGCCCTGGACCTGTGCTTCTGGCCCCGGGCGTGGGAGGCAACCGAGCCGTGCAAGAGGTTCCTCGACGGCCTCCTGGCCAAATACGGTTAAACAATTAGTCCGATTAGTGAAGGTGGGCATGAATGGCCGAAAAGATGAGGGCGGCTGTGCTGCGCGGGCCGGGGGACATCCGACTGGAGGAAAGGCCCATACCCGAGGTCGGGGAGAACGAGCTCCTGGTAAGGGTCAAGGCCTGCGGGGTCTGCGGTTCAGACATTGCCTACTACAGGAGGGGGGAGACCGAGGCCTCACGGCAGCCGATCGTCCTCGGCCATGAGTTCGCAGGAGAGGTGGTCGAGCTCGGAGGGGCGGCGAGTGGGGTGTGGGCCAGGGGCGACCGCGTGGTCATCGAGCCCGTCCAGAGCTGCGGCGTCTGCTGGGCGTGCAGGAGGGCCATGCCGAACCTATGCGTGGGAGAGAAGGCCGTCTCGGGAGTCTCCGTGGACGGCGGCTTCGCCGAGTACGCAAAGGCGTCCTACCGCTTCGTCCACCGGCTGCCTGAGAACGTCTCCTACGAGGAGGGCGCCCTCACGGAGCCGCTGGCCTGCGCCTACTACGGGGTCGGGAAGATGAGGGTCTCCCCGGGGGACTTCGCGGTGGTCATAGGCCCCGGGCCCATAGGGCTCATGATGGTCCAGCTGGCCAGGGCCCGCGGAGCCGGGAGGCTCGCCGTGATCGGGACGAGGGACTACCGGCTGGAGGCCGCGGAGCGGCTCGGCGCAGACCACGTCATCAACGACCGAGACCCCGAGTCCAGGTACTTCGCCGAGGACCCCGCCTCCGAGATCCGGAGGCTGACAGACGGGAGGGGCGCCGACGCCGTCATAGTGGCCACGGGGGCCACCGAGGCCAACGAACTCGCCCTCAGGCTCGGGGGGGCCGGCTCCAGGACGGTCTTCTTCGGGGGCGCCGGCTACTCGCCCCAGGCCTTCGTCAAGCTCCCCCTCTGGGAAAGCACCTACCTCGACAAGGAGTACGCCTTCTCGTGGCTGGCGCCCTACACATTCGCCCCGTCGCTGCGGGCGATCAGCACGGGCCTAGTCAAGATCAAGCCCCTGATCACCCACACGTTCCCCCTCGAGAAGACCGCCGAGGCCATCGAGACCGCCGAGAAAAGAACCGGAAACGCCCTGAAAGTCCAGGTCAAGCCCTGACCAGTCCCAGGCGCGCTATCCACAATCCGGTCGCGTGCCGAACTTTCCAGAGGATAACGCTAATCGTGTTTGATAGCCCGACCCTCTAATGAATCACCGGGTCTTGGAGGTGAGGACCTCCACCCTGACCTTGTGGCCGTCCTTCAGCCCGAGCCGGCCCCGGAGGTGGTGGGGGGCGATGATCTCGAGGACGGAGGCGTTGTAGTGGCTGCGCATGGCGAGGACGATGGCTCCCTCTTCTCGGTTGTTGATGAGGACGCGGTAGCACCGGGCGGGCCCGAAGGTCCGCGACTCGTCCCGGAAGCCCGTGATCTCGATGGCCGGGTACCGTTCCAGCTCGGCGCGGGCCCTCCGGTCGTACTCGGTGGTCAGCCTCAGGTTCAGCGTCCCCGGATAGGGGTCGAAGCCCAGCTTCTCGCGGAACTGCTCCCGGTAGCCCCCCCGCGTCACGTAGTAGGCCCCCTCCCCGATCCCCGTGAAGAGTTCCCCCTCCAGGACCACCGACGGCGGCACCGCCCCCTCCAGGGCCGATTGGAGGCCCGAGTAGACCCTCCTCAGCTCCGCCGCCCCCGAGTCCGTGACCCTGACCAGACAGCCCTCCGCGCCGACGCTCCTCTCGATCAGCCCTCCCCCCTCCAGCCGGATGAGGTGGCGGGACGCGGTCTGTTGGGAGCATCCCACCTTCTCCGCCAGGTAATTCGTGGAGACCCTGATCGCCCGCGTGCACGCCCCCAACCCGGCCAGCTCGTAGAGGGTGAACCACAGAATGGGCTCCACTCAACCGCCCCCAGACCCGGATTCCACGACTACCTGAACAGATATATAATCCCTTCTCCAGCGTCACCGACACCTCGGATGGCGCCAGCTCCCCTTCACGGTGGCTCTCAGTGCCTCTCAGAGAACCTTAAATAAGGATCACGGTATAAGTCGGGCCGCGAAAGGAACTGGGAAAGGTGGGTGATCTTGGGCAAACGGGGAGAGTCGACGCCTAACCTGCTCTTCGTCTTCGCCGACCAGTGGAGGGCCCACGCCCTGGGCTGCACGGGCGACACGCAGGTGAAGACCCCAAACCTGGACGGTCTGGCGGAGGAGGGCGTGCTCTTCACCAAAGCCTACAGCTCCAACCCCGTGTGCTCCCCCTGCCGGTCCTCCATCATCACCGGCCGGTTCCCCCACCAGACGGGCGTCATCACCAACAAGATCCAGCTCCGCGACGGGGAGGTCAGCATCGCCGAGGTCCTCCGGGACATGGGCTACGAGACGGGCTACATCGGGAAGTGGCACCTGGACGGCACCGGGAGGGGCGTCCCGGGCCAGGGGGACTACACGCCCCCGAGTGGCTATGTGCCCCCAGGCTGGAGGCGCCAGGGCTTCGAATTCTGGGCCGGGTTCAACCGGGGCCACTTCTACTGGGATTCGCACTATTGGCGGGACTCGCCGGAGGCGGTGGACATGACGGGCACCTACGAGCCGGACTACCAGACGGACATCGCAGTCGAGTTCATCCAGCAGAACAGGCAGGGCCCCTTCTACCTGTTTGTTTCCTGGGGCCCCCCACACACCCCGCTCACGCCGCCGAAGGAGTACGCGGCCCTCTACGACGCGGAGGAGATCGAGCTTCGACCCAACGTGCCCCCGGAGGAGTATGAGAGGGCCCGGGCGCAGACCGCGGCCTACTATGCGATGATCACTAGCCTCGACCATAACCTGGGGAGGATGCTGGAAACCCTGAAGGACCTGGGCATCAAGGACAACACCATCGTCGCCTTCACCACCGACCACGGCGACCTCCTGGGATCCCACGGCCACTACCGCAAGGGACGGCCGCTGGACGAGTCCAGCCACGTTCCCTTCATCGTCCGCTACCCCGAGGCCGTGCAGGCCGGGCAGAGGGTCGACAGCCCGGTCAGCTCGGTTGACATCATGCCCACCCTCCTCAGCCTCTGCGGGGCCCCGATCCCCGAGCCGGTTCAGGGCGTCGACCTCTCAAGCCTGGTCACGTCGAAGCAAGGGCCTGAGCCAGAATCCATCTACATGGAGGGAAGGATGGGCCGTCCTGAGGAGTGGCGGGCGGTTCGCAGGGACAGTTACATGCTATCCATCAACGCATCGACCCGGGAGACCGAGTACCTCTTCGACATGAAGGACGACCCCTATCAGAGGGAGAACCTCACCGGCAGGCCGGAGTACGCCGGTGTCGAGGGGGAGCTGCGGAGCCTCCTGTTCCGGTGGGCGGAGAGGACCGGGGACCCCGTAACGGTGGGCCGTGGGCTCCCATCAGGGGTTTCCCTCCCGTCCGCGGAGCCTCATCCACTGCGCTGGTCTCATCGAACACGGAAAGGTTTAAATGCGGCCCGCTCCCAGAAAGCTTAAAATAACGGAACTAGGTCTTTGATCTAGACCTCAGATCACGGTCGGAGGAAAGGTTAAGGCAGGACGGAGAGAGATGGGATGAGCAAGGCGGAGAAGCCCCACCTGAACCTCGTCATCATCGGCCACGTAGACCACGGGAAGTCCACGACCATAGGCCACCTCTTCTACCTCACCGGGAACGTCGACGACCGGACCATCAAGGCCTACGAGGAGGAGGCCAAGAAGATGGGCAAGGAGGCCTTCAAGTTCGCGTGGGTCCTCGACAGGCTGAAGGAGGAGCGGGAGAGGGGCCTGACCATCGACCTGGCCTTCTTCAAGCTCGAGACGCCCAAGCATTTCTTCACGGTCATCGACGCGCCCGGCCACCGGGACTTCGTGAAGAACATGATCACCGGGTCCAGCCAGGCCGACGGGGCCGTCCTATTCGTCTCGGCGAAGACCGGGGAGTTCGAGGCGGGGATCGGGCCTGGGGGGCAGACGAGGGAGCACGCCTTCCTCGCCTTCACCCTGGGCGTGGGCCAGCTGGTGATCGCCGTCAACAAGATGGATGACCCCACGGTCAACTGGAAACAGGAGAGGTACGAGGAGATCAAGAAGGAGATCACCCTGATGCTCAAGACCTGCGGGTATAAGGCGGTGGAGAAGTTCCCCTTCGTCCCCACCTCCGGGTGGACCGGGGACAACCTCGTCAAGCCCAGCGAGAAGATGCCCTGGTACAAGGGGCCCACCCTCTACGATGCCATAGACACCTTCACTGTGCCCACGAAGCCCGTGAAGAAGCCGCTCCGCCTCCCCGTCCAGGACGTGTATACCATAAAGGGCGTCGGCACCGTCCCGGTCGGGCGGGTGGAGACCGGCGTCATGACCGTGGGGGACGCGATCGTATTCATGCCGTCCAACGTCAAGGGCGAGGTCAAGAGCATCGAGACCCACCACGTCCGGATCGAGAAGGCCGAGCCCGGGGACAACATCGGCTTCAACGTCCGGGGCATAGAGAGGAAGGACATCAGCAGGGGAGATGTGGCCTCCTCCGTCAACAGCCCGACGACCGTCGCCAAGGAGTTCATCGGCCAGATATACGTCATCTACCACCCGACGGCCCTGGCGGCCGGATACACGCCCGTGCTCCACGCCCACACGGCCCAGGTTGCCTGCCGGTTCGTGGAGCTCATCAGCAAGCTGGACCCCCGATCGGGACAGGTGGTGGAGGAGAAGCCCGCGTTCCTCAAGACGGGGGACGGGGCAGTCATCCGGTTTGAGCCGCTAACGCCCATTGCCATCGAGACCTTCGCCGACTTCCCGGAGCTCGGGCGCTTTGCGATCCGGGACATGGGAAGAACCATCGCGGCCGGGGTCGTCAAGGAAATCTCACAAAAGGTTTGAGGCACCGATCAAACACGGATAAAACTCATTCATGAATTTCACGTTTGCCTGTCCTTAAGGGCGGAATTCCAAATCACCTACGGAAGAAAATTCTGTGCAGCATGTTTCCTTGCTAATTAAAGATAGGAAAAACGCCTAAGTTACCACTCAGGGTGCAGCTCGTCCTCCACCGTGTACGCGTCGGGAACTCTCTCCAGCCGAAACTTTCCAGGGAGGCGCTCTGGAAGACGTAAAGATCTAGCTAGGCCTTGCGTTCGAGCGTTACCTCGATCGTCGAGACGTTCCGTGTGTCATTCCCTTCGCCGACGATTTCGGTGCCGATCTTTACGTCTTTGACCGCCAGTTGGTCCTTCATGAAGCGGTTTCGGATGATCTCCGCCACGTCGACAGCGATGGAGATGGCCCGACCCCGCGCCTTGAAGGTGAGCGTGTTGGTCCCCTGCTGGAGCTGGAAGAGGGCGGCCATGACGTAACTCATTGAGGGCTTGGTCCCCACGTATATGGTGCTCGCCGCCGGCTCTGCGGCCTCCTTCCGTGTGCCCTTTGACTCCTTGGACATGTTGATTCACCTCGGTATGCCTGCGGACGCAGTGGCCCACGCGCCTATTTAAATCTTGCGAAACAACTATCCATGCGCACCCTTGGCCTTCCACACGGGAAATAACCTCCAGCCTCCCCTCTCATCTCGGACTGTGCCCCTCAGGGCTCAAGGCCCTTAGAGGCGTCCCCGGGTCACCAAAAGACAGGTCAAGGCGGAGATGCCGTGTTCTGCGATCTCGAACAGGCTCCTGTCTAGGAGCAGTAGGGTTCCCTGGGCGATGCAGACCAGGCCGAGGATGACGGACACGGGCCTAGAGGCCAGAACGCCCGCGACGAGCTTCAGCAGGTCCTCTAGAAACTTGAAGAGGAGGTACGCCACCAGCGCCGGGACGAGGAAGGCCACGAGGTAGATCCACCTGGACGGGACGCCGAAGAGGGTTCCCGGCAGGGGGAGATACAGGATGACGAGGGCGGCGCAGAGGCCGCCGACCGCCAAACCGATGAGGGCCGCCCAGGGGACATCCCTCACGGGCTTCAACAGCAGCGCCAGCCCCGTGACCACCAACAGCCACCGGGTCCCAAGGTCCAGCGCCGGTCCCGACCACGCGGCCGCCGCCGTGGCCATCAGGAGGACCCCCACGAAAACCCCGAAGTAGGATATCAGTCTAACCAGCCAGCCCACCGGCCTCCCCACGACGGGCGCGGGCCTCACCAGCCTCTCCAGCAGCCAGGAGGCGGCGGCTACGCCCCCCAGGATGAGGATGTGCGGTGCGTACCTCAGGAGGAGCTGCGCCGGGTCTGCCGGCAAACCTAGAGACATGTGCCGAGGTATTTCCTCGATGGAGTATAAAAGATTTGTACAGGCGCCCCAGGAGTTCCAGACGCTCAGGCCCTATGTAAGGACACCGACCGGGCGGCTGCGCCTCACCAACCGGGTGACAATCCCCACGCTCGGGAGCTCAGCCGGGTCTACACGCCCACGCTGCCCCGGGACATGAGGGACTTTGACCACTTCCAGGCCCTGGTTGAGATGGGCGTTCTGCCTCTAGGGCAGATCCAAGGAGAAGGATTCACTGAATCCCCGGCTCAATGAAAGTCTTAAATAGTTCCCCCGGCGTAGGTATATGTAAGGAGCGCGTAATGGCGGAAATCTGTCCGGTCTGCGGGCTTCCACGCGACATCTGCGTCTGCGGGGAGATCACCAAGGAACAGCAGCGGATTCGCGTCCGCCTTGAGCTGGGGAGATACCGGAAAAAGAACACCGTTATAGACGGCCTAGACGACAGGGACACCGACCTGAAGGGCCTCGCCCGGAAGCTGAAGGCCATGTGCGCCGCCGGGGGCACGGCCAAGAACGGCCAGATCCTCCTCCAGGGCGACCACCGGGACAGGGTCCGGGACTACCTGGTTCAGCTCGGCTACCCCGAAGAGAACATCGATATTCAGTGACCGGAGGCTTGACGAGGGGAAGTGGGCACGCTGAGGGACCTACGGGAGGTGCTGGGGGGACTGAGGCGAAGGGGCAGAAACCTCCGGCTCTGCCCCGTGTGCGGGAGCCCCAAGATTCGCCTGTCCAGTCGCTTCGACATCTGGCTGACACCCGAACAGTACGTCTGCGAGGACTGCGGCTATAGGGGCCCAATCGTCATGGAAGTAGAGGGCCAGGGACTCCCGGGGGAACCCGGTGGACCCGAGCCTGAGACCGGCCCTGATGGAGCGGCTGAGGACTAGTCCGGAACATCGAGGCCCAGCTGCCGCCTGAGGGTCTTGTACCGGTTCCTGACGGTGACCTCCGTCACGTTCGCAGCCTTGGCGATCTCCTTCTGAGTCTTCTGCTCGTCGTTCTGCTTGCAGGCGATGTAGAGGACCGCGGCCGCCAGTCCCATGGGGTCCTTCCCCGCCGCAACCCGCTTCTTACTGGCCTCGTGGAGGATCTTGACGGCCAGGCCCTGGGTCTCCCCGCTGATGCCGGCCCTCTCGGCGATCTTGGAGATGTAGGTGAGGGGGTCCGAGATGGGCATCTGGACGTCCAGTTCTCGGAGCAGGAGCCGGTAGCACCGGGCCACGTCCTTCCTGTCGACCAGGCTGGCCTCGGCGATCTCTCGGAGGGTCCGGGGAGTGTCCGTGATCCGGCAGGCGGCGTAGATGGAGGCGGCGGCGATGGCGGCGATGGACCTGCCGCGCACCAGGCCCTTGTCCAGAGCCTTGCGGTAGATGACGGCGGCCCTCTCCTTCACAGGCCCCGGGATATAGGCCTTATCGGAGAGGCGGTCGAGTTCCGCCATGGCCTGGGCGAGGTTTCGGTCCACCGAGGAGTGGACGCGGGACCGTATCTGCCACTTCCGCAGCCGCCACATCTGGAGCCTTGTGGAAAGGGGGAGCCTCCTCCCGAAGGCGTCCCGGTCCACCGGGCCTATGCCCGTGGAGAGGCCCTTGTCGTGCACTGAGTAGGATGTCGGGACACCCACGCGGCTCCGGGACTCCTTCTCCTCCTGGGTGAAGGCCCTCCACTCCGGGCCCTTGTCCATCGTCTGCTCGTGGAGGACGAGGCCGCAGCCGGCGCAGATGGTCTCTCCCGTCTCGTAGTCGTGGACCAGGTTCGTGCTGCCGCACTCGGAACACTTGTCCACCGGCCTCTGCTGCGTCCCGGCCTCCTTCAAGGTCTCCTCCTCCCCATATATATGTAGACCCAGCTGGCGAAAACCGTCACACCAGGTGTTCCTCATCGGGCTTCAGAAACAGGTATGTCCATCTGGCCGCCGTGCGCACCCAATGGAAATGTTCACATATATAAGCTTTGTGGTCCAATGTTCTACGGGCGCATTTCGTTAGATATCATCTGGCCCGGCTGTGGGTGTTCTTGATGCAGACCAGCGTGGTCTCGGGGTAAGGAGCCACTGCGCTAGCTAGTCCCTTAGCCAGGTCCAGGGTTTTCTCCTATGCAAACGCTTCTCAAACCACCCGTTCCCGACAAATATCTCAATGTTTTGCGGGCTTCTTGAGGAGCTCTATCGCCTGACCGAGCAGCCTCAGGGCCTCCTCGGGGTCTCCGGCCCGGGCCGCTTCTCTCGACCTACTGTCCAGCTTCACCGCCTCAGAGACATCATATCCTTGGGACCGCCTCTCCCTCAGGAGACCCTGAAGTTCCCGAACCCTCCCCGACAACTCGGTGGGCAGGCCTCTTGGCCGTGGACCCCCAAGTGGCGCCCTCTTGGCCTCCTCTTCCGGGTGGACGTAGCTGAAGGAGGACTGGCCCGGGTGCTCCCTCTCCCACTGGAGGAACTCGTCATAGACCTCTTTGAGCGTGGCCGGCCTGGCTATGACGTTGCCCCGGGGCGTCTTCTTGCCGAGGAAGTTCGTGCGCAGCCAGCTCAGCATCTTCTCGATGTCCTCCTCGGTCGCCTCGTCCGTGGCCCGGGAGCCGGCGTGGGTCAGCCAGCCGTAGACCCAGACCTTATCCCCGCCCTCGGGCTCTGGGGTTGACTCCTTGGACCGCCAGGCCCGGTAGGTGTTCAGGAAGTACCGCTGGAAGTCGGCGAGGCGGCCGTGGTGGCCGTGGGTTAACTCCCGGCTGATCTGGGCGTAGTACGGGATGTCGACGAAGGGGCCGCGGAGGTCCTCCACCAGCTCCTCTCCCGGGGTCTCCCTCTCACCCGGCCGGTAGGGGAAGTACTGGTTGTGGCCGATGTACGGGTATGCCAGGTCACAGCGCCCCCTCCACCCCTCTCCCGGCCCGGGAGGGAGCCCGGAGGAGCTGTAGGCGCAGGTCTTGAAGCCGTGCCTCGCCATGAGCCTCCTCTCGTGGCGGCGGTTGACGACGGCGCAGACAGTGTGGTTTTTCGAGTGGGGGATCACCCTCTCCACGCATTCCACCGTGGTGTCCCACTCCCTGAGGCTGTCCTCCCACCTGCCCCGGTCGACGGCGGAGCGCCACCGGTGGGGGGCCTCCCGGTACCCGCCGTGGATGTGGCTTCCCACCTCGTGGCCGTCCCGGATGAGGCCCCGGATCTCATCCTCGTGGCCGAGGTCCACCACGTACTCCATGTACTCGCCGTTGAAGAGGGCGGTTATCTTCTGGCCGTACTCCTCAAACACCTCCTTCAGCCACAGGACCGTGCCCCGCCAGTCCCCGTACATCTCAGGGGTGGAGGGCCTCTCCGGGGACCGCGTCATGGGCTCCACGTGGAGGACGAAGACCACGTTTATCGGGGGCTCATGGGTGCTGGGCCCCGTGGACCGGCGGGTCAGGGAGACGCCGTCGAAGCTCGAAGGTTTGCCGTCGGGGAGGTCTATGAGCCTCAGGCAGACCGAGTCGGTGGTGCTGGTCCACTCCGCCGAGTAAGCCCTCCACTCCTCGCTCTCCCCGAGGTCGAGGGTCTTCACCGCCTCCCCGGTCTCGTTGGCCGTGAGCGCCACCCGCGCGGGGCCTCCCCGGTGGTATAGTGAGAGGACGCAGTCCACGCCCCTCTCGATGGCCATGAACTGCTGCAGCCCGCTCTCGGGGCCCTCCGCCTCCACCTGCACACCCCGGCCCTCAAAGCTCTCCACCTGGGCGACCTCCGCCGAGCCGAGCATCCTCCACGCGTCCGCCGGCATGAGGACGCCGCCGGTTCTGCGCCAGAACTCGAAGCCGCCGTTGGTGACAAACTGGTAGGCCCCCTCCTCCTCAAATCCGGGCGTGGTGAAGCTCAGGTCGTCGAAGACGGAGGGCCTTCCGTCGGCCTCATCCCGGAGGACCAGGCAGACCCTGGGCACGGTCGCCCTCCAGCGGAGGGAGCACCCCTCGAAGGACGCGCTCTCCCCGAGGGTCAGGGAGCCGAGAACGGGCGAATCGGGGGCCTCGGAGAGGCTTAGCGAGGCCTTCCCTCCCCTGTGGTAGACTGAGAGGACGTAGTCCACCCCGAGGATGGTCTCCACGGCCTGGTACACCGCCCCGCCCTCCACCTCCACGCCCCAGCCCACGCGGCCGGCAGCCCTCCCCACCCGCGCACCGCCCTGCACGTGGAAAAGGCGTGGCAGACCGGCCGTCCACCCCTCAAAATCCCCGTTCGCCGCCCACTCGATCTCCATTCTCGCACTTTCCCGTCTTCAGACGTACTTGTGTGGTGCGCAGTTAAACGGTTTCCCTTTAGCCCATGTCCAACTCATAAGGACAGGGTTGCACAGCGTAACCTTATAAAAGGGCACGGGAGAAGTATTCCGGCGGTGAGCATGTGCCGAGGTTATCTCCGGTTCTCGGGGAGTGGGCCGTTGACTTCCCGGCTGCGGTGGACGGAGGGCGTGGAGGCCTAGGCCTTGGTCCCGTTGCCTGAGAGGGCCCGCTCGGCCTTGGAGCGGCTCGTGAAGGACCTGAGCGTCCAAGAGACGGTCTCGGGGGTCGGGCTGTTCGGGAGCTGGAGTCGGGGGGACGCGGTTCCCAGCAGTGACTTAGACCTGCTGGTCGTGGACCGGCGGGACTTCGAGTACGAGTATGTGGAGCGCCTGGAGTTCGAGGGCATCCTCATGGACCTGGACTATGTCCCGAGGAAGTGGATCACGGGCTCGGTTCCCCCGGAGCTCGACCAGAAGCTCCACGAGGTCGGCGTCCTCTACGACCGGGACGGTTCCCTGGCCCACACCAAGGACTGGATGGCCAAGACGTACCGGACGCCCGACCGGGTTGACATCCGATCCGAGGCTTGGCTCGTGGAGTCGGACATGTACCTGAGCCGAGCCTCCTCGGCCCAAGCGAGGGGGGACCCCCAGAGCGCCTGCGTCTTCGCCGGCCTGGGGATGGGGTCCATCCTGAAGATCCCCATAGAGGTCAGTCAGCTTCCCATCTCCAACACCCACTTCATCGAGGCCCTCCAGGAGTCCGCGGAGAGGGTGGGCATGCCCGGGCTCTTGGACGGCTACCTCACCGCGGCCCGCCTCTCAGGGGTCGACGAGGCCGAGGCCGAGAGGAAGCTGGAGCTGTTCAGGGCCGCCTCCAAGGACATAGCCTCATTCATGGGGGACAACCCCGCGGCCATCGAATCCCTCCACTTCAAGGTCAAGACCAGGCTGCGGTACTACGGGAAGTCCGCCTTCCTCAGGGGGATGGTCGACCGGTCCAAGGCCCTCATCGAAGCGGGGAAGGCCACCGAGGCCGCCCACTACCTGCTCCAGGCCCTCATCGACGAGGTCGAGAACTACGCCTGGCTCGCCTCGTCCGTGGCCGAGGCCAGACTCGACTACACCACCCTCTTCCGCTCCCTCAGGAGCCTCAAGGAGGCGCCGGCGAGCGTGTACAAGAACGCCGCGGAGGCCCTCCGGCTGGAGGGGGCGACCCCCGAAGAGGCCGTGGAGGCCGTCAAGGCCGCCAAAGAGACGAACTTCAAACTGCGACG
>Ga0315309_1002025_pt1 | contig 11958 bp, 13 predicted proteins | sample TDP4_MG_FD_203080 | JGI IMG/M metagenome (GOLD analysis project Ga0315309, IMG submission 203080) | Freshwater sediment microbial communities from Lake Towuti, South Sulawesi, Indonesia - TDP4 | ecosystem: Environmental > Aquatic > Freshwater > Lake > Sediment | place: Indonesia: South Sulawesi...
CCGTTCTCATCGACGGCTGCTATCCGATCGGCGTCGCCGTCGTGGGCGAGCCCTACATCGGCGCCCACCTCTCGGACGGTATTCATGAGATCGCCCAAGTTCCAGGGTTGCGGCTCGGATGGCCTGCCAGGGAAGTGGCCGTTGGGGTTCGAGTTTAAGGTTATCACCTTGCAGCCCAGCTCTCGCAACAAGTAGGGCGTCACCACCGAGCCCGCCCCACTAGCGCAGTCCACGACGACCTTGAAGCCCCGCCTGACCCTAACCGCGCGCTTTATCGCCCGAAGATAGCGGGGTATTGCGTCAGGATAGGGGTTCACGCTACCTAAGGAGTCCCAGCTCGCCCGCTTGAACTGCTCGCCGAAAACCAAGTCCTCGAGGTTCAGCTCCTGCTTTGTCAGGAACTCCATGCCGTCGGGACCGTAAAACGCAAAGCCGTTGTCGGGAGGGGGATTATGGGAGGCCGTTATAACGACTCCAGCCCTTGCGCCTATCTCCCGGGTGGTGAATGCTACGCATGGCGATGGTGCCAATCCAATATCTACGATGTTGCAGCCCCCCGCCAGTAGGCCGGCGGTGAGGGCATGGCCTAGCATCTCGCCGGAGGTGCGGGAGTCCCTGGCGACGACAACCTCTCCTCCTCTAACCTGGCTGGCGAGCGCAAGCCCGAGCTTTAGGGCAAGTTCCGGCGTGGCCTTCGTAGCTATCGGACCTCGGATCCCTCGAGTTCCAAAGAGTCTTTTGGCAACCACATCATCGCCGAGCAAATTTGGTATTCCTTGGTCTTTTATTTTATTGGATGGACTGTAAATGGGAATTGAAATCAAGGGTTAATTCATGAAAGCTGAGCAACTCCGTCAAATGATAGGTCGATACGCCGAGTCCCAGGGCTTCGAGTTGAACCCGGATGAGGAAGTCGTTGATTTTGTCATCCAGGGGCTACTGAGGAACGAGGCCAAATATGGTTATAGATATTGCCCATGTCGCGTGGTCACGGGCGATAGGACGAAGGATGCGAAGTTAATCTGCCCATGCGCCTACCACAGGGGTGAGATCAAAATGATGGGGCATTGCAATTGCGGGCTTTTCGTCGCTAAAACTTCAAACCATTCGACTAACTGTCGAACACGTTTGGAGTGGTGATTTATTCCTTATGGCTAGTTCTTGCGAGCAATTTAACAGCTTCGATAGCGACGCTGATAGCTTCATCGATGCCAGCGTGAGAGTCAACGATTTTACCTATCGGGCCTATGATGGCGAGCACGGCACCACCCCGAAGGCCCCGGATGCCGCACAGCGTGTAGATCGTCGAGCATTCCATCTCCGTGGCGAGCACGTTCGCGCGTTCCCAGAGCTTCCAACGCTCAGCTGCCTGCTCCCCAAGCGGCACCATTTCAGGCTCCTCCGAGTAGAATGCATCCTTCGAGAGCGCTAGGCCGACATGGTATTTTGCCTTCACCCGCCTAGCAGCCTCGATGAGGGCATTCGTAACCTCATAGTCGGCAACTGCAGGGTAACCGATGGGCACGTACTGCCTTGAGGTGCCCTCCTCCCGGACGGCTGCACTAGCTATCACAATTTCACCTGCTTTGAGCTTTGGGCTGACCGCACCTGCCGTGCCCACGCGGATGAAGGTGGTTGCCCCGCACTTAGCGAGTTCCTCCACGGCGATCGCGGTGGAAGGGCACCCTATGCCGGTCGAGGTGACCGATATGGGTATCCCTGCAACCCTGCCCGTGAATGTGCGAAATTCTCGATTATAGGCGATTTCCCTTGCATCATCGAATCGCTTGGCGATCAGCTCCGCCCGCGCTGGGTCACCCGGCAGCAGCGCGTACTTGGCGACTTCCCCCGGCTTGACGCGCAGGTGGTACTGCATGCCTTCTTTGGGCTTATACTCGCGCAACTGGTCACCTAACTCAAAAAGTTACTAAGCTTCCGATGTTTAAAAGGTTGTAACAAGGACAGATTGGCATGTATAACTAATGAGCACTTACCTTTTCTGCCGAAGATTTTTGCGTTGCCGAATTTAGGACCTTAGCTGCCGATCTTTGCCACTACCCGCTTGACGCGCTCCTCCATGGTCCGAGGCTGGTCGAGGCGCTCGTCTATGCGCAGCGTCGTCAGCACGCGCTTCGCGCCCGCCTCGACGACAGCTCGGTGAGCCGCCTTCATGACCCTACACACGGTTTCCAAGTCGGGTGCCTCGAACACCGTACCCATGGGATGAAGTTGATATTTCACCCCCGCTTTCTTGATCTCTTCCACAGCCCTCGCAATGTAGTCGCTTAGCCCGGTTTTTGCGGTTCCGAGAGGCGTGACGACGATTTCGGCAACAATCAATTTCTTTACCTATCCCACCCCCTTCACGATAATATATTAGACCACGGCCGTTAAAATATCCGCGGTGGAAAAAGTGTACCTTCTCCTCGGCTGCGGCGATGTCGGCTTTGCCCTAGCTAGCGAACTCAAGGGCAGGGGGGCTGAGCTAGTCGTGGTGGATCAGAACGCTGACAAGGTCGAGCAGCTGAAAGGCATGGGCTACAATGCCTTGGTGGGCGACTTCTCCCGCCCCGAGGTCTTACGGCAGGGGGAGATCGACCGTGCGGAAGTCATCATGATTTTAACCTCAAATTTTCAAGCAGTTGAGCGGGCGCTCGGCGCTATCAACCAGTTGAAGCTCGAATTGGGGATAGACCCCGTAATAGTGGTGAAGGTCTCAGATGAAAAGGAGGTGCCCGAGGCCAAGAGGCTGGGCGCGACCGAGGCCCTCCCGTCCCCCGAGATCTTGGCAAATTTCACCCTCCAGAGGTTTAACGAGCTCAGGGTGATGGCGAAGGAAAAAAAGCTCAGGGCACTGCTCGGGGGGCTCAGGGGGAAGATGGCGATATTGCTCCAGACAAACCCAGACCCAGACGGCATCGCCAGCGGCTTGGCATTCCAACGCTACGTCAAGGCGGCCGGGATTGATGCCGATATCGTCTACGACGGGCAGATAGGGCATCAGCAGAATCGCGCCCTCGTGAACCTCCTGAATATCGAGCTCCTCCACGCCGAAAGGGACAAGGTGAAGTTTGAGAAGTACGATGCGTTCGCGCTAGTCGATGTCGCTACAAATGCCAATTGTGCCCTGCCCAAGGAAATCGAGCCGACGATCGTCATCGACCACCATTCCGTGCCATCCGGGGAGGTCAGGGCGAGGTATCAGGATATCTCCGCCGTAGGCGCAGCTGCCACTATTTTGGCCAATTACCTCAAGTACTCGGGCATCGAGCTCGACGGGCCCATCGCCACGGCTTTGGCCATGGGCATCCTCACAGACACCATGAGCTTTACAAGGGGGGCGACCGAGCTCGACTTCGCCACATTCGAGGACCTGCTGCCACTTGTGGACAGGGAACTTCTGGGAAGGCTGCGGTCGCCTGCTATTTCCCCGGATACCCTCGATGTGCTCGCGCGCGCGATCCGGGGCAGCAAGCTCAAGGGGGGCTATCTCTATACGAATGTGGGATTCATCAAGGACCGAGATGCCATACCCCAGGCGGCGGACTTCTTGCTCAACCGGGAGGGGGTGATGACCGTCCTAGTCTGCGGCATAGTCGAGGACGCAGTCTACGTCTCGGCCCGCACAAATGACATCAGGATACATCTCGGCCAGGTGCTGAAGACCGCGTTTGAGGACATCGGCTCAGCTGGCGGCCACTCGACGATGGCGGGGGCTACCATCCTCCTCAAAGCCTTCGGAAAGGCCGCGGACAAGAAAACCCTCAAGGGGGCAGTCGATCGAGCGATAGGGCGCAAGTTTTTAGAGGTAGTTGGGGTCGTTAAGCCTAAGCCGAAGCGCTAGGGGTGGTCGGATGAGCTACCTGCAGGCCGCCCTGTGCGATCTGCTGACGCCCGAGGAACTCGACCTTTTACCATCGGGCTTCGATCGGATAGGCCACGTCGCTATCCTGAGCCTGCCGCCCCAGCTGAAAAATAAGTCGGCCGAGGTTGGGCAAGCGCTGTTGCAACTTAAGGGTATCCGTACCGTCGCGCTCAAGGGTGGAGTAGTTGGTCGCTACAGGAAGCCTCAATTGAAAATCATCGCAGGTGAGCATGTCACCGAAACCACGCACAGGGAGCATGGCTGCACTTTCAGGCTGGATGTCGCGCAGGTGATGTTTTCCGTCGGTAACCTTTACGAGCGGGGCCGCATCGCAAAGCTCGTAAGGCCAGGTGAAACCGTCGTCGACCTATTTGCGGGCGTGGGGCAGTTTAGCATACCGATAGCGAGGCACGCGAAGCCGTACAAGGTCTATGCGATCGAGCTCAATCCGATGGCCTACAGCTACTTGTGTGAAAACATCAGGCTCAATCGGGTTGGGGACGTTGCAGAGCCGTTGTTGGGTGATTGTGAGAAAGTAGCCCCGCTGGGCGTGGCGGACCGCGTGATAATGGGCATCCTACACGTTACGCATAGATATCTCCCACTCGCGATACAGGTGCTGAAATCGAGCGGCGGGGTGATCCACTACCACGAGAGCGCGCCCAGCGAACTGCGGTTCGAGCGGCCGATTGAGCGCATTCTATCCACGGCGGATGGGCGCAGGGTCGAGATATTGAACAAGCGCCTCGTCAAACGCTATGCGCCCGGCGTTGACCATGTCGTTATAGATGCTAAAATCACCTGAGTCTTATTAGTTTGGCGACCAATCTATGTCAGGTGAGCAAATTGGAGGAGCCGACACCTCGCGAAATGCGAAAGTTGCGGGCGGTGGCCGATTATCAGTTCGACAAAGGCGTCGGGCAGGCGTTATTCCCCGATGGAGTTCGAGTCTTGAGGACTCGGGGCCGCATGCGCCAAGTTTGGCTCGGCTCCGACATCTTATGCACAATTCGGGCCTCCGACGGCTTCATAGTGCTCAATCGCAGGGGGGCGGAGCTCATCCATGCTGCACTTAGGTATCCTCGCCTTCGCGTTGCTGTTTCGGATGAGGCGGCACCCTTCGTGGCGCGCGGGAAGACGGTTTTTGCCGGACATGTCGTCGAAGCTGACCCGGAGATAAGGCCGGCCGAGGAGGTGCTTGTCGTCGACCGAAGCGACCGCCTGCTCGCGAGCGGTAAAGCCTTATTGAATGGCGAGGAGATGCTAGCGTTCAAGGTCGGAAAGGCAGTAAAGGTCAGGAGAGGTTTTGGAGGTGGTTGAGGTGTACCGCGGACGGATGGACAGGCGTCAGATGGAGCGCGCGATGAGGCAGATGGGTATAAAGACGAGGGATCTCGAAAACGTGCGCGAGGTCTTGATCAAGCTCGCTGATCGAGAAATTGTGATATCCAATGCTCAGGTCACGCTCATGGAGATGCCAGGTCAGCGCACCTACCAAGTCGTAGGGGAGGAAACCGAGCGGAAGCTGGAGCTGGAGGTCAGCGAGGAAGACATCAAGCTCGTGATGGAACAGGCGGGAGTCGATAGAGAAGCAGCAATTCAGGCGCTAAGGGACGCCGAAGGGGATCTTGCGCGGGCAATCCTAAAGCTGAAAGGCGGCTGACGTGTACCTCATGGCCGTGCACTATCGACGATAGATCTTGATGTCACCTCTGAGCGCGAGCTTCTCACCGAGGCATTTTATCAAGTTTCGCATGAACAGCTTTTTATCGTGCCGTCTAAATCGCTTTAATCTGTAGATGAGGGTGTCCATGAAACCACTTTATTCCCATGAAGAAGCCGAGTTCCTGGCTAAAATGGAGAAGATCTGGAAGCGGCTTGACGAGGAAAAAATCGATGTCATATCTCGACATCTGGGCCGCGTGGAATCCCTTCTTGACATCGGGTGCGGATCGGGTCAGACAATGAAGGGTTTCTCCAAAAAAGTACCCAAACTTGTAGGAGTCGATGAAAACGAGGAGCGGCTGAAGGACGCGTCGAAGAACTGTCCAGAAGCCAGATTGATCCGTGCGAAGGCCGAAGAGCTCAAATTTCATGAGGAGTTCGATGTGGTGCTGACGTCGCAGATGTTGCATGAGGTCAAACAGTTCGGCACAAAGGGGCAATTGAGCAAGACGTTAAGGGTAATCCGGAACGCCCTAAAGCCGGGCGGCAGGTATTTCTTGCTCGACCATTTTGACCCCGGAGAAGGCAAGGTCACCATCAAGGTATCCGGCCGAACCGAGGAGCTCATGCGAGAGTTCAAGGCTAAATTTCGATACCGCTGCGTGTATCTGAAGGAGCTCGGCCCGGGCATCTATGAAATCGAGAAGAGGGATTTACAGGATTTCGTGACGAAGACGTGGTCGTTCAACAGCCCGATGGAGGACATGGAGATGACCGAAACCCATGCGCCCTTCAGCAAAGGGGGGACGGAGGCGATCGTCAGCAGGGCTGGATTTTCGCCGAAGCGGTTCATCCTCTTTACAAACATACGGAATGATCTAAAAGACCACAGGATAGAACTCAAGGGAAAGACATCTCCATGGCATCGAAAATTCCTCCTGATATCCTCAAAACCTAAATGAGGAATTGCCGAGGGTACCTGATGCGCGAGAAGGACATTCTAAGTCCCACCGAATTTTGGGACAAAATGGCCCCCTACTACAATGATTACGTTGCCTCCACCCGTTACAAATTCTTCGGTCCCGAGGATGAGGCAAAATTCTTCAATGAACTCTTTAAGGGCCGCCGCCTGATCTTGGACCTCGGCTGCGGGACGGGAAGGACGATCAGGTTGCTCAGCGGGCGCGGGTACAAGTTCGTGGGGATCGATATCTCAAAAAAGATGCTTCAGATAGCGAAAGGGTTCGGAGGAGGCAGTTTCGTCCTTGCAGATATCCGACACCAACCATTCCCGGATTCGACATTCGATGCGGCATTTTCTCTCCACGGCGGGATATCGCACCTTGAAACATTTGATGAGAAATTGCTGGCTTTCAGGGAAATATCCCGCACCCTCGAACCGGGAGGATTGTTGTTCATCGACGTCAGAAACCCTTACCGACGAGATACGGGGGAAACCTTCGTGGTGGAGTGGCCAGCTGGGCAGAAGAAGATAAAAACGATGGGATATGCCCTCTGGCCGAAGGATGCTCGAGAGATCCTCAGAAAGAGCCATCTTAAACTTGAACATCTGCTGGGAGGTTATGATTTGAAGGAGAAATACACCAAGGAGTCCAGGAGGCTCATAATCATAGCATCGAAGAAAGGAGGTAGTGAATAAATGGGAAAACTAACCGCCATGAACTTGAGGAAGGACTTCGTCGTCGCTGGTTATGTCGTGAAAGATGGGAAGGTCTTGCTCGTCGATCATAAAAAGTTGGGGAAATGGTTGCCGATCGGCGGGCACATAAAGCCCAAGGAAACGCCGGACCAAGCGATGATCAGGGAGGAAAAGGAGGAAGCGGGCCTCGATGTGGAGATAATATCCGAAAGGTACCCAGATGATGACCCAGATGTCGAGATGTTATCCAGGCCGGGCCACGTTCAGTTGGAGAGGATAGATGAAGAGCATCAGCACATCGATTTCGTATACGTCTGTAGGGTGAGAGGGGAGGAAAAGGGACACAAAGGAAGTGAGGAGTGTAGATGGTTTTCAAAGGAGGAATTGGAGACAGACCCCAAGGTCCCTAACAATGTGAAATTTTTTGCGAAGAAAGCTATCGACAAGGTAGAAGGTTTAGTTTCTTAGAAAATCGTGGTTACAGCACAAAACTATGGCGGACCAATTAAGTGCTCAAGCGGCCTAGCCCCGAATTTCTCGGCGGCAAGTCGCTCTAATTTGGCGATCTCATTCCTCCTGAAGCCGATGTAGATCCCATCGAACTTCCTACCTACCCATGTCCTCGTCGTCTCCCCCTCCTTCAGCACCTCGTTCAGGATGGGGCTGAGGACAGCGAGCCCTTGAACCACCATTTCCTCCCCGAAAAACTCGATTTGCCTTTCGAGCTTAGGCCAAATGATGATCCCCCCTTTGACGCCTTCTATATCGAGAAAGTTGCCCATTCCCCGATGGATCAATTTTCCTAACGCTCTATGCTCGATGTCGAGGTGCGTGACCCTAGCCCTAGCATAGCCCATGAGGTGGATATAGACCATCGCGTCTTCGACCTTTTTCTTCTTACTACCTGACAGGAGTAAGACTTTAGCTTCAAGCTGAAATTTCCCAGTCGCAGGCCCAGTCATTTAATCATGCCGCCTTTTTTTAAGGCTCTTCATATATCTAACTCTTCGGGTGAGGGGAAACCAGAGTGCCCGAAACCTTAACGTGGAGATAGATGTCATGGGAGGATATGCGGAATTAAAAGGAAGGGCCCTCGACCAAGCAGTGCGACTTTGCTTCGGGATGCCTCTGAAAAAGATGCCCGACAAGGTGGTCGTTACGCCGCTGAAAGTTAAAGATTTCTTCGGCGATGACTTCAAGAAGCGGGTGGAGGGCAGGGGAATCACCCTAAAGAAAATCAACTACAACTTCTTGGTGAAGAAAAATAAACGAGTCGCGTTATTCTGCACAGGTGGGGTGGGAGCGTCGTTGTTTGCCGATAATACCTATATCCTTTGCCATGTTCCTAGGGTAGATGAGATCATCTTCGTCGGGACTGGTGGAGGAATAGGAAAAGAGGTGAATACGGCTGACGTTCATATCCCCCACGCATGTAAAAGGTTGGATAAGGTTCTAGAGGTTCTAATCCCCTTAGACGTCCCAGCGAAGGTCGACGAGCAAACGATCGGAGAACTGCTGCCTTTAATAAATGAGGAAGTTGAGGGTTTGGAAGTAAAAGTACACAGCGGAATGCATGCAACCGTGCCCTTTGTCTGCTCAGAAACAAAAGACCTATTGCTGAGCCTGCAAAGGCAGGGGGTTCTGTCCGTGGATATGGAGCTATCGGTCCTGCTGGCATTAGCGGACTATTACGACAAAAGAGCCGCAGGAATCATTAGGATAGGGGACTGCCCGCTGAAGGGGCTCATGTTCTGGGACTCAATAAAAAGTAAAGTCAAATTTAAAGCCGAAATACACCGGAGGATCCTCTACGCGCTATTGAAACATTTGTTTGATTGAAGGACAAATACTAAAAAATTTAAAGGGGAGAAGTTTATGCCCGGACGGGATTTTGAACGTCAATGTTATGAGACGTATATGTGTCTCATTCAGCGCATCAGGGAATAAGCCACAGAGAGGATGAAGAGGACGATGAGCAATGGCGATGTCACGAAGTAAAAGCCATCGCTTTTGTAGACATAAATCAGCCACCAAGGGACGTGGGCTAAATCAACGTACCTGCCTAAGATAGGCAGCAGGACGAGCACTACGCCAATTGTGATTAGGACGACGCCTACCCAGGTAAGCGGGTGCATCGATCGCACACCCGGCTAGAGGATCTCGCTCCGCTCGACGTGCCCGCCGCAGTAGCTCCGGGCATATTTAGTTACCGCCGCAAGCCCCGCCTCAACTCGATCTCGCCCAACCCCAGGGGCATTCCAGAGCACAATGAGTGTGTTCGTGGTCTTCTGAGCCACCATCGCAGCTTTAGCATCACCCAATGTGTAGGCCGCCAAAAGCTTCTCGTCATCCCGCAGCACGATCTCGTCTAGCCTCGGGCTCAGCTTCCTGCCGTCGATGAGTTCAAATGGCTCGGTTTCCTTTGCGAGAGTCGTGATCGCCTGCCCCTTGACCTTATCCGTGTCATAAGCTCCGATGACGGCCCAGTGTTCGACAGTCGCCAGCAGGCAGGAATCGACGAGATTATTTATGGCAGGGAAGCGGTCATCGAGCGCCCTCCTCACGAGGTACTCTGGCGCGGGGCGGTAGCTTGAAGGGTCGGCCCCCATAGCTTTGAATAAACCCCGATAGGCCTTGACCTCTGGGATATCCAGCACGGGCACCGCGCCGTAACGTGCCTTCAGGTCGCTGAAGACCTGCCGCTTTCGCTCGATCAAACCCTCAACCGTGGGCTCGATCGTTATCCCGCTGACCAGGGCGTAGGCCGCGATGAAGTCCGGGTAACGCTCCCTCACGGATGGATCTAACTTCATTTCAACCCCCCATACCTATGCCTGATGCCTTTTTAATTGTTACCGCCCCAGCCTTTTTGTGAGGTAGTGGTCGAGATGATGAAAGTGTTGGCCCAAAGTTTTTACGAGCGAGACACTTCCGAGGTCGCGCAGGCTTTGCTCGGAAAAATATTGGTGCACCGCGGGCATGAGGGCTTGACGAGCGGAAGAATAATCGAGGTCGAAGCTTACTATGGCGAGGGTGACCCGGCATCGAGGGCCTCGCGCGGCAAGACCAAGATAAATGAGATAATGTGGGGCCTGGGTGGCAGGGCGTTCGTCTATGTGGTGCATGGCAATTGTCTCTTCAATGTCACAGCTGAGCGGGAGGGGGTACCGGGAGCGGTGCTCGTCCGCGCGCTGGAGCCGTTGGAGGGTATCGAGCTCATGCAGAAGCGAAGAGGGACAAAGCTTGAGAAAGAACTGACATCTGGTCCGGGAAAATTGACGAAGGCGATGGCAATTACCGGAGCTCACCATGGACTTGATCTCTCCGACAAAAATAGCGAATTGGTGATCGTTGAGGGTGGACTAAAGGATTTCACCGTCGGTAGCTCGCACCGTATAGGGGTCAGCGCGGACCTTGAACGGAAACTCAGGTTCTACATCGACGGAAACCCATTTGTATCGAGGTAGTTGTTAGAATTTTTAGATGGTGTGTGATCTTATGGAAATCGCGGAACATGCAGTCGAGCTGGCGATGAAACTCGGCGCCGCCTATGCAGATGTGCGCACGGAAAACTCGCGCAACGAGACCATCCTGGTGAAGGATGGAAAGGTGGAGAAGGTGACGTCAGAACTCCAACGGGGGATGGGAATCCGAGTTCTATTTGGCACCTGGGGCTTCGCTTCGACGACTGAGTTAGTTAAACCAGCGGTCGATAGGGCGGTAAAAACCGCGGTGAGCATGGCAAAAGCCGTCAAACATCGCGCCGGGGGCAAAATGGCGGAAGCTGAGGTGGCAGAAGCTCGGGCGCACGCCGGAGGAAAAATCGACCCATTCGAAGTTGACCTCAGCGAGAAGATCGATACGTGCCTCGAGGCTGATCGTCGGGCCCGCGTCGATGAGCACGTCAAGCGGACCTCGGCTACAGTAGCGGCTCAAAAATTACAGAAGCTATTCCTGAGCAGCGAAGGCGCACGCATCCAATCCAACAGGGTGATCACCTACGCAGGAGTTTTCGCCCTCGCCAAAAAGGGAGCTGTGACCGAATACTTCGAGGACCTAGCTGGGGGCACCGGGGGGTTTGAAATAGTGCAGCGCTTCGATATGCCGGTTCGCGCGGGGGATGTTGGCAAACGCGCTGTCGCCCTTGCGTCGGCTAAGGCCATGCCGAAACACAAGCTGCCAGTCGTGATGGACCAGGACTTCGTCGCCCTGCTCGCACACGAGATCATCGGCCATCCCAGCGAGGCCGACCGAGTGCTGGGGCGGGAGGCGGCTTGGGCCGGGAGAGCCTGGTGGGCGGGCATGATTGGGCGAAGGATAGGCTCCAAGCTTTTGAATGCGGTGGATGATCCCCGTGTCAAAGGGGCGCTGGGGTATTATGAGTATGATGACGAAGGCGTGCCGGCAAGGCGAAAGCAGCTGATCCATGAGGGCAAGCTGCTCGGGCACATGCACAGCCGTGAGACAGCTGCGGAGTTCAAGGTCAAGCCAAATGGCAACATGCGCGCCCAGAGCTTCAAGTACCTCCCGCTGATAAGGATGAGCAACACCTTCATCGAGCCGGGTGAACATAAGCTTGAGGAGCTCTTCGATGTAAAGGAGGGTGTTTACCTAAAGGGCGCAAAAATTCCCAGCATCGACTCACGGCGCTACAATTTCCAGATCAGCGCTAAGGAGGCGTTTTTAATCAGGCGGGGCGAGCTCGTCGGGCCATTCAGGGACGCGTCGATCATGGGCATTGCGCCTGAGTTCTTCTCAAGCATAGATG
>Ga0315309_1002027_pt1 | contig 11957 bp, 10 predicted proteins | sample TDP4_MG_FD_203080 | JGI IMG/M metagenome (GOLD analysis project Ga0315309, IMG submission 203080) | Freshwater sediment microbial communities from Lake Towuti, South Sulawesi, Indonesia - TDP4 | ecosystem: Environmental > Aquatic > Freshwater > Lake > Sediment | place: Indonesia: South Sulawesi...
GAGGTCAAAGGTAGCAATAATCGGCCTTGGTGGTCTGGGCAGCGTCTCCGCCATGTATCTTGCACGTGCGGGCGTCGGTCATCTACGGCTGGTCGATCAAGATACCGTCGAAATGAAGAACCTTCATAGGCAGATTCTCTATGGCGTGGATGATCTGCGCTATCCGAAGGCGGAAGCTGCCGCGCGAAAGATGGAACTTATCAACCCCGAGGTTCACACCGAAATCATCTCTGAAAACCTGCGAAGCAGCAACGCCGCGCAGATAGTCAAGGACGTAGATTGCGCGGTAGACGGTTTAGACAACATGCGCACAAGGTACATTCTGAACAGGGAGTGCGCCAATTCCAAGGTTCCATACATCTTTGGTGGCGCGATAGGAATGGAAGGGAACCTTTCAGTCTTTGCGCCACCAGAGACTCCCTGTCTGGAATGCGTGCTCCCAAACCTCGACGACGCGATGTTGCCGAACTGTGAGACTAGGGGTGTGCTGGGTGCGACGCCGGGCGTCATCGGCTCGATGCAAGCCATTGAAACCGTAAAACTATTGGCCGGCATCGAAACCTCTCTGAAAGGGCGGCTTCTCGTCTGCGACTTCAGAGAGATGCAGTTCACATCGGTGCAGATTGTCCGAAGACCAGATTGCCCAGCTTGCCAACTCGGGAAGGTGGAGCCCTACGAGGCACGGGAACGGCTGACGTGGCTCTGTGGCAGGAATACTGTCAATGTAAATCCACCGGAAGGGACCTCCGTCGACTTCGACAAGATCTATCGAAGTCTGAGCAGGGATTTCAAGATCCACCTCAAAAGCCCGCTGGTCATCGTCTTTGAAGACAGTCAGGGGAGGGAGATGAGCCTGTTCAGGCAAGGTCGAATGCTCATCAAGAACGTCGAAGATGAGGACGAGGCTCTGGAGATCTACCGTAATATTATGAAGAGAGTGATGGCTGTAACAACTATATGACCGAGGCCTCAGCCTCGATATTCGCCAAATCCATTGAAGGTATTAGAAGAACCTCAGAACAAGATATCTCAAACAGCATCTGGTGCCTCAAGAACGAGTGGACTGACGCCTAATCGAGTGCGCGTCTCCTATGGAGGAACCTAGGCTGAATTCGCGTGAGAAAGTGGTGTGCCTCGTCTCGGGAGGCATAGATTCCCCCGTCGCGGCATGGCTGATGATCAGACGTGGATTCGAACCGACCTTCTTATACTTCGACAACTATCCGCTGAGCGATGAGACCACGACCTCTAGAGCGCTTGAAACGATCAACATACTGAAGCGGCACATTACTGACGGTCCGGTGAAGACGTACATCGTGCCGCATGGCGAGAACCTCGCAGAGATACTGAGGAAGTGCCCGCGCAAGCTGACCTGTGTCTGCTGTCGAAGAATGATGTACAGAATAGCTGTGGAACTTGCAAGAAGAGAGGGTGCCTCAGCCATAGTCACCGGAGAGATCCTAGGAGAGCATGCAAGCCAAACCTCTTGGAACCTGCTCGTCGAGAACTCAGCAGCCTCCAGCTTCCCCGTCGTTCGCCCATTGATAGGGATGAACAAGCTTGAGGTTGAGAGAATAGGAAGGGCGATCGGAACATTCGGCGCCTCAACGAGGCCCGCCTCGTGCTGTACGGGCCCTCCGAAGCGGCCGAGAACCCACGCAAGGATCGATGAGATGGCTGAGGCGGAGAAGGAGCTGGATTTGGATCTCATGATTCAGCGTAGCCTCGCGCGTATGACACAGCATTAGGATGCCATGGAGTCATCTGAAGTCATTTCCTGAGTCTCGGATCTTGCGTCCTGATGAGAGATGAGAAAAGTTGCGATGCCACTTGTTTCGCCTCTTCTTCGCTGGAGATTCTGCGGACGAGTATTCTGCCATCCGATGATGCTGTGATCTCAGCTCCCTGAGGACTTCTCAGAACGAGCAGATGTCTAGTCCTAAGGATCACCACAAAGAGCTTCATGGACTCGGCTCTTTCGGCGAGGCTCTCAAGATCCAGTCCTCGGTGGCTTGACCTTATCTCGTATGCGGCTCTATCCGAACAAAGCCTGACTGAGAATTGAATGTCGTTTGAGCCTTTGGTGAAGGATGCCAATCCGATCGACACGCTTGTATATACTGTCTCTAATAAGCATGATAACGCCGCTATAGGAAGGAAACTCGTGTGCGCCTCCCCTGTGAACTCGTATCCAAGTACGTATTGCCAACGCTTCGGTCGATGGTCGCCAAGGAACTGATAGAGAAGCACAAGTTCTCCCAAGTAAGAGCTGCAAGGGAGATTGGGACCACGCAGGCAGCGATAAGTCAGTACCTATACTCAAAGCGCGGCACCAAGAAGCTGCACGAACTCGAAGCTGCAATTGAGATTCGCCAGATCGCAGAGCAGATGGCCCAAGAGATCGCTGCGAATAATGGCTCCTCTACTGACGTATTGGTCAAGTTCTGCGATTCCTGCAGGTCACTCAGGAGCAGCAGGGCGCTCTGTAAGCTCCACAGGGACCTCGTGGCGATTCCAAACTCCTGCTCGATATGTCCCGAAACGCTCCAGGCATCTTTTCGGTAGGAGCAATCTTTATATTGGATTTATAACGCTGTTATAAATAGCCTCCTTAAGTGCATTGATCCAGAAGGAGTGGACATGCCAGGGGAGTATGATCCTAAGGAACCTAGACTGTCCCCCTCTGCAAGGCTCGTCCTCAAAGTCCTAGAGACCAACGGTTGGATGACTCAGAAGCAGATAAGCGACCAAACATCTCTGCCCTCTAGAACGGTCAAGTACGCCATAAAGAAGCTCAAGGAGACCGCTAAACTCCAAGAAAAGCCCAACCTGCGTGACATGCGGGGAAAGTTCTACAAGTATGTGAGCAGTCTCCAAAATCCTCATAACGAGCATGGGCGTCTATAGAGACATCTGGTCGCCGGGGTGGCCGAACGGTACAGGCGACGGGCTGCAGAACCGAGAGCCGTTACCCGTTACTATGTGGGTTCGATTCCCACACCCGGCTCCACAGGAGAAACCTACCCACTTTTCTTTCGGTCACCTGCGCTTCCTAGAGAACTTGGCGCTGCTACTTTGAGGACTCAAATTAGCATCACCAAGGGGGTTTCGCAATCGAAGCCACCTTGTAGATTTCCGATCTCCGAGCATTGGGGCGAAGATCCGGCGGCTAGGATTCGAACCTAGATCATACGGGTATTCAGCCCGTGCTCTCCCATTGAGCTACCGCCGGGGCAGACCAAAGTTGCCTCTTAGTAATTTGATAAGAGTTGTGTAGATACAGCAGATACTCCGCATCAAGTGACTCGCTTGCATTTCGGTCGCCAAAAAATAGAACCGACATGGCGAATTGCCCGGCTCTAAGAAGATGAGAAAGGAGACTTACTCTGGTGGAAACTCGTGGAAGTCAGTAGACCTTCCTAACCTTGACGTAGTTGGAGTGGTACGCGGAGTTCCCTCCCATATCGGCTGTCTGGTCAGGCGTCGTGAAGTTTACGTTTCTCTTATCCGGGCTCAGTTTAGGCCAAAAGGAGCTGTAGCTTGCAAGCAACCCTCTTGATACTCTGTCTGAGAGGTGAACCCTCAGGATGCAGCTACCCCGGTCGTTTTCAACCAATATCAAGTCTCCGTCGTTGATGCCAAGATCTGAGCCGTCCTCGTGCGAGATCTCAAGGCAGGGATCGCCGAGCAGCTCCTTCACCTTTGGGAGGTTGTGGAACTGTGAATGCAGAAGATACTTGCTCAAAGGCGTCAAGAGCCGGAACATTCCGGGCTCATCCGGTGCCAGCGTGCAGCTCGGAACCGGATCATAGCCATCGGCCAATGCCTTTTCCGAGTGGAACTCGACTTTTCCACTCGGAGTCGGGAAGGCTCTGTCCTCGAAGGCTATGTGTGGAATCTTTGGCGTATTGAGGTGGATATACCCTTTACTTTTCAAGACTTCACGTGTTATTCCTGCAAGTAGCGGGTTGCCGCTCGATAGGACTTGATCCATAACCTTATCCGTGCTCTCGAGGAGTTCGCTCTCCTCATACCCCATGCGCTTCGCGAGTACACGGAAGAGTTCGATGTTTGAAAGAGACTCCCCAAGCGGCTCTATCGCCTTCTCATTGATGGAGGCGTACAGAGAATAGTAAGAGAAGAAGACATCCTCGTACTCCAAGAACGATGGAGCGGGCAGAACGAGATCCGCGTAGTCGACAGTATCGGTCGGGAAGAGATCATGAACCACCGTGAAGAGGTCCTCACGGGCCAGACCTCTCCTCACCAATGGCTGATTCGGACAGACAGCTGCGGGATTGCTGTTGAAAACGAAGAGCATCTTTATCGGAGGTCTGAGCTCTTCACTCGTCAGCGCCTCTCCGAGCCTGACCATGTTGATGGTCCTTCGCTCTTTCGAAGAGAGATGGAGAGCTTCCATCCATCCGAGGTCAAGTCCAAAGTATGGCGAATTGCTGTAGATGAAACCTCCTCCCGAAATGCCGACATTTCCAGTTAGTGCTTGAATGCATGAAACAGCCCTTACCATCTCGCCACCGTTGAGGTTCCTCTGCATTCCGTAGCCTATATGCAGACACGAAGGTTTCCTCGCAGCCCACGTTCTAGCAAACTCGACAACCGCGTCCGCTGGGACTGAAGTTGTCTCCTCAACCTTACTCGGCGGAAATGCGCTGAGCCTCGATCGTAGAGCCTCGAAGCCGCGCGTGTGGTCCCTCACAAACTCGCGATCGTAGAGACCTTCCTCGACCAGAACGTTCATGATACCAAAGGCTAAAGCACCATCAGTCCCTGGCCTCGGCCGAACATGCAGATCGGCCTTCTCCGCAGTTTCAGTGCGAAGCGGATCGACGACCGCGATGAGGGCGCTTCTCTCCGTCCTAGCCCGGAGCGCCAAGTTCATGCCATGAACGTTGGTCCAAGCGGGGTTGAACCCCCAGAAGACGATCAGCCTCGAATTCAGCGCGTCAAGCGGGTCCATCCCCTGCGGCGTACCGAACACGTATGAGATCCCTACTTCACCGGCTGCGTCGCACAGCGTCCGACCGAGTCTCGAAGAACCATATCGACTGAAGAATCTATGTGGAAAGAATTGGTTCACAATTCCCAGCGTGCCAGAGAAATCGTAGTAGAGGACGGCTTCAGGTCCACACTCCTCAGCAATTCTTCGCAACTTCTCCGTTATGATGGCGAAGGCTTCCTCCCAGCTTATCCTCTCGAACTTGCCTTCGCCCTTCTCTCCGACTCTCTTCAGCGGATACAGAATACGGTCCTTACCATACACGTATTCGAGATAGACCGCACCCTTAGGACAGAGGAACCCCTGTGTTATCGGATGCTCCATGTCGGCCTCGATCTTGACGGCAACGCCATCTCTCACATGGGTCAACAGAGAGCAGGCGTCATAGCAGTTTCTCGGGCAAGTTGATCTGAAGGTCTTCTCTGTGGACGATGTTGACTCCAAACTCCTTACCGTCTTCCTCAGGGTGTTCTGACCCGTTCAAGATCGACCTCCTAGTAATCCTTTCTGTATGGGAGAGAGCTGAATACGCGCAAAAGTCAGCACTTTACATTGGAGTCGCACCCAGCCAAGAAAACACAACTAGCTCGAATCGACAGATGAGAAGCTCCACATAGGTGCCGTATCGCCCAAGTCAAGCATTTGAAAATCGAAAAGAGATCGTTCTATATGAGAACCACAACCAATCAATCGTAGCGGAACTACGGTCAGGAAACAAAGGCAATGTCCTCGATGCTGAAGCGGACACTGTGGTGGATAGTCGCGGGCACAAGGGGAGGGCCGACCAGAGCTAGGATCCTGACCGAGTTATTGGCTCAGCCGAAGAACGCCAACCAACTCTCTCAGAGTCTCAACCTGGACTACAAAACGATCAGACATCACTTGGACGTCCTGCTGGACAACAAACTCCTCATCGCAGTGGGTAGCGGGTACGGGGTCGTGTTCTTTCCTTCACCCGAATTAGAATCGAACCTTACTGTCTTCAAAGATATTGTTGAAAAGATAGGTCTCAAGAACAAAATCTGACCTCGGAGTATTTGGAACCAACGCGGATGACTCGACTGATCTACCGTGAAGAGAAACGCAGCATTTCGATCGTTAGCGGTCTGCCTATGGTGCGCGCTCTAGGGCTTCTCGCTCCCTGACAAATGATAGGAAGATCACGCCGGGGGAGATCTCGTTTCTGGAGGATGATAGACCGAAGGTCTGCATGATCCCCTTGAAGAACGACGAAAGTAGGATGGAGTGGGAGAGCGGAAAACGGGGTGCAATCACCCTCAGATTGACGCTGTCAGTGCTCTGTGTGAGGCTGAATTCGCTTGCCTCCCAAGTCAACGTCTTCATAACCTTCTCGAACATCCGCAGCTGGTCTTCCTGAGGAAACTTCGCGCAGTGATACTTTCCGAACCATTGGCCAAAAATGTACCAGAGCTTCTCCAGACTCTCTCTCTTCTCCTCGAAGACCCAGTCCAGAACTTGGTAGAACAGACCTTCGGAGACTAGGATGAAGCCACTCTCCTTGGCCATCTGAAATATGGAGTACTCATCAACTATGTCTGAGAGGGATGTGCCAAAACGATCCGCCCTGACCGCTTGCTCGAGGGTCTCGTTAACAAGTCCGAAGAGCGTGAAGTTCTCTCTCTTTGCGATCTCTCCTATCTGATCCACGACGCCTTCGCTTGCAGCCAGAAACCTTCTTCCCACGAAAGCTCACCAGTGTACACTTTTGTGTACTTTAGCTCTGATAGCTCTTAAGACCTTTGACAAAACCAGATCGCGAAAACCGTCTCACAAAGCAGATCTCACCACAAAGAACAAGCCACAGCCCCTCAATACCTCAGAAAAGCCCAAGTCCACGTCTTCTGCCCCAGAACAACCGCAATTCAACCCGATATTAATTTCTGAGGACGACTGATCGACCAATATAGCCGAAACTCCCTAGGAAAGACTTACTAGCCCGATCGATTAAATTGCATGCCAAACTCGGGGCGATCTCTTGAAAAACAGGTCACGCCCAGCCTACATTGCCATGCTCTTGATTCTGTTCTTCTCGATGACGATGTGGCATCAAGACCAAGCGACGGGTCAACCTTCTGAATCACAGTGGACGACTAGAGGATTTCAGGTCACCGATGATCCACGCTTCGACTACTGCAACGAGACGTCGCTTGAGATCAACTTCGCCAAAGCCAACATCACAGTCGTTGAGAGATCCTATCGAAACGCGCCACACAACCGCGACTCGGAACTCACACGTACGATAGCACTTCATGTGACCGTCACATCGCCACTCGGCAAGACAATCCGACTCAAGATTGACGAACCAAGTCTTATCCAGATTCTGAACGGGTCCGACCATCTTTCGGGGTGGATGGCCATCGGAGGAACTTCGAAGACATCCACAGATATCCCTGCAACGATGCAAACGATAGGCCCGAACTCCACTAGCGACTCATCGGGCAACACACTTCTCGTGTTTGGATTACGATACGTTGGGTTGAGTTTCTATGACAAGGCCTTCGTCGATTTCATAAAAGATCTGCACATCGCGATAGACGGCCACACCAGCCTGAATGCAACTTGCGAGTACATGTTCCAAGTTTCTCAGTCAGACGGAAAGACGAGCTTGGTCATCCGCAGAGATCTGATCCTGTCCAACCGAGAGCTCTCTGACCAGGAGATGGTCATCCAACAGCACCACGTGATAAGCGCTCTGAAATATCCCGAAACACGCTTTGCCACCAATACTCAGACCCAGCTCAGCACGTTCGGAGATACCAGCTTGAACTTCACATGGAGTGAGACTGACGGTTCGCTGCTACTGAAGTCCGACGATGAGGATCTCGGGAGAGTCCTCTTCGGATCACCGTACAGAGTCTACGGCAACCTGTCAAATTATGAGGAGAAGGTACCCAACACCCAAACGACGATCGACAGTATTGGTTTGGCCGAAGTCACCGCCGTTCTCAGGGAACTACGAAACGGAGAAGTATACATGATCTCTCAGACTGAGATAGCCGAGCTCAACGTTCAACAGCCTTTCTGGATTTCGCTACCATTCTTAGATCCAGCTCTGATCGGAGCTATCATCGTACTAGTTGCCTTGGTCGGCTTGGGCCTGTTCTATCGCCGCCGAAGAGGAGGGTTCCCCTCGATTGGAGGCGCTCCTAGGAAAGGACCTCTTAAGGAAAGGATCGACGATGCGCTTGTAAAGCTTCGAATCGAGGCGAGGCGCTTGGACAGCCAGCTCGTCAGATTGGAGGCGAAAGACAAGGAGACTTTCGCCAAGTGTGTTAAATCCTCTGAGGCTGGCGACAAAGAGGCAAGTGCGATGTATGCCAACGAGTGTGACGAGATTCGAAAGATCGCCAAGGTCGTGCTGAACAGCAAGTTTGCCTTGGAACGCGTCATACTGCGGCTGGAAACCATAGAGCAGTTTGGAGATCTCTATCAAGCATTGGCTCCCCTTGTCGGAATTGTGAGATCGACCAAGCAGAATCTGGAGAAGGCTCTGCCAGAAATGTCATTTGGCTTAGTGGAGACGGAGGAAAGTCTGAACAACTTGGTGATAGATGCAGGCCAGGTCAGTGCACAGGCTGTCCCGCCGGCCTCATCCTCAGAGGAAGCGGACAAGATACTCCACGAAGCATCGGTCATCGCGGACCAGAAGATGAAGGAGAAGTTCCCTGAGCTGCCGACTGCACGAACGCCAGAAAAACACCTGTGATTAGAAGAGGGTCTTCTGCTGCGAGACATCACTACTTTCCAAGGCCGCCTCCAGTCTAGCCATCAACTGCTCTTCTGCAACCCCGAAAACCGCTAACACGCGATGCACAGCTGGCACAATCTGTCCTTGGACATAGTATTCGATGTCGACATCTTCCGGCTTGGCCAAGACGTAGGGAACCGACCGTTCGGCCAGGCGCCCTTTTCCTTTCAAAACCAAATATCCTATCTTGTCGCCAGCCGTCAACTTGAAACCGCGACGGGCTAGAGCCCTTGCAGCCTCAACGTGGGGCGCTCTAACCTCGTACTCCTCTAGAGGTTTGGTCAGGGTCTTCCAGATGATGAGATTGTCGGTCGGAATCTTGCGGGCTCGCAGTTCGAAAACCAGTCTCTCGACATCAGAGATTGCCATCTCAGTGGTTCCACCTCTCAGAAGCACCTCAAGTGCTCTCTGCTGCGCCTGCCTAGAGATGTCAGACCAGTCGCCTCTCGCAAATTCAAGTCCCACAATCTCGACAGAGCCTTCTTCGGTTAGCCCAGCGTACCTCTTCTTGGCTTCGGTGAATAGCAATGTCCTGTAGAATTTCTCGGCGCGGATCTCGATTCCAGTCTGACCCTTGACACGTTGAAGTAGCGTATCAATCCTCATCGGGTCATTCTCAATGAAGACGCTATCAGTGTCTCCATAGAGAACTCTCAGGCCCAACTGTTTAGCACTCTCAACCGTATCCGAGATCGCTTTCCTTCCCCAAGCAGCTGTCGCTTCAGCTACCTCTCGCATATACCATCTTGCGGGAGCCCATCCTGCGTAGCCGTACATCGCATTCGTGATGAGTTTCAAGGCCCTTTGACGGGAGTCAAGTATCCTACGTAGAGGACTGTTCTTCGGGCTTCGCTCCATCTCTAGGCGTGCTCTTCGGCGCGACTCTATGAGGTTGGCTAGAGCCTGTTTGTAGATGCCAGTCGGATGTTTCCTGAATCTATGTAAGACTTCCGGAGCTGTGTTCACCTCGTCCTCTGGAACCTCTTCATCTGGCCGGACAAAGGTGTCGGGTGATATGTTGTATCTTATCATCAAGCTAGGATACATCGAAGCGAAGTCCAATACAGCTATGTCCCCATGGAGGCCGGGTTCCGGCTCAAGGACGAAGCCCCCCTTGTACGATTCGTAAGCTCTGTCCTTACGGGAGGGAATCAGTTCCCCTAGGGAATGTGCGCGCTTCATCAAGTACGATTCGACTCTGTGCCCGACGTCGGATGCCATCACATAGTCAAGCGGCATAGAGACCAAGCCGGCTATCTCGATGCCGAAGTCAAAGAAGATCTGTCCAACTTCGAGGATTGCCTTCACACGGTTTCGAAGCATTTCTAGCAGCATTATTCTGGAGGCTTCGTCTTTCCACATTGAAAAGACTCTGAGCTCCTCAATCTCCTGAACGTTTTCAGCAGACTTCGTTCCTATGAACTTGGATATGTTGGACAGCGTCTTTACCTTCACTTCAGGTATGAGCTCTGCAAAGTCGAGAAGATCTATGGCCGCTCTTCCCGTGACCGAAATGTGTCCGAAGAGGCTCTGATGAGGTATACCACCAGACCTGTCTACGCTCAGACCGATTCGCGACTTCTCCGCTCTCCTCATGAGGTAGGGCCAGTCTCCGAGACTGCTCCCGAAACCAAACACAATATCCGGATCCGAAGTCTCGAAGTACTCTACTAGTTGTTGGATGACCTTTGAATCGTCGGTGCCATCACTTACGAATTGGATAGGCCCATCACTATTGGTGACGGCCGTGGCCGCCAGAATCGCGTCTCTCGACGGATTCGGACTACCTATTTCACTTCCAGTAGTAATAGAGAAGGCTAGAAGATCGAGATCGGGGACGGATTCGAGCTCTGACGGCTTGGTCTCACCAACCACATCAAAGACCTTTGAGACACCAAGACCCGGCGTATCGTCTGTCCTGCGGACCTCGGCTATGTTCCATCGGGCGGGAAGAACTCCACGATCGATCATGTATTTTGATGAGTACCGGATATCCGCCTCCAGAGGCTGTACGATCTCGAGTGTCCTTGACATCGATCTTGCAAGGTCTTCGATCGAGTCTGGATCTTCGATCTCAACTCTGAGAGCTTCCATTGTTCTTCCGAGTAGCCTGCTCCTAACCCTATGGATGTCCAAGATTTTGAGAGAAGGCTGACCGCTTATCTTCGCCATGATTTCGTCTGCCCTCTCGTTTTCTTCTAATATCAGATGAAAGCTGGGGCGATAGGTACGATCTCGGAGAAGAATCGGCGCGCCGGATTCATCTATCGCCCAGAGCCCTATCTCGGGAGATCCTTCTACAACTTCGTGGTTTATGTCGAGTAGCCAAAAGAGCTGTTTCAACTGCTCTCCCGTCTGACACCGCAGCCTACCAAAGAAGCTTTGGTCAGACTCTATCAGTATTCTATTCTCTAACCTTTGCGATTACCTCGATCTCAACTGGTATCCAGCCTTCGACACTCACCGCCACAGCGGCTCGAGCATGTTTTCCGTTCTCGCCCCAGAGTTTCAGCAGGAGCTCTGAAGCTCCATTGAGGACGGCTGGCTGATTTCTGAATCCATCTGCACTGTTGACGAAGCCTATGACCTTCAATATCCTTTCTATCTTGTCCAGGTCACCAAGCACTGCTTTGAACTGCGCTAAGCAGTTTAGAACAGATATCCTTGCAGCATCGAACCCCTCTTCAACGGTCAGGTCCCTTCCAACCTTTCCGCGATACCTTATCTCACCCTTGACGCTGGGTCCCTGGCCAGCAGAAAAAGCAAATCCGTTTGCAACCGTTGCTCCAACGTAGAGCCCTGCTGGCTTTGGTGGTTCAGGCAAAGTGAGGCCAAGCTTTTCCAGCTCCATTTCGATCCGCATATTTGTTCACGACGCAAGCATGATTCGTTTCACTAGTTCATGACGTTTTTGGAGGTAGGTCGGAGTATGCTCCCGTATCGGATTTCCAGATTCTTTTCTCCATCCTTATAGCGGCCTTGCCCGTCGAGTAGTAGGATTTCAATAGAGCCTTTGGCAGATACCCTCGCTTCGCGTACAGATTCCGTGCGGATAGATTGTCCTCGCTGACTTCGAGCGAGAATATGCGTGCTCCAGCATCAACCATTTTCTTTTCTAACACGTCCATAAGCATGCTGGCGATGCCCCTTCTTCTCAGGCTTGGAAGGACA
>Ga0315309_1002028_pt1 | contig 11957 bp, 9 predicted proteins | sample TDP4_MG_FD_203080 | JGI IMG/M metagenome (GOLD analysis project Ga0315309, IMG submission 203080) | Freshwater sediment microbial communities from Lake Towuti, South Sulawesi, Indonesia - TDP4 | ecosystem: Environmental > Aquatic > Freshwater > Lake > Sediment | place: Indonesia: South Sulawesi...
TGTGTAAATATAGGAGGGAAGGTCAGAGTTTCAATAAGCTCGTCGAAGAAGCCAAACCTTTCGCTTCACGAAGCACCTTTGCTTTAAGAGTCGAACGATTGCAGAGGCTCAACTATGCGGAGAAGCTTCCTAATAAAGAGAGGAAACAGGTTAAGCGGGTTAGAGGAACTCTGCAAGCAAGAATGCTCATGTGGCTAGTTGGTAGAATGATGGAAGAGGCGTCTGAGATTGAAAAGCTCGTAACCGAGAAAGAGGAGGAGCTTTCCAAACGCAAGGAATTGTCTCCTGAAGATATCAAAGCCTTTGGAGATTTCTTTCAGAAAACTGGAGTTGAAAGGATTAAAGGTATTTTCGGCTCAGTCGCAACCGTAGCCGTCACTTACGGAGAGGCAGCTGCTGGAGATATCTTTCTACCAAGCGTCATTGAAAGTTTCAGAAACGCGGTGCTTAGATTTGCATCGATCATAAAGAAGAATCCTGACTTAGCCAAGGCTATTGTCCCAAGAGAGAGACCGCCAGAAGAAACCGTTAAGGAGGTAAAACTGTTCTTTGACGAGTTTGGCGAAGAAGTCCTCGAAAGACTCCCTGAGCGTTTGCAGTCGAGAAAAGCGGTAATAGAAGAAATAATAAAGCATCCTGAGAAGCTCGGATTATTACCCTCTGTCCTATGGACGAAGACAGATTCTAAGGATTGAGATGATTGAGTGGTAAGGCATAGAGCAATAGCAAGCCTCGACAATAGTCTATTAAGAAGCTATACATTTCTGTTAGTTTAAGATTCTCAGCGCTTTTGAGTCTCGCTATGCTCTCATATGCCTCTATTTTTTCTGAAGCTTTCCTTTCTTTCGTATTTTCTTCTTTCTTGGATGCTTCGCTTGAACTGGAGGCCAGGTCTAGACGCGTCAGGAACCTCAAGGACCTCTTTCTCTTTCTGTAGAGATACGACTTTTATCGTATGTCTTCTTCTTTCCTTCAATTCCATTACCGAGCTTCTTATATCAGCGACAAACTCTGATTCCTCTTGTGCTGTGGAAATTGTTGCTACATGGAAGTTAGCTTTCTTCAAAAATATCTCTCCATCGGATCATGTCGAGGTCTCGCGCCAACTCTACTGGGATGTGTGCCTGAAGGGAAGCCTGATTTAATCTATGTCACCTCGCTATTCACGTGGGCTTGGAAGCCTGTTCACGAGGCTGTGAGATTCTATAGGCGCCTCTACCCGGATGCTGAACTATGGCTCGGAGGCCCTTACGCCACATTATTACCAAACCATGCCGAGCAGTCTGGTGCCAAAGTCCATAAGGGACTATTCAATGAAGTTGAGGATCTGATGCCAGCCTATGAACTGATACCGAAGTGGGACGGTAGCATCATCTTGTCATCACGTGGATGTATAAGAAGATGCTCCTTTTGTGCTGTGCCCGTTCTGGAAGGAGGGCTGAATAGGGTTAAGGGAAGCATCAAGCACTTAGTCTGGCCCAATCATACAAGGGTCATATTGTGGGATAACAACATTCTTGGAGCCACAAACTGGCGTTCAGTAATGGACGAGCTTTACGAGATAGGGAAGAAGGTCGATTTTAACCAAGGCTTGGATGCAAGACTTATTGATGATGAGGTTGCGGAAAGGCTTTCTCATTTGAGGATGAAGACCGTTCGTATAGCATATGATGAACGAAGCATGAGGAAGTCTGTGCAGAAGGCAATAGAAAAGCTTTCAGCCCGCGGAATCAAGAAGAGGAAGATTCTATGCTACGCCATGTATAACTTCGATGATGATCCTCAAGACCTCCTTGATAGAATTAGGGACTTACTGAATTGGGGTGTAGTCGCTTACCCGATGCGTTACCAGCCTATGCTTGAACTTCCTTATGCACTTGAAAAGAATACATACATAGCTCCTAAGTGGGATAAGAAGCATCTTGAGATAGTAGCTAAGTTGAGAAGGATCATAGGCTTCGCAGGCACATTTCCACCATACAAGGCGTTGGTCGATAGATTTAACAAAGTCAAGAGCTTCGATGAACTTCTGTATCCTTTGACAAAGCCAAGAAAGAAGCCAAAGTTAAGTAAGTCGCAGATGACCCTCGAAATGAAGCTAGTAAAGATGAAACCGATAGAGAGGCAGAAGCCAAGATGGGGTGGCAAATTGGATTGGATGAGGAGCCTTAGTTCTCAACAGTCTCCTTAAGTCCTCATCGGTTCTCTTTAGTTTCCGCCAGTATTTTTTCTGACCCAGATACAGCGCGTCTCTTAGGGAAAATAGAAAAAAATTCAAGGAAACCATGATAGAAAAGGGACCAAAATCATATAAGGCTAACTTTACAAGCGAAACCCTTTCCATAGTTATTGAAGTCGAGTTATGTGATAAATCAATTGACGAAAAGCGGATAGTGACAGAACTGAATGACGATATCCTAGCGTATGGCACACGGTTCAAGAGAATGATCTTTGTAGTATATGATAGTGAAGAGCGATCTCGAAACTTTATTCCGACCAATCATCCCTGTTCCCATCTTTGTAACCGGGCTAGAATAGACAACTATGATCTAGGCTACTGAATCATCCAGTAGTAACCGCAGTATTATGGTAAACGGTTATGCAAAACCTCATAAACCTACGGCAAAGACTTACCATCGGTGTTTACGCTGTTGAAACCTCAAAAAAAGGCTTGGAAGGTTATGAAAGGCACTAGAGGTTTATTGATAAAAGGTATTCTAGAGAGAAAGTCAAGTGACGCTTTCAAGCATCTAGGACCAGAAATGAAGGAACTATTACATGGTCGTCCTGGCATATATGCGCTTTACAAGGGAGATGACCTTTACTATGTAGGGTTGGGAATCCATCTACATAGTAGGTTGAAAGATCATCTGTGGAATGATAGACTGGCAGGAAAATGGGATAGTTTTAGCATTTTCACGATAAGAAAGCGAAGATATCTGAAAGATTTGGAAACTCTGATTCTGAGAATAGCCCGCCCCAAGGGAGCCAAGATCACGGGTAGGGTTCCACATGACCATGCCTTGGAGGGAGAATATAGAAGATTTGTGAAAGAGCATATTAGAAGAACATATTATTAGTCTCTTACCTATTCGAAGCGACTTTCATTTCTTCTCCTTTTTGTAGTCCGTTTTGGACACTAACTCTTCTTCCGGATCGGTCTATGATAAGTGATCTGACCTGTGTGTTGGCGGTCAACAGATCCTTCATCGCTAGAAGTTCCTCGTCGGGTATAGCTTTCTCTCTAGCGAAGTGTGCGATGAATCCTTGTTTCACGTCGTTTCTAGCATCGGTGAGCTTTACCAGATCGTTTCTGAAGTGTGTGACGTCTTCATCAAGCGCGAGCTCAACAGCTATGGACGCTCTCTGATATTTCAGGTCGTATCTTTCTGAGTAAAGGCTGTTTAAGATCGCTATGTCAAAGTGGCCTCTCGCCCCTTTCTCAGAGGGAGCAAGGAGGCCTTGGCTGTCTCTAGTGTATCTTCCTATTGTTGGCAACTCTTTGTGGAGTAGAATCGTCTTCTCACCGTCGGCAGTTTCAATCAAGCCTTTGAAGATTCTTCCAGCATACAGGAGGTAGTATAGGTAGCAGTGCATATCAGATTCGGTGTAGAAGAGGTGTGGATATCGAATAAACTTCCTGCCAAGTCTCTCTAAGCAAAATGTGACTTGAGACACATACTTATCCAAGAAACTCATATAGACTTCCACTCCATATGACTTGTATTCGCACATATCAAAGATAGTGCTTTTGCGAATTCTTTAGGTCATCCATAGATTCTCATCGCTTTCTGTCGCTCTCAACACAATCTACAAATCTGCCTACAGTCTATTGAGAATCTGGTCTTCTTATGACACGGGTTGTCGTCTCAATCGAATTTGAAGCCGATGACCTTAAGGCTCTAAATATTGCGGATAGATTGCTCGATCAATTCTATAATCAGAAAGGCTTCTTCCAAGGATATACAATGCCAGAATACCTTCTGCCAACCGGCATGAGTAAAGGGTCGAGGGAGCATGCGCTCTACTTAACCTATGTAATCTCAATCGACTACTTAACGGATGCGAGGAAGCTTTGGGCTAATGCACGAGGCGCATTCAATCTGTATCCAGAAAGATTTCAACCTTCCACAATAATGAAACTAGCCGATCGAACCGTCATATCGTTCCTCAGGAATCTCGGGGCTCGATACCCCAAATCCGGCGCCGCTACTTGGAAGAAGATCTCTGCTCTTCTAAATGAAAAGTATGACGGGGACCCGAGAAACCTTACCAAGGCACCGCTAACAATCGGTGAAGTAAGAAATCTTCTGGATGAGTTTCCGTATCTCCGTGGCGACAAGCTCTTCAATTTCTACCTTCGAGCGATGGGAGAGAACGGGCTCCTCAAAATATCAAATTTCAATGAACTGGACATTCCAGTCGACGCTCAAGTCGCAAGATTCACATTCTACACCGGCACGCTCAAGATCAAAGGTTGGAGCTTTCAAGGATGCATATACGAGGATCCGTTGAGAGGCATCATTCAAGCGGTCTGGCGCCGTGCTGCAAACAAATTGAACATCTACCCATGGAAGTTGGATGAACCGATATGGACCATCGGCTCAAGCCTCTGCGCGAAATGGAACTGTCGTAGATGTCCCGTCGAAGACCTGTGTGAAAATGTGAAGGGCTATAGGATCATAGGCGGCAATCTGACCTGGAAAATATCAGATCCTAACAGCAATGACAGTGTCCCATTGTAAAGTTGCTTCGCCTAGTCTCATTACAGAACTGCTGTGGTCACTCAATTCTGTTGGTGCAGATCTGTGTATTCGATCTTCCTAAGACCGGTTATGCGGGCCGATTTACGAATCGCTGCTTTCTGTCGCCTGATGATATTCTCGAACTCCCTAATCTTCTTGAGTTCCCTCATCATTTTTTCTAATTCTGCACCTTGACGTTGGAGCAATTCTTCTTCAAGAAGCTGTGGGTATTTCTTTAGCGCATAGATTAATGCCATAGACGACGGGGAATGATAACCCCAATAATCCTCATATGCCATGCCTTCTGGAACCTTACTCCAAGCCCACTCCTCAAATTTCTTTAATACAGCCGGTATCCTCTTCTCCTCGTATCTTCGCCTATCGATATCACGCTTCACAAGTTGTATGGCTTTGTCTAGTCGGGGGAGCAGCTTGGCAAGGCGAGCTCGTCTCTTGCTCATTTCCGGGACAAGGATACGCTTCTCGGCAAGTTCTGGCTTAATCAATCGGTAGACCGGTCTCTTTCCTTTCATCGTTGCTGCCATTAAGCCCATACTTATGAATCGTTTCAAGCATGAGGCGGTTGTTCCACGAGCAAGCCCTGACTCTCTAACAGCTTCACTGAATCTCATATTCTTCTTTCTTAGGAAGACCCAAAGCAGTTTGCAATCGCTATGACCCGTCGTTCCCTTCGGCCTTCCACCTAGGTGAGTCATTCGAGGGATGCCCCAAGAACAGTTCAAAAAACTGCAATTTAATCTTTCAGCCCATCTATTGAGGCGTAGATATTGGCAGTTTCATGGAAAAACTGTCTCAAAGCTAAACGTCAAGCGACTCAGGTGCATACCTTGATTTTTGACATAGACGATTTGAATAGCTTTCTCGGCAAAGACCTGAAAGCCTATGTTGATTTCTACAAGAAACTTGGTTTTGCTGTCATACCTCTCTTACCAAAAAGTAAGAGCCCTTTTCTTAAGACTTGGAAAGAATACGAATCGCGGAAACCTGCCGATGAAGAAATTGGAAAATGGTTCAACGAGGATAATCTTGCCAAGCATATCAATATTGGAGTTATCTGCGGTTCAGTTTCAGGCAACCTTGTTGTGATTGATTTTGACGATCCGGAGATTTACCGGAAGTTCTTTGATCCTGAGATCGAGAAGCACACGCTTGTCGTCAAGACCGCAAGAGGCATTCAGGTCTATCTTATCTCGAAGGACCGCTGCCCTAGTTTCAGAATCCCTCAGCTTAAGATGGAGGTTAGAAGCGACGGCAATTATGTTGTCGCTCCTCCCAGCATACATCCAACCGGGCATCAATACTTCTTCCAAAACCCGGAAGTCAAGAATATCCTAGAAGTTGAAGGGCTTGAAGAATCTGTCTGGAAAAGAGTTGAGAAGCTTGGCGTTAAGCAACCTGAATCGATCCTTGATGAACCAGACGCTCTCGTTTGCATCAAGAAGCTTCTGAAAGGCATTGAATCAGGCCAGCGAAATGAAGCTGCGATAAGGCTCGCTGCTTACTGGCTATACTTCAAGCATGAAGAGAAGAACGTCGCTTTCAGCCTGCTCAAAGCATGGAACCGGAAGAACAATCCTCCGCTGCCTGACAGCGAGATCAAGAATGTAATCAAGAGCGCTCTGAGAGGAGGCTACGAATACGGCTGTTCCAGCATGAAGGAGCTTAACGTCTGCACTCCTGAGATTGAGAAGACCTGTAAAATCGCCAATAGCTTACAGATTAAGAAGCTGGAAATAATCAAGACGCCTTTCGTTGAGTTGAACGATGGAAGACTGGCTGAACAAGGATATGACGGAGAGAAGGTTTACTACATCGTCTATGATCCTAAAGACGGCTCCATTAAGAAAGAGGAATTTCTAACAGAAGGCGAAGCCAAATATCAACCGATCCTTGACGACGATGTGAAAACCCGGCAGGTTCTCTTTCCTCAATGGGCAGTCGAATATGGAAGCGACAAAGATCTCTGGAAAGAAGCCGAAGAGTTCCTAGATTACTGGCATGAGCAGACAGTTCGTAAAGATAGGAAACTCGACGTCGGCTATGTCTTCACCAGCTGGATAACCTTCGGAAAGAACTGCCTTGGAATGCTGCCGACAATTGGAGGAAGACGCTTTCTAGGAAGACTTGGACGCGGAAAGACAGCCGGAATGCACGCTGTCGGAGTAATCTGCTACAGGCCGTTCTATCTAGCCGGAGCTGCCTCAGAAGCAGCCATAAGAAGACTCTTCCACTTTTGGCGCGGAACCGCGCTGATGGATGAAGCTGACTTCTCCCGATCCGATCTATATGCAACAATCGTCAAAGTCCTGAACATTGGAATTGACGCTCAGCTCGGCTGGTATCGATGCTGCGACGAGAACGATCCGAGCAAAGTCCTGAGCTTCTATGTTTATGGTCCAAAGATTGCGACGACCAGAAGCCGATTTAAAGATGCTGCCTTAGAATCAAGATTCCTGACGACAATAGCTAGAGAGAACAGGACTCCCAAACCGCTTTATCGATGGAAGAAGTTTCAGCAGCAGGCTCAAGCACTTAGAAACAAATTCCTGATGTGGAGATTCCGACATTATAATCAGATCAAAGAGAAGATAGCTCGGCTTGAAGATCCAGAATTCGCTAAAGAGGTTTTCGGTGAGGATCTCAAAGTCTCAAGCAGAATCAAGGAGATCGTCCTCCCTATTGCTTTACTCGTAGATAAAGAAACAGTCGAGGTTCTGAAAGAAGTAGCCATACAACATGACAAGACTATGAAGCAGATAGATCTTGAAGCTGAATTTGAAAACGAGATTATTCAGGTCATTGAGGATCTAGGGAAGCAGGCTAAGGAAGCTAGGGAAACTAAGCCTGATAAGCTGGACCGATTAGACCGATTGGACCGATCCTTATTGGAGCAGGGCGTCCTTAGAATCAGCCTCTCCGACGTAGCTGCTAGAATAGCTCCGAAGGCTAGCGCTGAAGAGATAAATGACCTGTTGAAAAGGATTGGGAGGTTCTTCCGGGATAATGAGGTTCAAGTCGAGAGAGTCAGGATTGGAGAAGGACAGAGAATCCGGATCGCCCTGATCCCTCCCGGACATCATCTCCGCGCTTCAATAAGCAACGGTCCAATCGGTCTAATCGGTCCAAGTGGAAAGGGAGGGAGCTGAATGGCATTCGAGAAAGCTGCCTACTCTGAAATATTCCGTCATCGCATTTGGAACTCTCAGGATTACGAAGCGATCCTTAACTATCCTCAAGCTTAAGGGTTTCAGAATTCAATGTCGCAAAAGTCTAGGGCTTGTTCGAAGTTTTGCCTCAGGCGTTCTTTTCAGCATTTCGCAACTAAGAGAAAGCTCCAAAACATGCTTTCTGAGCTAAGGAATAGTGAGAACAGGAGAGCGCAGTCATTCTGATTTACTGCATTATAGTTTTCACATAAATCTGATTCAAGAGATTAATAGCATATCAACTTCTTCGCTTGCAGGAAGCCTTATTGATACAGACCAACCAAAGCCATCTGGGATTCGAGAATCTCCTTTCATGAACAACAGGAGTAAATCGATCTTTGGCAAAGTAGGGTCTTGCTTATGCAATATCGTGTAATTCTCTTTCATCTGACGCACCTCGCAATATCTTGCACATCAAAGATGTATGTGCTCATTGCTCACATCACGACAATTTGCTGTAATATTCTTGAAGACATCCAGATGGAAAACGATATCTATATAGGCTATTCAGAACAGAATCCTTTACAACTTGAGACTAAGTCTGGCTGTTTCGGCATCAAACACTAGCCACATCTATGGGCTTCCTGCGTTTTTCGTAGCAATTGCCATCGACTCTGCAATGACGAGCCAAGTTCCTAAGCTAAATGTTGAGAACATCAAAGCGAAGCAAACTCGCGAGGGTGCTCAGGATCCATTTAGCCTAGACAATTTCGAGGAATATCTGGCGCAGTATGGCGCGCTGGTCAAGGCGAGGAAGACCCTCCAAGCGACGAAACCGTTGAAGGGCTCACAGGAGCATGTTTACGATAGAACGCTCAGGACATACCATAAGATCTTAGATTCATTCTTGTCGTCCGATCTTCTGGTGCGTGGTGCAACTATAGATAGTTGTCTGTTGAAACTGCCATCTGACGAGCATGGCCACGAAATGGAAGAGGTAGACGCTAAAACCAAGTTCCAGTCCACCTTCTACGACTTTCCGATTGTCCTTCGTGGAAGGAAAACGAGCGAAGGAATCCTTGATCTTGCTCGTCTTTTTGCTAGATACGAATACATGAAACTCAGACGCAGCTCACCTAGATTCATAAACCTCGTTATAAGCCACAACAGAGACAAGACGCTTCAAATTCTGAGACTAACCTGGAATAGCCCTTCCATTGAAACCTATGCCGACAACTTTGTAGGCTATCCCAAACTTCTGGTCCGGAAACAGGGAAGAGTTGAGGCTCAGATTGTCAAGCCGGGGGATGAACTTTCATTCATTCCCATCGCCAAGTACTGCGTGGGACCAAGCGCTGGCATTGATGAGCCAATCGCACCCTGTCTACTAACCAACGCGAAGAGGCCTTATGGAGCATTCATGGAAGACAACCGATTCGAAAGATGCAATAAGTGTGGAGGCGAGAATGATCCGCTTGGCCTTCTATACAGACGCAGAGGAAAAGGAAATTCGATATTGAACCTTCTTGAGCCGGGCGTAGCGGAGCATATTCTACTGGGCACATACGCCATTTATGTCACACAATTCAGCGGTGCCATTAAAGTTGGCAGGACACTAAAGTCGAGAGCTGTAGCACGTCTTATTGAACAGAGTGCCTCAGACGCTCTTGTATTCTATCCTATACAAACACTTGAAATGGCAGATAACCTCGAAAAGGCCCTGATCGATTATCTTAGAGATAGAAAGGGATCTTTGAAAGGCTTGGAAGTAGGAGGCAGCATCCGTAGAGAGAAAAAACTGGAGCACGCTGTAAAACTTTTCTCTCGTGACAGAATCCTTGCCCATGAAGAAGTTTATGATAACATAATTGATCTAGTAAAATCTGCAAATGATCCACAAATTAAATGTCTTGCCTTACTCGAAGACCGCATTGTCGATCTGACGGAAAACTGGATTCTTCCCGAACACCTTGTTCGTTGCAAAATCTTCGACGATTTCCAATTTAAGCAGATCAAGGGCCAGGTCAATGGGTATCTAGGGTCTCTTCTGGTCGTTGCAGATACAGTGGTCGATATGGACAGCTTGGCCGGACACGTGGTAAGAGACGATGGCTCAAAATATAATCCGAGTTAGTACGGAACTCTTTCCACTTGACGACAATTCCCGGGATGCTATGAGAAGTAGATCTCTTTACTATTACAGACTGAGTCCTTCAACCAAGTTGCTGAAACAATTTGGCAATCTGTATTCCGTCTACGGTTATGTAGCGAGGGCTTTCGAAGATGTCTTCTCTTACGCAACGACGCTACAATCAGGTGAAGGACTAGAGCTGATTTCACCGTTCCTAACTCCACAGCGCACCATTTATCCAAATGGTAGGCAAGGAGATGAATGGAAAATCGATGTAGTTTCATCAAGAGAACCCTGCCCACTCAACTTGGAGGTACCGGAGCAGCATCGAGCTTTGTTACATCTTTTCTACGAAAGTCAAAAAAATGCGTTCAGCAACCAAGGGTACGCTATAAGGGGAAACAGCTTCTATAGGATCGATGATGAACTAAGCTTAGACATACCCGTTTCTAAGAATCCATTCTTAAGAAAAATTCAACCTTTCATCCACGCTTATCCTGGCTTCGAAATTCAGTTTAGGGCAATACAGGATTTACCATTTATCCAAATACAACCAAAGACCGTCCTTGAGTTCGAAAAGGACCTTCATTCTCTAGTTACTGAAGGAATACTAACGCCAGAGGAGATTGAGTATCATTTCGAAGATGTCTACTTGCCGATCCACAGAACCGTTCACCTAGTCGGATTCATTTCGAAAAGAGCCAACGACCCCATCGACAACGAACCTTTCAACGGCACATCGTTTCTAGAATTTGCTCGTGACAACTACAAGAGGATTGTTTTCCAGGCAACTGAAGCAAGACTCTTGATCGTTGTGGTTGGGACGATGCGAACACCGTGGTACTTTACCAGTGAGCATGTTCGACCTAGCATTTCTTTTTCCAGTTTAGCCAGGTACGATCCCCAATATGTAGGATATCTAACTTCTGCAATGAAGGCATATAGCGCTAGGCGGGGAACTACTCTCGAAAATCTACAAAAAAGTCTGACATTCGGTTTCTTAGATGTTGAGCTTAAAACCACAGAGAATCTCTCGCGCGACGGACCCGACATTGAAATTCGTCCCGAGCAATTTTCGGATGAAGACATAGCAAGGCCGTTCTTGCGGTTCCCGAGACCGTGGGTAAGATTCAGAGATGCCAATGACAACGTGATAGACGTTGGAGAACCACCCTATCTTTCAGCTCCAGGAGACCTATTGAAACACAGAAACTTGAAACCGTTTGACGTACCCAAGTCTCCGTTTGATATTAGGTTGAAGGTCATCTGTGATGCGAGACTTGAAAACGATGCTCGGGCACTCCTTCAAAAGCTTGAATCGGGCTTTGGCAAATACCCGAGTTTTCAGCAGATTTTTCGGTGTCCGATCAAAATAGCGAATTTTAGGGCCGTCCAAGACTTCGATGATTCACAAGCATATTCTGATGTCTCTCCGCAAAATTATGACTGTGTTCTGGTGATTGGTCCCAGAAGTATTGCCGAAGATCCAGTGAAGACAAAGTGGATTTACACTTTTGCTGAGACGCAGATTCTCAATAGAGGCGTTCCTCCTCAGTTTGTTTCTGACGACCCTTCAAGTAATCCGTCATACGACGCGTCGCTCAGGTCTAAGGCCCAGAACCCTAACGCACTTTTCGGTATCGGACTGAACATCCTGGGCAAAATTGGAGCTAGGGTTCTGGATCTATCTCCAAAAAGCTTGGACTCCTTTATTCCTAATTCGGCAGTCTTAGCTTACAATGTAGCAAGAATCTTTGAGCCATTGAAGCAGGATATTTTCCACTCGACTTCTCCGCGAGACATAGTGAAGGCTTCAACACCTTTGAGCGCACCTATTGTGATTATGACAGACCGTGGTACTGAAATAATTCATCAATACGCTCACAGGATATCAAGCGAGACCGCCCTTTTTTC
>Ga0315309_1002029_pt1 | contig 11954 bp, 11 predicted proteins | sample TDP4_MG_FD_203080 | JGI IMG/M metagenome (GOLD analysis project Ga0315309, IMG submission 203080) | Freshwater sediment microbial communities from Lake Towuti, South Sulawesi, Indonesia - TDP4 | ecosystem: Environmental > Aquatic > Freshwater > Lake > Sediment | place: Indonesia: South Sulawesi...
GAGTTCAAAAGAAAAAGACCTGAGAGATTATCTTATTTTAGCCACGACGGGGAAGAGTTCATCTACCTTCTGGAAGGAAAATTGGAGTTCAGGACAGAAGATCAACAGTATCTCCTCGATCCTGGAGATTCCCTTTATTTTGAATCGTCGATCCCCCATGCTTATCGAGCTTTGGGAAGAAAGAATGCAAAGGCTTTAACAGTGGTCTACCCAGTGCGATAAAATTAGTTAGGGGTCTTCGGTTATGGTAAGGAAGCCAGTTTGGTGTAGGGTGAAAAGGGTTAAGGTTTTTTGGACAATGGACATAACCCAACTACAAAGCCGGCATCATTACCCTTACCTCTAAACCATAAACATTTTCATAGAGTAAGAGATGATCGAGGTTAGATTTCATGGCCGGGGTGGACAGGGAGCACAGGTGGCCTCCAAGGTTTTGGCCGTCGCTTTCTTCCATGAGGGATTTCATGTCCAGTCTTTTCCTGCCTTCGGTGTGGAGAGGCGAGGGGCACCTGTGATGGCCTTTTTGCGGGTTGATCAGCAGCCGATTCAGTTGAGGGTGAATATTTATGAACCCGACCACATCGTCGTCTTAGATCCAACGTTAGTGGCCGCTGCCGACGTGACCTCAGGCCTGAAGGTCGGTGGATGGGTTCTCATCAATTCAAGCCACTCGGCAGAGGCATTTAATCACCTGAAAAATTTTCGTATGGCCACGGTGGATGCAACCAACATTGCCATTCGGAATGGCCTCGGTACCCGGACCAACCCGATTGTTAATACAGCCATCCTCGGTGCCTTTTCGAAGGTGACAGGCTTGGTGGGGATCGATTCGGTGGCGTTATCGATTCGAGAGGAGCTCACCGTAAAAAAGGAAGAGAATGCGAGGGCGGCAAGAGAAGCCTATAAGGAGGTTAAATTCTAAATTTCAAATGTCAAAATCCCAATGTCAAATGAATGTCAAATTTCAAACTAAAAAATTTTGAATTTTGGACTTTGGATTTGATTTGACATTTGAACTTTGCCATTTGGCATTCACAATTATCTGATCAAGGGTTAAGAGGAAAAGATGCCTAACCAGATTCATTTTAGTAGAGCCTCTGAGATGCCTGATATTTCCGTCTCCCGAGGGGATATGGAATGGAATAAAACGGGATCGTGGAGGGTCCAGCGGCCTTTTTACGAAAATAAAACCTCACCTTGTAATGAGGCCTGTCCTGCGGGGAACGATATTGTCAATTTCATTTTGAAGATGAGGCAAGGAGATTTTGAGACAGCTTGGAGGGTGATCAAGGACGAGAATCCTTTCCCAGGTGTCTGCGGTCGAGTCTGTTTTCATCCTTGCGAGTCAAAGTGCAATCGAGGTCATTTTGATGAACCGGTCGCCATTCATGCCTTAGAAAGGTTTGTTTCAGACTTTGCCGCCACTCTTCCCAAGAAAATGGAAAAACCCACAGCAAAGAAAAGAGAGAAGATTGCCATCATAGGATCTGGACCCGCAGGAATGAGTTGTGCTTACCATCTGGCTAAACTCCATTATGGTGTCAATGTTTTTGAGTCTTTTCCTTCCGCAGGCGGAATCTTGAGGATGGGAATTCCCTCTTATCGATTGCCAAAAGATGTTTTAGAGAGGGAGCTCAAAGAGATTGAGGCATTGGGCGTTGAGATTCGAACTGGAGTCTCTTTTGGGGAGCATTTAAGATCCGAGGACTTGAAGGAGTATCCGGCCATCTTCATCGCCACAGGGGCCCATCGAAGCAGAGGTGTTGAGATCCCTGGTGAGAGAGGGAGAGGTGTCTATAGTGGCCTCGACTTCCTGAAAAAGATCAACCTGAGGAAGAAGGTGAGATTAGGTGAGAGGATTGCCATCATTGGCGGAGGGAATACAGCCATCGATGTGGCCCGATCTGTACGACGAATGGGGAAAAAGGTCGTCATCCTGTATCGGAGATCGAAGGAGGAGATGCCTGCTTTTGAGGAGGAGGTCACTGAAGCCATCGAAGAGGGAGTGAAGATCAGATATTTGGTCAATCCCATTCGGATTCAACAAAAAGAGAGTTTAAAACGGTTGGAATGCCTTCGGATGGAGTTGGGTGAGAAGGATGAGAGTGGTCGAAGAAGACCGGTGCCCATTCCCAATTCGAATTTCTTCATGGAGGTGGATAACGCCATCATTGCTGCCGGAGAGGAGATCGAAACCTCTTTTCTTCCTCGGGGGATTGACAAGAAAGATGGAATCGTCCTCACCCACACAGGAGGCAGGACGGGGATAGAAGGTGTCTTTGCAGGTGGAGATCTTGCATCGAACCAGCGGACCGTAGCCCATGCCATTGGCTCGGGTAAGAAAGCAGCTCTTGCCATTGATTCTTACCTGAAGGGGAATGAGGTGGATAAGGTCATCCAACTGCTTCTCATAGGGAACGGTCCATCTGTTTCAATCTTTCCGTATCTCCATCCGGGAGAGAGAATGAGGAGCTCCCACGTTGTCGCCTTCGAAGAACTGAATATGGACTACTTTGAACATTCGGCGAGGCAGAAGGGAGAGAGGCTTCGTGGTAAGGCGTGTCTCAAGGGATATGGGGAGGTTACATCCACCCTCATACAAAGCGCCGCACTGGTAGAGTCAGAGCGATGCTTCGGTTGTGGAACATGCAATGAATGCGAGAACTGCTATCTCTTCTGTCCTGATGCATCCATATTAAAGAGGGATGAGACACTCTCCCATCAGGTGGATTACGATTTTTGTAAGGGCTGCGGGATCTGTTTTGTTGAATGTCCACGAGGAGCGATCTCCCTGGAAGAGGAGGCGAGATGAGAAGGGTCATCACAGGAAATCAGGCGGTTGCCTACGGGGTCATATTGAGCCGTGTCGACCTCATCTCCGCTTACCCCATCACTCCTCAGACAACAATTGTGGAAGAGCTTTCAGAGCTCATCGCAAGCGGTCGCTTGAAGACAAAATTCTTAAAAGTTGAGTCAGAACATTCTGCCATGGCTGCTCTTATCGGAGCCTCCACCGGAGGGGTCAGATGTTTTACTGCCACCTCCTCCCACGGATTGGCCTATATGCATGAGATGCTCCACTGGGCTTCTGGAGCCAGACTCCCTATTGTGATGGTCAATGTCAATCGGGCTCTCGGTCCACCGTGGAACATATGGAGCGATCAGAGTGATTCGCTCTCGCAGCGGGATACAGGATGGGTTCAGCTCTATTGCGAAAATAACCAGGAGGTTCTCGACACCATCCTTCAGGCGTATCGAATTGCAGAGTCGGTGAAGCTTCCCGTCATGGTCGTTCTCGATGCCTTTGTCCTCTCCCATACTTCCGAGGCCGTAGAAATTCCTACGATGGACGAAGTTGATAAATTCTTACCTCCCTACTGTCCAGAGTATCCAATCGATACTCAGGAACCCATGGCCTTTTCAGTGATCGCTACTCCTGAACATTTTTTTGAGTTCCGATATAAGATTCAAAAAGCAATGGAGCAGGTTCCTCGGGTCGCTAAAAAGGTGGACGATGAATTCAGATCGATGTTTGGTCGCGGTTATGGGGCCATTGAGAAATATGGGAAAGAGGAAGCCGAGGTTCTCCTCATGACTTCTGGAACCGTGACCAGTACCTCAAGGATCGTCATTCAGAAACTAATGCAGGAGGGATACAGTGTGGCTGGAATAAAGATCAAGAGATTTCGACCCTTCCCGGATGAAGAAATTTATGAAGCGATCAAGGGGACAAAAAAGTTAGCAATCATCGACAGAAACCTTTCTGCTGGAGTGGGAGGCATCTTTTGCCAAGAATTGAGAGCTGCCCTCTACCCCAAAGAGACGAGACCTCAAATCTTTGGATTCATCTCAGGATTGGGTGGAAGGGATATCACCCCGAGCCTTATTGAAGAGGCGATTCAATATACACTGGATCATGATCGGCCAAAAGAAGAGATTCTTTGGTTAGGACTTAAGAGATGAATTCAGGTTTAAGGTTAGGGTTAGGAGGCCGGTTTGGTTTAATGTCCAAAGGTCATGTGTTAAAAAGGACTGACGACCTAACCCATAAACGAAACGGGCATCTTAACCTTTACCTTTAGACCGTTGACCTTTATCCCATGCAATTATCAATGAGGTGAGGAAAGGATGGAGAGAAGAAAGATCCCACTGGAGGAGACCCTGGGATATGGCCATCTCGCCTGTGCTGGATGTGGAGCAGCCGTTGGCATGCGGCTTACACTGAAGGCCCTTGGGAAGAAGACCGTGATGGTGATTCCAGCCTCCTGCTGGTCCATCATCCCTGGCTTCTGGCCTTACTCCACCTTCCGAATCCCGGTCATCCATGCGGGCTTTGTGACAGGAGGTGCGACCGCATCGGGTGTTCGAGCGGCTTTGGATATCAAGGGTGATCATGAGACCAAGGTCGCGGTATGGGCCGGTGATGGTGGGACCTTCGACATCGGGCTCCAAGCCCTCTCCGGCGCTGCAGAGAGAAACGAAGACATGATCTACATCTGCAACGACAATGAGGGTTACATGAACACAGGCACACAACAGAGTTCAGCTACGCCTTTGCTTGCCTGGACGACCACCACTCCTGTTTACCAGCCCAAGGAGAATCCCAAGAAAGACATCATGGCGATCATCGCCGATCACCGAATCCCCTATGCAGCCACGGCCACGATTGCCTATCCAGAGGACTTCTTCCGAAAGATGGAAAAGACGAAGAAGATCCGTGGAACCAGGTTCATCCATCTCCTCTCTCCTTGCCCCCCAGGCTGGAGAATTTCTTCAGAACGTACGATCCAGATTTCGAGGTTGGCTGTCCGATCGAAAGTCTTTCCTCTATATGAGATCGAAAACGGAACCTCCTATACCATTCATGAGGAGCGCCATCCTGCTCCGGTGAAGGAATACCTGAAAATTCAGGGCCGTTTCAGCCATCTCACGGATCAGGACATCGAGAAGATTCAGGGGATGGTGGATGGCGAATGGCAACGCCTCCTCAGGAAAGCTCGTTGTTGACCTGATTTAAATCATCTGAATAAAGAGAAGCAGAGTGAAGCCGATGATCACGATCGACGTCACCCAGGCGATCGTATTGAAGATGGGGCCATTCGTATATCCCATCATCAACTTCTTATCGTTGATGAGGAGAAGCATGAAGATGAGGACAAACGGGAGGACCATTCCATTGATCACTTGTGAAAAGTACATGATCTGGATCAGAGGAAGGTTCGGATAAAGAATGAACCCCGCTCCCAAAAAGATCATCAAGGAATAGAACCCATAGAACTGAGGGGCTTCCACAAACTTCTTGTCAATCCCCGCCTCCCAGCCCAGGCCTTCACAGATGAGGTAGGTCGTGGAGAGTGGAAGGATCGAAGCGGCAAAGAGGGAGGCATTGACCAGGCCGAAGGCGAAGAGGTAGGTGCAGTATTTTCCTGCCAAGGGTTTGAGGGAAAGGGCCGCATCCTTGGCCGTCTCGATTCGTATTCCGGTCTTGAAGAGGGTCTCCGCGCAGACCAGGATGATGAAGAAGGCGACGATATGGACGACGACCGATCCCAGAACGACATCGAATCGAGCGAACTTATACTCCTCTATCTTGATCCCTTTCTCCACAATCGAAGCCTGAAGGTAGAATTGCATCCAGGGAGCGATCGTCGTCCCCACTAAGCCAATGACCATGGTCATCTCCGAAGGGTTAAGACTTAACTGGGGATTCAAAAACTGTTCAATGACGTTCTCCCAATCGGGTTTGACGATGATGCCGGTGACGATATAGGAGATATAGAAGAGGCAGGCGATCAGAAAGGCCTTCTCCACCGATTTGTAAGTTCCCTTCACGACCATCCACCACACCAGAAAGGCGCTGATAGGAACGGAGACGAATTTATTCACCCCAAAGACCTCCATGCCTGCTGCCACGCCTGCAAATTCGGAGAGGACATTGCCCATATTGGTCAAGAACATACCGACCATCAAATAGAAGGTGATCTTGGCGCCGAATTTTTCTCGAATGAGGTCAGAGAGCCCTTTTCCGGTCACCACACCCATTCGGGAGCACATCTCCTGAATGACGATCAGGGCGATCATGATGGGGATGAGAGACCAGATCAGTTTGAGTCCGAATTCTGCACCAGCTAAGGAATAGGTGGTGATGCCGCCAGCGTCGTTATCGACATTGGAGGTGATGATGCCTGGCCCCATCAGGATAAAGAAGAGCCCAACCGTCCTCCATAGAGAATGCTTCGAAGCGGAAATCCATTTTGCATATTCTGCCATGATGGGTTGATCACCACGTACTAAAACAGAATAACCAATAACCAAACATTTTTTAATTATTGGGTAATTGGATATTGGAATTTATTTGGAGCTTGGAATTTGGAATTTGGTTATTGGCATTTTATTTATCCTGCATCGGGTGCCAAGACCTCTAAGACACTTCGGAAACTGATCACTCCTCTGAGATGGTTCCCTTCGTCCACGACAGGGATTGCTCGAAATCCGTACTTTGCAAATGCCTCGACCACCTCAGTCTGGTCTTCTTCCAGTCTGACGCTCACCACCCTGGGCGCCTGAATTTCGGAGAGCGTTTGATGCGATTGCGCTGTCAGGAGGTCTCGGATGCTCACCACACCCTGGAGCACCTCTTCTTCATCCACAATATAGAGATAGTCGACGACGTCCAAATTGGGAGCCTCTGTCCTTAACCGTGACATCGCTGTTTCAACAGTCACCCCTGGTGTCAGACTGAGGTAAGCCGTGGTCATCAATCCGCCTGCGGTCTCGTCAGAGTGAACGAGGAGCTCTCTCAAATCCTCTGCCTTTTCCTGCTCCATCCCTTCGAGGATTTCCTCGGCCCTCTCCTCCGGAAGATCAGCCAGAAGATCAGCGGCATCGCTCGGTGACATCTCCTCCACAATATCTGAAGCCTTCTCCACAGGAATCGTCTCGATCAAGGCTTTCTGAATCTTCGGGTCGATTTCCTCCAGGGCCTCGGCAGCGGTCTCGGTATCGAGGGCATGGAAGATGGCCGATCGTTCCCGACCACTCAGGTCTTCGATAATATCGGCGAGATCTGCAGGGTGGAGATGGGAGAGTTTTTTTTGCGACACACTGAGCTGGAGGAGATCTGAGCCCGAGAGGAGTTGGACATATTTCCATGAGATGAATTGATTGGGGAGGTCATAGGAGAAGAGCCAACGGAGGGTTTGATCCATCAGCCTTTCCAATCCCACTCTTCTCATCAGGCCACGAAATCCCACGTCGACATGAACCAACCTGAGATGAGCGTCGACTCGAAGGAAGTGGAGATCGTTGACCCTCACCACCTTTGCCCCAAAGGTATCGACGATCTGTTTATCCATCACCTCCTCTTGAAGAAGGATGATGTCCTTCTCCGGAAGAGATTTTTTAAGGGCAGGAAGCTCCTCTTCAGAAAGGGTGATCTGGGGCTCGATCCGTAGGATTTTCTCCCAGGGAAGGAAGAACCTCTTCTCTCTTCCTCTCCGTCGCATCACAAGGCCCACAATCATTGGGTAGGGTTCTGCCCTCTCAGCAACTAAATCGGAGATCCTCCCTATCTTCTTTCCGGAAGGATGGAAGACCCTCCGATTCAAAAAGTCGCTGAAGAAGTAGAAATCCTTGAGGTTCTGATTCATCGCCCAATCTGCCTCGGCTAATTTTAGAACTCTTTATAGCCACTTCAGAGGAGGGTGTCAAATAGAAAGTGTTCTGACCTCTCCTTCTCTCATCCCTTGGAGGGTCTTCTTGATCAAACCCAATATCTCGGCCTTAAGATCTTTTGCCGAACGGATCGGTAAGAGCAGACACTTGAGCCTCGAGAATTCTTGCCTTCCGATGAGCTCCTTAAACTTTCGCTCCACCTCTAAAGGATCGATCTCCTTCAAGTGGGCTAAAAGACCATGGATCTCATCTGGGGCAAATCGTTCCGTAACGTCATGTTCTCGGAATTGAATTCGAGATTCAAGATCTTCAATGACCTTTCCATCGCCGGAGAGGACAAAGAGCGTAAGACTTCGTGGTCTGTCTATGGAGACCTCCCGCCTCTCTCCAATCTTTGAATCGGATGGTGCCACATAGTCCAACTCGTCCAAGATTCGCAGGTTCCTTATGAACGTGACCTGGTTCTCTTTAGAACGAAACCATTGGTAGGGCATCCCCTTGAGCTCCACCTTGGGAACAGCCTCCCTCTCCTTTGCCTTCTTTTGCATCTCCCTCTGGATCAGCGTAAATTCGAATTTGGAGTAACAGTTCTTTGCGATAAATCCAAATTCTAAGACCTCTTTGGAACGCAGCGGATCGCGGTGATAATACTGCCGATACTTTCCCTGAAGGAGTTGTTCGATGGCCTTGATCTCCGTCAGGCGGTCCCGGATCTCTTTATGCATCTCGCGGATATCGAGAATGATCTGCGGAGGGACATTTCTCTCAGGAGTCACCAGGAGACACATCTCTTGAAAGTCCTTTATCTTCTCCTTCAGAAAGTAATAATCGTTTTCAATGGTTCGGTTTAAGCTTTCAGCATACCTATGGCCTGAGTCCTTTTCCATGATGCGTCTCCAGGACCATTTTACTCCAATTCCGATCTTTCTCCAACACGAATTTGGGAGGCCCCTTCATGGGTCTGCGATGTGGGGATAAGGTCGAAAACGAAATGTGGAATTGAGAGTTTTGAGTTTGGTGTTTGAAGTCATCAGTCGCATAGTCGATTAGTCAAATAGCCTCTGCCTGCGGTAGGCACGGCAGGCAGGAAAGACCATAAGACCATTGGACTATGAAACTACGAGACTACTTTACTATATTGGAAGAACATAGACGATTTCGAATGGGATCGTCTGCTGGCGGCATGGCCAGTCCTTTCAACTCGTTGAGGTCCACCCAGCGAACTTCATGGCACTCAAGGGGCTTGAGAAGGCCTTTCTCGATCCGGCAATAGTAAGCTAAGAGAAGGACGGGTTCATCGGGATAGGGATGGAAGACAGCCTCAAGGATCGTTCCCACAGAAACGTCGACATCCAATTCCTCTTTCAACTCCCTTTGTAGGGCCTGCCTCGGTTCTTCTCGCTCCTTCACCTTCCCCCCTGGAAATTCCCAAAGAAGCGCTTGTGGGCAACCCTGCCTTCTCTGCGCCACGAGGACCTTCCCGTGATCCGTGATCACGCCTGCAGTCACGATGACGGTCTTCATCTTATCCTTCTGTGCGATTGCGGCCTGCCCTCTTGGCTCGGTAGAGGGCGTTGTCCGCCTCACGAATGAGGTCGGTGAGGGTCGAAACCGTAGCAGAGAATGTGCCCACTCCGATGCTCACTGTCAGATCACCGTTAGGCTGAAGACTCTCATTGGGAAAACGGGTTTCGGCGACATTTTTCCTGACCCGTTCAGCAATCTTCCTTGCCCCTTCCTTTCCTGCATTGATCAAGATAGCAGAAAATTCCTCACCTCCATATCGGGCGATGATATCGGTCTGCCGGACCCCATGCTGGATGAGTAAAGCAATGGCCCTGAGTGCCTGATCTCCGGCCAGATGTCCATTGGTATCGTTGTAATGTTTGAAATAATCGATGTCGATCATGAGAAGGGAGAGAGGGGTGGCATAGCGCTTCTGACGGTCGATCTCCATGGTCAGTTGTTGGATAAAAAAACGATGATTATAAACACCGGTCAGGTCATCGATATAAGTGAAGAGCACTGCTTCCTCCCTCAACTTCTCGATCTCCTTGACCTTCTCATCGTATAGATTTCTTAAGACCTGCAGCTCCTGGAGGTATTGATCTCTTTCTCGTATCTTTTCGCTGAACTCGTTCTTCTCTCTCTTCCATTCTTCTTCAATCTGTGCCCTCTCTCTCAGATCTTTCAGTGTCACGAAGAAGAATTCTTCCCTTATGTCCCCCAGCAATTTTACAGGGATCCGTCCTCCTCCTCGACTGATGAGACGGCCCTCGATTCGAACCTCTTTCCCTTGTCCCATCACTTCAAACCCTTCTCTGATCTGATTGAGGTCTTCGAGAGCCACCACATCCATGAAGACCATCTCTTGAAGCTCATCCCAGGAGTATCCTAACATTTCTATCCCCTTGGGGTTGACCTTTAAGAACTCCCCTTTTCGATTGAGGATGAAAAAGGGATCCTGGATCACCTCCAGGATCGTCCTCTGGAGATCCACTTCCTTCTCCAGCCTTTCAACTTTCTTCTGAAATTCTTTAAGGGTCGGAGATTTCATAGGCTCTTGCTCAATGATTATACGATCCCTTGAACTTCTCTTTCCATCTCCCTTAATGCCTTTGGATCATAGGGGGAGATGTTTTTAAGGGAGGGATCGAGAGGGTTCTCTGGATTGAAGTTGTGCAGAACGAATCGTTTGCCAACCCGTAACTGACTCCCGAGGGTTGAAATGTCTTCCTTCCGGTGAAGGCCTGGAACGACCGTCATTCTCAATTCGTACTCCACGTTTCCCCTTTTTAGGATTTCGATCGATCTCAAAATGGGGTTTAGGTCGGTGGACATGCCGATTGAGCGGCGATAGCTAAAGGGATCTAAGGGAGCCTTCACATCCATAGAGACAAAGTCGATCTCTCCTGCCTCCATTAGATTCTTCAACATCTCCGGATTTGAGCCATTGGTATCCAGTTTGACCATCAATCCATTTCTCTTTACTTCATGGATCAGGAATGGAAGATCGCTGTGAAGGGTTGGCTCCCCACCTGTAAGGCAGACTCCATCGATCCAATCTTTAAAGGAATGGAGGTAATCCAGAATGTCGTCCAATGGAATTGATTGATACTGTTCGGGATGAAAGACGAGAGAATGGTTATGGCAGTAAGGGCAGCGGAAGTTGCAATAAGGAAGGAAAAGGACGGAGCAGATCTTCCCTGGCCAGTCCAGAAAGGAGGTCTCTAAGAAGCCTTTGATCTCGATCATCGTCTTTGAGCGCCCTCACCCTTCCCCTCTCCCCTGGCTTGGGGGGAGGGATGGGGTGAGGGGAAAGAAGTACTGCTTCACCTCTTGAAGGCTCGGGACCACCCCTCTCCAACTGATTACTTCCTTCTCCTCCTCATCCTCGATGATAATGGATGGAGTGGAGAGGATGCTGTAGTAGGAGGCTTCGGCCAGCCCATCGATCGTGTCAAGATCGTAGTGAAACACCGGCACACCCTCCCTCTTTAATTCCGTTTCGATCTCTTTGGCCGCTGGGCATTTGGGGCATTTCGCCTTGATAAAGATTTTTATCGATCCCATCCCTTCCTCCATTAAAAAGAAATCTGGTCGTTAAGTAATTATGTCATTGGGTCATTAATTGACTTAATGACTAATGACTCAATGACTATTTTTCAGGGTTTATCCTGCCTTTAACACGATCCCTTCCGCGGTCTGTTCAAGGAAGGCTTGGTTCCGATATCGGTTTCGGAGTTCTCCGATCTTTCCCTTATTCCAACTCGAAATTTTAGTGAAGTATCCGGTGATCCGGGTGATCCCATCCACATCGCTCGATCCACAGCTGAGACAAGAGGTTCGAAGACCCCGACTCGTCCGGTGGCAAAGATTACAGGTGGTGAACTCTGGCGAGAAGGCGATCTGGTCATTTTGAGTCTGTTTGAAAGTCTTGATCACAAAATTGGCCAAGGACGACTTGGAGGGATTTGCTTCGCCTAACCAGATGTGGGTCAACGCACCTCCCTCGATCAACGGGTGAAAGAGCCCCTCCTGCCTCACCCGTTCAATGGGGTTGAGCACAGCGCCATTGTTCAAATAGGTGGAATTCGTATAATAGACTTCGCCTCGTGAAATATCCCCTTTGACAATGTGGCCCGATTTCGGTGAGTGATATTTGAGGTCCAATTTGGCAAAGCGGTAGGCCGTCGATTCTGCGGGTGTCTGTTCGAGAACGAAACGCATGCCGTACCGTTGGCTGAACTTCTCCACCAACAGTTTCATATGAGCGATCA
>Ga0315309_1002030_pt1 | contig 11952 bp, 13 predicted proteins | sample TDP4_MG_FD_203080 | JGI IMG/M metagenome (GOLD analysis project Ga0315309, IMG submission 203080) | Freshwater sediment microbial communities from Lake Towuti, South Sulawesi, Indonesia - TDP4 | ecosystem: Environmental > Aquatic > Freshwater > Lake > Sediment | place: Indonesia: South Sulawesi...
TTTTGAGCTTGGGCTTCTCCTTGACTTCCATATCCTATTACGGCTATGATCATGTCTTTTAGTGGATCTAAACTTACATCCGAATCAAAATACACCTTTTTCATGCTGTTTCATCCCTTATCATTCCATTCTAACCGATTTGGCTCCTCTTGAGAGAGCTGTTATGCCCGTTCTCGCTATCTCCTCTACCCCGAAGGGTTTCATCAAATCCAAGAAGGCATTTATCTTGCCCGAATCACCAGTGATTTCTACCATAATTGTCTCAGGGGAAACGTCGACCACACGGGCCCTAAAAATGTTTGCATAGTTAGTGATCTCCGATCGAGCTCCGGCATCGGGGGTGTGAACCTTAACGAGGGCCATCTCCCTGATGACTATGTTGGCTGGGTCCAGCCTTCTCACCTTGACCACGTCGATCAATTTTCTCATCTGCTTGATCACTTGCTCAACGACATTTTCATCCCCATTGACGGTTATAGTCATCCTAGCGAGGTCTCCCTGCTCTGTGGATCCCACAGTGATGCTTTCTATGTTAAATCCCCTGCGTCTGAACATATTTGAAACACTGTAGAGGACACCTGGCTTGTGTTCAACGATGGCGGCTATTATGTGGGATTCTTCCTTTGCCATAATAATCACTCCCAGATCATGTCTTTGAGGCCGCGGCCTGCTGGAACCATGGGAAAAACGTTATCCTCAGGAGAGATCGGGACGTCTATGACGGTGGTAACGTCGTTTTTGATCGCTTTTTTCACAGCATCTGAGAATTCTTTGAGGGATTTCACCCGGAAACCCTGGGCGTTATAGGCCTCGGCCAGTTTAACAAAGTCAGGGACGCCCTTTAACTCCGAGGCGGAATACCTCCTATTATAGAAGAGTCTCTGCCACTGGGCAACCATCCCAAGCATGGAGTTGTTCAGAACTATCACTGTGACGGGAATGTCCTCTAGAACTGAGGTTGCTAAGTCCTGCTCGGTCATGATGAAACTTCCGTCGCCCGCTATGTCCACAACAGGCTTGTCAGGACAGGCAACCTTGACCCCCAAGGATGCTGGAAAGCCGAAGCCCATGGTTCCCAATCCCCCCGAGCTGATAAACGTTCTAGGTCTGTATGCCTTAAAGTTGATGGCGGCCCACATCTGGTTCTGTCCCACCTCGGTGGTTACAATGGCGTCCTCGGGTAAAACTCTCCGAAGCTCCACCATCAGTCGCGCGGGCTTTAACTCCCCCTTATTGTTATTTACCCCGCCTTGAAGCTGTTCCCTTAGCTCCTGTACCCTCTTTAACCACGGAGAACCTTCTCTTTTCTTTGTTTGTTGAATTAACGATTGATATATGGCATTTAAAGCCCTCTTTGCGTCGGCAACCATGGGTAAGTCAACCTTAGCGTTTTTCCCAATCTCTGCTGCGTCAACATCCATATGGATGATCTTTGCGTCGGGGCAGAACGTATCCAGTCTCGCGGTGGTCCTGTCTGAAAATCTCAAGCCAACAACCAGCAGAACGTCTGATTCCAATATTATCTTGTTTGCCGCGATGGTTCCATGCATCCCAACCATTCCGAGGGATAAGGGATGATTCTCTGGGAAGCAACCCTTCCCCATGAGGGATGTCGCCACTGGCGCCATCAGGAGCTCGGCAAGCTTCAAAAGCTCAGGGGACGCATTAGAGAGTATAACTCCCCCACCAGCCAAAATTACCGGTTTCTCCGCTTGGATCAACATCTCAGTCGACTTCTTCACCTGAAGCGGATGCGGGTCGTACTTTGGCTTGTAACCTCGAATCTCGATATCATCTGTAAACTCCATCTCGGCGGTCTCTGTCTGCACATCCTTGGGCAGGTCAATTAAGACCGGCCCAGGCCTGCCCGTAGTGGCTATGTAAAAGGCGGCTTTCACTGTTTTAGGGATGTCTGAAGCCCTCTTAACTTGAAAATTGTACTTCGTAATCGGTGTGGTTATTCCCACAATATCTGCCTCTTGGAAGGCGTCCTTTCCTATCATGGGTCTAGGAACCTGACCTGTAAAGGCGATGACTGGCGATGAATCCATGTAGGCGTTGGCGATCCCTGTTACAAGATTTGTAGCCCCAGGGCCGGATGTTGCCATGCAAACTCCGGGGCGCCCGCTGGCCCGGGCGTAGCCGTCAGCAGCGTGCGCTGCACATTGTTCATGCCTCATCAGAATATGCCTTATATCAGAGTCATAAAGCACATCATATACTGGTAATATAGCTCCGCCTGGTATACCAAAGATCACATCCACTTTCTGTTTCTTCAAGGCTTCTATAAGAGCCTCTGCTCCCGTCATCGTAACCATCCAGCAACACCTCCATGTGATATGTATGGTGAAGAAACTTTCACGGATTTTTTGTGAAAAATCTCATTGGAAAACTCTTGTGGTTCCGCTGGTTTTGGAGGAGACTCTGGAAGATCATTCTGAGCTATGGAGGTAGCGATTCCTCCGAATTTGATCATTCCTCACTTTCCATCCTCCATCGGAACAAACACTAGCAGTATTCAGTTGTACTTTAAAAAGTTTTTGGACGTTTCCTCATTTTCTCTTGCGATTCGCCAGTAGGACGTTCATCCCGCTCAGCATCGCTTCAACGCTAGCCATAACTATGTCTCCATGAGCCCCCATGGCCGTTGCTGTCCTGTCTCCCTTTCGCAGACGGACTATCACCTCAACCACGGCATCCGTGCCGCCGGTGATTGCTTTGACATGGTACTCTTCAAGCCTTATCGGCTCAACGGCTGAAACCGCCTTTCTGATAGCGTTCATAGCCGCGTCCACGGGACCTATTCCCGTCGCTGCCTCCGTGAGTATCTTACCGTTTAGGTTAAGCCTAACGGAAGCCGTCGAAGTTACCTTGTCTCCAGTTACAACCGTTAACTCCTTAAGTTTGATTGAACGACGCTTCGGAAGGCCCATAACGGTTTCGGCGATGGCTTGTAAATCTGCATCCGTAACATTCTTACCTCTATCTCCGATAGACTTCACCCTAAGGAATATCTCCTTCAGCTGCTCCTCGTTAGGGTTAAGGCCCATTTCCTTCAAGGCTGCCTCTAACCCCTTGGATCCAGCGTGTTTCCCCACCGCTAATTTCCTCGTACGCCCAACCAGCCTAGGCGGGATAGGCTCATACGTCAAAGGCTCATTTAGGATGGCATGGGTGTGTATTCCAGACTCATGCACGAAGGCGTTCTCGCCCACGATAGCCTTGTTCGGCTGAACCGGTATGCCCGTGAGCCTCGACACAAGCATCGACGTATCATATAGTAGGTTTAGTTTGATTGAAGTTTCAACGTTGTAGAGGAGTTTCAAGGCGACGACTATCTCTTCTAAAGCCGCATTTCCCGCTCTTTCACCCAGACCATTTATCGTGGCATGGACCTCCATTGCGCCAGCTTTCAAGGCTGCTATTGAGTTTGCAACAGCCATACCGAAATCGTCATGGCAATGGGCACTGAACGGAACATTTGGGAAATCCTTTACTAACTCCGAGAAGAAAGCGTATGCCTTCTCAGGGGTCAATATCCCGACAGTGTCACATGGAGAAACTATATCTGCACCAGCAGAGATGCTTGTAGCAATCATCTCCTTCAAGAAGGATAAGTCGCTCCTGGTTGCGTCTTCAGCGCCAAACTCGACTTTAAGACCGTGATCCTTCGCATATTCGATACAATCTTGCGTGAGTCTAAGAACTCCCTCCCTCTCCTTCTTTAGCTTGTATTTGATGTGCATATCCGATGCTGGAACGACTAGAAAGACGGCGTTGGCACCACCGTCTATGACGGCGTCTACATCACTTTTTGCTCCCCTAGCAAAACTAAAAACTTCAGCCTTGAGATCTTCTTTCGCGATCAGTTTTACCGCTTCCATCTCCCCTTTGGAGACAGCTGCAAAGCCCGCCTCAATAGCATTGACACCCAATTCGTCTAGTCGCTTAGCTATCCTTAATTTTTTCTCCGGTGTTAAAGAGACTCCAGGAGTCTGTTCGCCGTCTCTTAAGGTCGTATCAAAAATACGTATCTTATCAGCGAAGCTATTTGATAAAGCGATACCCCATTTATAACCCTCAAAACAGTAGAAAAACACGTATATAGTATAAAAACTTTTCAGTCTTACAATCATTAAAGGATGGAGATGTGAGAACTTGAGAAGCGATGTAATAAAGCGCGGATTAGAACGGGCACCCCACAGAGCCATACTGAAATGTCTCGGCGTCACAGATAGCGATATTGATAAACCCTTCATAGCGGTCGTTAATAGTTTCACCGAGATCGTTCCCGGCCACATGCACCTCAACCAAGTGGCAAAATTCGTCAAAGACGGCATAAGATCCGCCGGGGGAGTACCATTCGAATTCAACACAATCGCCATCTGTGATGGACTCGTAATGGGTCATGAGGGGATGAATTATTCGCTTCCATCTCGTGAACTTATAGCGGACTCTGTTGAGGTTATGGTCCGTGCACATAGATTTGATGGTATGGTCTTGATCCCAAACTGCGACAAGATTACTCCAGGTATGATGATGGCTGCGGCAAGATTGAATATACCCTCGATTGTGGTGACGGGCGGTCCTATGCTTTCAGGTATATTCAAGGGAAGAAGAGTCGATGTAACAGCCATATTCGAGGCTGTCGGAGAGGTTACAGCCGGCAAACTGAGCGAAGAAGACCTTAAAATGATTGAAGACCGTGCCTTTCCAGGATGTGGGTCATGTAATGGCATGTACACAGCCAATACCATGGCATGCGCAGTCGAGTCCATGGGCATGTCAATCCCTGGATGCGCCACAGCCCTCGCCGTCTCATCGGCTAAACTAAGAATCGCAAAAGAGAGCGGGGAAAAAATTGTCGACTTGGTGAAGAATGATATAAAACCCCTCGACATCATGACCCCAAAGGCATTCGAGAACGCAATTATGGTGGACATGGCTTTAGGAGGCTCAACCAACACCGTGCTACATCTCAAGGCAATAGCTAACGAGGCAGATATAGATTTGCCGCTCAGCCTATTCGATGAGTTGAGCAGAAAGATTCCTCACCTCTGTGATATGCGTCCAGGCGGACCTTACGCTCTTGAGGAGCTGGACGTTGCTGGCGGCATCCCAGCGGTCATGAAAGAGCTGAGCCGCTTATTACACTTAGAAGCCATCACTGTCACTGGCAAAACTGTTAGAGAAAACATAAAGGACGGCGTAGTTTATGATAGGAATGTTATTCGACCACTTTTGGATCCAGTACATAAGACTGGGGGCATAGCCATACTCACCGGAAACTTGGCTCCGAAAGGCGCTGTAGCCAAGGTAACAGCCATCTCGCCCAAAATACTTGTCCATAGGGGCCTGGCGAAAGTTTACGACTCTGAGGATGACACAATGAGGGCGATATTGAACAGAGAAATCAATGAGGGCGATGTGATCGTCATTCGCTATGAGGGACCGAAAGGCGGTCCAGGAATGCGGGAGATGCTCTCTCCAACAGCGGCCATAGCTGGAATGGGTTTAAGTGAGTCGGTTGTCTTAGTGACTGACGGAAGATTTTCAGGGGCCACTAGAGGCCCATGCATCGGCCACGTATCGCCTGAGGCTGCGGAGGGCGGTCCTATAGCCGCCTTAAAGGATGGAGATGTGATCAGTGTTGACATCCCGAATAGGAGGCTGGATGTCGAGTTGAGTGATGAGGAATTGAAGGATCGGTTGGCTAGATGGAAGCCAAGACCACCCACTGTGAAGAGAGGTTATCTTAGAAGGTACTCCATGCTTGTTCAGTCAGCGGATATGGGTGGAACCTTCAAAAGTCTTTAGGTAACTGATGAGGCTTAAATGATTCTTCTAAGATTGGGATTTCTTTGCGATTCGATTTGACCTCGGCGTTGGCTGATCGCCCTGGACGGAAGAAACATAAAGAGCATAAGTTTAAAGAACAATGGTTATAAACAACCGAGTTATATGAAAGTCTGCAAGTAGGTTTAGAATATTGTGAGGTAGGTGTCAATGTCCGTGTTTGCAGCACCAGGTGCATATGACCGTGCCATAACCGTTTTTTCACCGGATGGGCGGCTTTTTCAAGTTGAATACGCCATGGAATTGGTTAACCGTGGAGCGACAATTTTAGGAATACGATGCCCCGAAGGGATGATTTTAGGGGCAGAAGAGAACGTTGAAGCCCTTGAAGAGGAGGAATATTCCTGGAAACTTTTCAAAGTTGACGAGCATATAGGTGCAGCCATAGTGGGTTTAAGCTCAGACGCACGCATTCTTATTGACCAGGCACGGATATACGCTCAAAGCAATAGATTAACCTATGATGAGCCAATAGATGTAGAAGTAGTGACTAAAAGAGTATGCGACATAAAACAACTTTACACACAACACGCGGGCGTAAGACCCTTTGGAATTTCAATAATCTTCGGCGGAGTAGATAAAACGGGAAATCGCCTTTTTGGAACTCATCCCAGCGGAACGTATAGAGGTTTTAAGGCTACGGCTCAAGGCGCGGGAAGGGAAACAGTACTTTCTATATTGAAGGAAGAATATCGCGAAGAAATGGGACTTGAAGAGGCCACAAAACTTGCAGTAAAATGTTTAACAAAAGCCTTAGAAGCAAGGCAACTGCCGCCGAGAATAAAGATAGCAGTTATTCCTTCAGCAACCAAAAGCATGGAAATGTTAAGCGACGATAAAATTGAAGGTTATATGAAGGAGTTAGGCGTGGGCAAGTGAAATAGGGATGGATGATAAATACACCGTTGCACGCATAATAAAGGACAATGAACACTACGAAGTTCTTGTAAAACCTCAAAAAGCGTTAGACTATCGTATTGGAAAAACAGCAGCAATAACCGAAGTCCTAGTCACCGAAACCATATTTTCAGATGCAAATAAAGGCACAAAAGTTTCAGAAGAAAACCTGCGCACAGCCTTTGGAACAACAGATCCACTGAAAGTGGCTGAAATAATACTGAAAAAGGGAACACTTCAGCTGACAACGGAGCAACGAAGAAAAATGATTGAGGACAAAAGAAAGCAAATAATAGACTTCATATCAAGGCAGTGTGTTGACCCTAAAACAAACCTTCCGCATCCGCCGCTCCGCATAGAAAATGCCCTAGAACAAATCCACTATTCAATAGACCCCTTTAAGCCGGTGGAAGAGCAAGCGAAAGAAATAATTAAACTGTTGCGACCGGTTTTGCCATTAAAGATGGAGCAGGTATCCGTGGGTGTTCGTGTACCAGCGGAATACTCGGCAAGAGCCTATGGAACAGTTAAAGGATTTGGAACAATAAAACGAGAGGAATGGCGTGCAGACGGCTCATGGTACGGAATATTGGAAATGCCAGCAGGCCTATACGGCCCGTTTCTGGAAAAACTTGGAGAAATAACAAAAGGAAGCGGGGAAGCAAAAATAATCTCTTAACTTATTATGGACGGTTAGGTGTAAATTATGCCAACATTTTTTGAAATGAGACAACTTGTAACACCTGGAGATTTAATTGCAGAAGGCGACTACATAGCTGGCGAAAACACATACGTAGAAGACAATAAAATCTATGCCTCGCGAATTGGGATTGTGGAATATGAAGACAAAAGAGTGAATGTTGTAGCCTTAAGGGCGTTTTACATCCCTAGAGTTGGAGACATTGTTATAGGAACAGTTGTGGAAGTTGAATTTAACGGGTGGGCTGTGGACATAAACGCACCTTATGGAGCCCTTTTAAGGGCTTCAGATGTCCTAAGTAGGCCCTTCAAACCGCAAAAAGACGAATTATTCCAAGTTCTCGACGTGGGAGACTTAGTAGTTGCAAAAATAACAGCTTACGACAGAGCACATAACCCGCAATTGACAGTTGGCGAACCAGGACTAGGAAAGATAACCCGTGGACAAATAGTAAAAATCACCCCGACAAAAATTCCTCGAGTAATTGGCAGGAAAGGTTCAATGATATCCATGATAAAACAGGAAACAGGTTGCCAAATAATCCTCGGACTAAACGGAGTTATACTAATCACGGGCAAAAACCTTGAAGACGAAGAGTTAGCAATGATGGCTATTCACAAGATTGAGGAAGAATCTCACACAAGCGGTTTGACGGATCGCATAACCCTGATGCTTAGAGAGGAAAAGGCAAAGCGGGAGGAAGTTAAAAATGAGTCAAAAACCTGAAAAGTTAATCGATAAAAAAGGATTAAGATTGGATGGAAGAAAACCAGATGAGTTAAGATCGATAAAAATTGATGTAGGCGTCTTATCAAACGCCGACGGTTCAGCGTACATTGAGCAGGGAAAGAACAAAATTTTGGCGGCAGTATTTGGCCCGAAAGAATTGCATCCAAAACACTTGGCGCTTCCAGATCGAATGGTTTTGAGAGGCCGCTATCACATGGCGCCCTTCTCTGTTCAAGAACGCAAATCGCCAGCACCTTCGAGAAGAGAGATAGAACTCTCAAAGGTCATTAGAGAGGCCCTTGAACCTTCAATTTTCCTTGAATATTATCCGCGAACAGGTATAGATGTTTTCGTTGAAGTTTTGCAAGCTGATGGAAGCACGAGGTGCGCAAGCATAACAGCGGCATCTTTGGCTATAGCGGATGCAGGCATTCCTATGCGGGATTTAGTGGTTGCATGCTCGGCTGGAAAAATTGAAGACACGATAGTGTTGGATTTGATGGATACAGAAGACAAGATGGGAACAGCGGATGTTCCTGTGGCTTTAATGCCGAATTTGAATGCGATAACGTTGCTGCAGATGGATGGAACATTAACCCTTGAAGAGTTTGAGAATGCCGTGAATCTAGCCCTTGAAGGGTGCAAAAAAATTTACGCGTTGCAGAAGGAAGTGTTAAGGGGAAAGTATGTAAGTGCCAAGGAGGTTGAGGAATAATGTCGTCGATGATTACTCGTGTAAAGCAGAAGCAGATTGCACAGTTAATTGCTAAAGGAAAACGTTTAGATGGAAGAGGTCTAACGGATTATCGTGAGATAAAAGTTGAGCAGGGAATAATTGAACGTGCTGAAGGTTCAGCGAGGGTGCTTCTTGGAAGAACGGAGGTTATGGTTGGAACAAAAATTGAGACGGGGCAACCATTTTCCGACACGCCTAATGAAGGTGTCTTAACTGTAAACGCTGAACTTGTACCTTTGGCTTCATCAACTTTCGAGGCTGGACCGCCAGACGAAAACTCGATAGAGCTTGCTAGAATCGTTGACCGGGGAATAAGGGAGTCAAAGGCCATTAATTTAGAAAAATTATGCATCGAACCGGGAAAAAAGGTGTTTGTTGTCTTTGTGGACGTTTACGTGCTAAATCATGACGGAAACTTGATAGATGCTTCGGCTCTAGCTGCTATGGCTGCTTTACTTAACACGAAGATGCCCAACTATGAAATCGAGGAAGGCGAAGTGAAAATTAAGTCAGGTTATACTCCGCTTCCAATAAGAAGACATCCCATAACGGTTACTTTTGCGAAAATAAACGACAAACTCGTTGTTGATTCGTGGCTGGAAGAAGAACATATAATGGACGCTAGGCTTACAATGGCAATTGATGATGACGGCGACATATGCGCAATACAGAAAGGCGGCAGTGGATACTTCACACCGAAACAAGTATTGGAAGCCGCAAAAATAGCCATAGAAAAGGCTGATGAAATACGCAAAAAGCTGGAATGGTAGAGACACTATGGGTAAAAGAACCAAAAAAGTGGGGCCGACACGCGGTTTGGGAGCCCGCTACGGGGCCACTGTTAGAAAACGCTACATCAAAGTAATTACAGAAATGAAGGCGCCTCATACATGTCCGCAGTGCGGATTTTCGCGCGTAAAAAGAGTAAGCGTTGGCGTTTGGAAATGTAGAAAATGTGGATTCACATTTGCAGGCGGAGCATACATGCCAACCACGAAGCTTGGAATAGTGGCAAGGCGTGTGGCTAAAGGTGCACCTATAGAGGAAGTATTGAAAGCGGAAAAAGAAGAGATTGAGTAGTGCTGCTTAGCTTTGAGTGATTTAGGTATTGACTAGAAGACCTATGAAAGCGACGGCTATTGTGCATCTGAAGTTTCCTTCTGAAAAACGTTTAGAAATAGTTTTTAAAGCTCTTAAACCAGAGGTTGATAAGCCTGCAACGATGCGTTCTAGAGCCAAATTGGAGAAAGATGATGATTTTTTGGTTTTAAAGGTTGAAGCAAGAGATACTGTGGCTTTGCGCGCGGCATTAAACGCCTATTTGAGATGGATAAACTCAACATTAGATGTTTTGGAAGTTTTGAAAAAACCATGATTTCCGTTTAGCATTCTCTTTTGCTCTCCGCTGAGACTAGCCCTCCCTTATATATAGATTGAACTTTTGATTAGGCTCACAGGTGGTTTGTGGTTTTGGAGAGATTTTGGCGGTGAAATCAACCAATACAGATAGACCCCTCTAGGTTTTTGATTTATAGCCGTAGATTTGTCGCCAAGCAGAAAAATCATTTTGTCCGACAAAAAAGTCTATTTTATTCTTCAGAAACCATTCCCATTAAATTTTAATCCAACCAACTTCTTAAAATGTGTACGGTGGTAAAGTTTTATCCAACAACAACAATGGCGCGCAAATGATGCTACAACAGCCTATTTTTGAAAGATGTTAAATATCCAATTGATGATACTGTATCAAATAGTGGACTGCGTGTCTTACAGCTACACAGTCAAACCTAGTTCGATAAAGTCATTCCTCCAAAGATTGAAGTCGAAGGAACTCGAAGTTCCTGAGAGGGTCACTCAGAAATATCTGGAAACTATAGGATACAAAACCAAGAATGACCGCCGAATAATCCCAATATTGAAGTCGATTGGGTTCATCGATTCAAACGGCGTGCCTAAAGAGAAATTTGCAGATTTCAGAACAGAACGCTCAGCACAAGTCATGGCAGACTCCTTGAGAAAAGCATACGCTGACTTGTTCAAGACCTATGCCAATCCTCTTGAGAAAGGCAAAGGCGTGCTTGAAGATTTTTTCGCCAAGACCAAGACCACAGTAAAGAAGGACGTTCTTGGATTATACGTAGATACTTTTAAAGCATTGGCAGAATTCGCTGATTTCGGAGCAGAACCCTACAAGGAAACTGTAGGCGAAGAGGAAGAAGAGATTGAACCGAAGGGCAAGAAGAAACTGCAAGGTATGCCACAAGTGCCAGAGGGTTTCGCAATTAACCTTAACATCCAGATAACTCTTCCAGTTACGGATGATGCAAAGGTTTATGAAAACATCTTCAAAGCCCTCAAAGAACACATTTTCAAGCGGGACTGAGGAATTAATCAGAGATTTGGCTTCGAGACTGGTTGAAGCACAAGAAAAGATAGATGGTATTCTGTCTAGGTTTCAGCAACCTGTAGTTGTTGAAGATGCTCACAGAGTAATTGAGAGTATCCTGTCAAGATTCCATCTGGTCGCAAAAGAGATTAGTGAAAGACATGAGTCTCGCCCCACGTTGACGATAAACGATGAATACGATGTTCAAGACCTCTTAGAAGGACTCTTGCGAATCTATTTTGACGATATAAGACCTGAGCAATGGACACCAGAATACGCTGGCGCTTCAGCAAGAATCGACTTCTTGCTCAAGAAAGAACAGATAGCAATTGAAGTAAAGAAAACCAGAAAGGGTTTAGGTAAGAAGGAAATTGGAGAACAGTTAATCTTAGATATAGCACATTACCAAAAACACTCAGAATGCAAATTTCTATATTGCTTCGTATATGACCCAGAAGAGAGAATTTCAAATCCAATAGGTTTTGAGAGAGATTTATGTGGAAAACATGACAATTTGATGGTTAAAGTCCTAGTCACGCCCAAGAGAGCCTGATATGGCTATCCTTTGTTCTATGTCTGTAATGGGTAAAGCTTTATCCCTAAATCCAAAAAGGCGCGCACCTCACAACCTATAGAAAACGGATTCGA
>Ga0315309_1002031_pt1 | contig 11949 bp, 10 predicted proteins | sample TDP4_MG_FD_203080 | JGI IMG/M metagenome (GOLD analysis project Ga0315309, IMG submission 203080) | Freshwater sediment microbial communities from Lake Towuti, South Sulawesi, Indonesia - TDP4 | ecosystem: Environmental > Aquatic > Freshwater > Lake > Sediment | place: Indonesia: South Sulawesi...
GCTTGCCGAATCGAAATGCCTAAGAGCCGACTCAGCTACACCCAACCTGCTTATTTATTCATTTGTGTTTTTTCTCATTCAGCCTCTAAATCATCTGCACGTTGTACTCCTGCACACAAACGTTGAACCGAGGAACTGCCTTCCACTTCTTCTTAAACTCTTCCAGTCCTTGATTGCAGGCCCATCCGATGTCTAACCATTCGTATCCTTCTTGTTTGGCGTATAAGATTTCATTGTGCATTAGAAAATCCGCTAAAGAAGGATAGTCAAAGCAGAACCCAATCGGAGTAGCCATAGTGCCTCCAAGAAAATCAACAACATCAAATCCAATAAGCACATCGTTCAAGAAGACATTGAAAAGCCTCACCTCTGGACAGTTACCAACGTAATTGCCAAGTCTCAGAAAAAGCTGATAATCCCAAAGATTGTAGCGTCTTTTTGACACATGAAACGCGCAAACATAGGCGTGGGCAGGCGTCAACTCTCTGGCTACCTTCAGTCTGTAACCACGCCTTGCGGCATTATTCACGCGGTATCGCAGATCTTCATAAAGGCGACCTCGGAGCTGCTCATCAAAATCAGCGAGTTTGATCTGGTAATCTTTGTCAAAGAACACGTTGTCGCATAAGTACTCGCCTATCGCAAATTCTAGTTTTGCTGGCGACGATGCTACTATCTTTCTTGGTTCGAATCTAGCAATCGCGGCTTTGAGGCATTCGAGTCTATCAGCATTGTTCCCGTCGTGTCCTTTGAGTTCGAACAGTGTGACCCACAGCATCTTGCTCAGGGGATCATGGTAAATGAGGTAGGTGTCTTCGTAGATGTACGGGTCGCCGTAAACCTGTGAATTAAGCGTTATCAAATGCTCGTCAAAGCTTCCTCGTTTCTGATACCGAGGCACATCGATGTCTAAAAGTCGCTTCAACTCTTGAGGAACGCCTCATATTACAAAGCGTGGTGTGAGATAATTGTTTTAAATATCTTGTGGTTTTAGACCTCGAACAATCCAAACTTGAAGCAAAGGCTACCACAAGTCGGGAGTATTCCAGCTGGATTATTCTGAAGCTCAGCGCGTCTACTTCGTGGCGTAGAAAGCTTTTCATTCTGAAACAGCGCTCTTACTAATCTCAAATTTGAGCGGGATACAAAGAAATGGATAGAAAAGATTTCTTGAGCAAGCATGTAGTGCACATGCAACTCGAACCCGACATGACCGTTAACCAACTGATCGAGCAGTTCAAAAAATCGGGTTCCTTTGGTGCGGGAAGGCTGGCGTCTGCTTGTGACATCTTTGAGGAAATGGTTCGAGACGAGAAATGTACGATTTTCCTTGCGTTGGCAGGAGCTATGGTGCCGGCTGGTCTGCGTGCTACAATAGCCGACTTGATGAGAAGAAGACTGATTGACGCTCTGGTGAGCACAGGCGCGAATATGGTTCACGACTTGATTGAAGCAACTGGAGGGCACCATTATCAGGGACACTGGTTTGTTGACGATTATCTACTCTATAAATATCACATCTACCGCATCTATGATGTTTTCGTGCCTGAGGAAGACTTCGTTAAAATGGATGAAAGGCTGGTGAAGATGTTTGACGAGATCGCCGTGAAAACAAAGGGGAAACCGCTATCCACAAACGAACTTATGGGAGAAATCGGAAAAAGACTTGGAGACAAGAACTCCATCGTGCGCTCAGCGTACGAATCGAAAGTGCCGATTTTCCTTCCTGCTATGCGTGACTCGGAATTCGCTTACATTCACAGAGTGCATCAGAAAAGAAATGAAGCGAAGAGGGCGTTGATGGTAGACGCTTTTCGAGAAGTGCCCGAGTTACTGGAAATCACCGACCGGTCTGAAAGTTTAGGCATGATCTGCTTGGGAGGAGGTGTGCCCCGCAACTCAGTTCAGCATGCTGCACTAATGACAGGTAAAGGTTTAGATTATTCAATTGTCATTACAACTGACCGCCCTGAGCCTGGAGGCTTGTCTGGCTCAACTATAGAAGAGACGATAAGTTGGGGCAAGGTGAAACTCAAAGCTGGCAAGGTTATGGTGATAAGCGACGCGTTGATTGCCTTTCCGCTGATGACAGCTGCTGTCCTAGAGCGGCTTGGAGAGAATTTTCATAGAAAAGGAAATCCGTGATTTGAAGGATGTGAACTTATGACTAAAACAGCTGGACGGGTGCGCAAAGTCTGCGGCAACTGTCGCTATCACAACACGTATGAATATCCTGACAAAGTATTCTGTTTCAGTAGATTTGCAGATCGGAAGAACTCTATTGTTTCTATTCTCTTTCGTTGCGATGAATGGGAGAACAAGTTGCAGGACTGTTACTGTCTTGATGACTACTTGAAGCACAAGAAAGGCTCTAAGTGAGAAGCTGCAAAGGAGTGCGAATCGAAGATGACCCGTTTTAGGCGGCTGCCTTTTTCCTTCGTCTTCTAGCAGGCTTGGGCTTTTCTTCTGCAGTCGCTTCCATCGGCGCAGGTTGCACTGTTTCTTCTCGTGCAGCAACAACTGGTGGAGAGGGTTCGGACGGTTGTGGTGGGGCAGGTTCGGGTGAAACTGAAACCTCCTCGACTGGCGTTGGAGGAGGTGGTGGAGCAGCGGGCTCCATGGTTTCCTCTGCCGTGGGTGTTGGTTCTGCAACAGGAATAGTTGGAGTTGGTGCTGGCACTGGTTGGGGTGGCATCATAGCTTTCGGTCTCGCCGAGTAGCCTACTGCAGCTGCTATTATGCCTATCATGAGGAAGACAACTGTAACGGTTATTCCAGACGCTGCGTTAGTTCCTGTAATCTCGTAGCCTTTAACCATGCCTGCAGCGAAAACTGCTGCCAATAGGAAGCATATTACTGCGACGCCGTAAAGTCCGTAATCAGATCTCATCTTTCTCTTTTCTCCTAGGTCTCTTGTAAGTTCAACGTAACGATCTTAAATAATTTTCCCAAGCAGCTAGTGGCTTTGCCCAGTTAGCGTGCTAGCCTTTGAGTATAGCCTCCCAAATGCCGAATCCCCCGACCGTCTCGGGTCTTTCAACTGGATTGTACCAGCGCTGTTTTGTGCCAATTTTCGCTCTCATCTTCCATTTAAAGGGTTTGGGTTCTTCTTCTATTCTCCCAAGCAATACTTCGATTCTGCTCCTGATTTCTGCAAGTTCCTCTGCCTTCATATTGTCTGGGTTGATTTTCACTTCCGCTCCGAACTTCTCTATTTCGGAAGCTAGTTTGTTGATTCTCTTCAGATTAGTTGTGACTGTGTACCAAAATCCCCAGTCTTCTGACAGCAGTTTAGCTATGTAGCTGGCGTCAATGCTTTCCTTGTTCTGTTTTTCTTCAACTGTGTGAGCCTTAAATAGAAGCAGGCAGTCTTTCAAGTCTTTGATGCTGAAAGCCTCCCATATTTGCAGCTTCTCAAGGAGTATATCGGTCACTGTGACTGTAGGATAGTCGAGCTCCAGTCTGCCGACGAATTCTACAGGGTGATTTGCCACCAGTAGTTTGTCGAAGAACACGTCCACGTAGAACCAGCCTTTCGGGTGGTAATATATTTGTCTCTCGGATGCTGCTGATGAGAGGGTTGCCCTTCTCTTCGCGTATCCCATGTCACTAAAGAATTCCTTAACCCCTTCTCTGCTCCTTCTATAAGACATAAAATCTATATCGCTGTATTCTTGACCTGCAATGACGTCAGTTCCTGTTCTACCGAGTTTCTCTGCGAAGTCTCGGAATTCTTGGCAGTGGAATGCTACTCCTAGACCGCCTAGAATTCTGAGCGTTAAGCCCTTGCTCTGAGCAATTTCAACTATTCGTTCTGCTTCTCGAAGAAAAACTTCGGTTGGGACTATCCCATTCCATTCTGCAGGTAATTCTCTTTTGATTTCCTTATCCAACAGCCATGCCGTTGGCACGGACTGTTCCCCCTTCAACCTTCTATTCGCTGAAGCTTAAGAATCTCGTTGCCTTTTAGCTCTATGAGAAACGCTCTCAGGATTCCTTCAGCGTACTCGCTTCCAGGGTTAACACAGTAAGTCTTGCCGATTCTCATGGAGCCTGATGACTCATGTATATGCCCGTGTAACCCGAGTAAAGGCTGATACTTCTCAATCATCTTTCTGACTGCTTTTGAACCAACTGGAACCATGATAACGCGTCCACCCTGAATCATCGGGTTCAGGTCTTTGTCCAGCAATGGAGCTTCGTCGAGTTTGGATTCGAGAGGCGGAGCGTGAAAGTTGAATATAGCAGAGCTCATGTCCTTGACCTGAGAAATGTACCTCTCAAGTCTAGCTTCCAGCTTATCGTCGTCTTCTTCTCGTGCTGTTTTCCATGGACTTGGGTTTACCCATCCTGTGCTTATCATTTCATGCATGTCATCAATGTTTATCACTTTGGCTTCAGCGTTGATCACGTCTTTGTGTTCTTGGATCACGTCGTCTACGAGAGTTCTGTCGTCGTTTCCTGGACAAACAATCACTTGCGTTTCACTTGGAAGCTTCTGGCTGATGATGCTGAACCAGTTTCTCAACGTTGAGGTCATGACTTTGTGGAAGGCTTCGTCCACTTTTGCTGGATTCTGCCTCATCTCTTCATACTCTCCTTCAGTGGTCTGGTAAGGGTAGTAGCCTATCCCGCGAATGTCTTTGAAGGCTCTTTCCAATTCGTCTGAGTTTATCGTATGTGTCTTCTTCATGAGGTAATAGTTGTATTTTCCGTCGCTTCTCTCTATTACAGGAACTATCATCTTCCCTGTAAGATCTCCTCCGCAGATAGCTATGTTTACATTCAACATTGCTGAGGCGTTCAGGAATTTCCTCCACGCGCCTTCTGACCCATGCATATCAGTGGCGAAAAGGATTCTTGTCTTGGCTTCTTTTTTCCTTCTCAGTAGAAATGTCAATCAAATCGTTCCTGATTCTGTCTTTCAGTATATTAGAAGGATTGGAGACATATTTAAGTTTAGAATTTTGAGGAAAGGCTTAAATTCGGTCCGAGTTAAGAAATGAAGGTTTGGTGAATAAAACACATGGGAAAAGAAAAGCCTGCACTGTTCGCTAGAGAGGCTACTGGATTAGTGAGGGAGATCGGCTTCACACTCGGTGTCATGATTATCCTGACCCATGTCATCGGCTTAGGCTGGCAAAGACGAGTCTTCCAATACAGTGGACCCGCACCTATGCCTACCAACGAAATGCCCCTTGGTCTTCCAGCGATGTTCTGGGCTTTCTTCGTCTGCGGCATAATCGTGCTCATCACAGGTTACGCCGCCGGCTACGTTTCAGCTGCAATGCCACGATCTGGCGGCGGATACGTCACGATTTCAAGGGTAACCCATCCGATTGTAGGCTACATGGGCGGTTGGCTGATGTATCTGGCCGAAGCCTTTTCCTACGGATTAATCGGGGTAGATGTGATGTGGGCAATCGGAGTATTCTATAGTATCGCCGCAGCACCACAAGGGCTATCTCTTGACCCAAGCGTGCAGTTTCTGGGCGGTCTTGTAATAGTCTGGGGATTTGCAATCCTCGCTCTGTTAGGGACAAGAATGTACGGCAGACTCCTTCAGGTAATGTTCTACATACCAGCAGCAATCACAGTGTTGTTCTTCGCAATGTGGATAGCAGGTGCAATGAATCCCAGCGTTGTCGCCGATGGAGTTGAGAAAGCTTTGGGGGCGCCGCCCTCGACGTTCATGGATGTCGCTCGCGCCACGGGAATGACCGGAAGTGCTGTAGGCTTCTTTGACGCCTTCTCATATGCGCTTCCTGGAGCGTTTTGGGCTTACATGGGATGGTATGCAACCACTTTCCTTGCAGGCGAGGTGAAAGAGGCGAACAAGAAGCTGCCAATGGTTCTTTTGACATCAGGCCTCATCATAATGGTGGTTTACCTGCTGGCTACGTCGCTTTCAGCAATCTCTGCTCTTAACGTGTATTCTTGGACTGATCCTGCTACAGGCAACAAGTGGAGCTTTTTCCAAGCTTACGGTTGGCTGAGCAATTATGGTGATAATCTTAGTGCAGCCCAAATACTGATGCGTGATGCCGCGATTCCTAATTTCCAAGAGGCATGGAGCACAGGTATCGCATCTTTCACTGCTCAAGGAATGGGCTTAGGAGCGATTTCATGGATAATCGCCGTAGGTGGTGTATTTTGGCTACTCAACGACATTCCCCCCTTCCTGCTTGTTGCTTCTAGAACGTTCTTCGCCATGTCATTTGACAGAATGATGCCTGAAAGATTCGCTTATGTCAGCGAAAGATGGCATGCTCCGGTGTGGTCGATAATAATTACTGCAGTTTTCGCCATCCCAGCATGCATGGTTGAGGCAGGTTTTCCTGAATGGGCACCAGATTACCTGAAGTTTGCCGGAGTAGTTGGGACCGACATATTTGACGCACTTTTCCTAACGCTGTTCTGTGTGTCTTGCATGTTGCTTCCATTAGAGAGAAGAGACATCTACGACAGGGCTGCTGTCAAGCATTCGGTAGGCTTCATTGTTCTCTTGGGCTTCGTAGCGACGCTAGGAGGATCCTTCTGCCTGTACATCTTCATTCAACAATCGCCTTGGATTTGGTCGCTCTTTACCTCAGGGGCAGAAACAGCTGATATAGTAAGTTCAGTCAGCTTGATTGGTACAATCTTAGCTGGGCTACTGCTTTACATCGGCTTTATGTACCGAAACTCCACCAAAGGGGTCGACATGCGAACCCTATATATAAACATCCCACCAGAATAGCCGCTAGAAATATCCTCCCCCTTTTTTGTTTTTCTAATATTGATGCTAATACAAAGGTTTCAAACATGCATGAGCTAGACTTCATCACAGACATGGTTGAGGAGAGACTCGTCAAGGGAAACCTACGATGGTTAGCCAATTTTAATGAAATTCGGAGAGATTATACTGTAGGCGATGTGACGTTTCCACTGTACGCTTCAGGAAGCCTGCAGGAAAAAGGTTTTCTGCTGTCAAGAGTCTTCTCGGCCTTGGTAACGCCGAAATACAAAGTCCACTTTCTACTGTGCACAAGCCCAGATATTGACTCTAAATTTCTAAGAAAAATTGTCCTGTTAATTGAAGGCAGATTCGGCGCAGACGATTGGGTGTTCCTAGGATTGGTTCAAAGCCAGCCGATTGGAAAAGGCACAAAAGAGACTGTGGAGGATGTAACTGAAAAGAATGTAGGTATAGCCTTTTACAGCTTGGCTTCGAAGGAGATAGTCTCATCTAACAATGTGCTTGGGCGAAATCTCTCAAAACAACTCAAGCTGACTGAAACTAGATTCGAGACGTTTGACTGGCTCAACTATGTGAAAAGCTTCACTATGATATTTGTGTTGGGTACCTTAATGTTAATCGTTCTCTTCATCTCAGGACTACGACAGACGATTCAGCCTCTAACCCTGTTATTGATGGCTGTTTTTTCTTTGATAATAGGTTACCGTATTTACAAGACACGTTATCACGTAACGTTAACGCTGACCAGCAGAGGCTTTCAGCTTCGAACGGGTCAGAAGACAACTCAGGGCAAGTGGTCAGATTATACAGATGTGGCAATATACGTGACTCCGAGCTTGGAAACGTGTTTGAGGCTCTATTCAGCAAAAGAGACGTTTGACATGCCCTTGTCACGAGTGAGCTTGTCCAGAAGAGAGGCTTACGACGCAGTTAGGGAGCTGGTAAAGAAAAGAGTGGAGCGTTACTGAATAGTCGGGGTTTCGACAGCTGTGTCCCACCAAGGTTTGTCCCATTTTTTGTCGATATTAGGCAGGGTTTTCAGGAGGGTTTGAATCCTATCTGCAACTGTGGCAGCATCAGTCTTCTTCATCCATCTGGCTAATGTTTCCGGTTTTTCTGCTAGATTTCGGAGGTTCAACGTGATTGTCAAGGCGGTCTTGGTGTCTTTCTCCAATGCTTTTTTCATTCTGTCAGGGTCGATTTCTTCGTTTCCTTTTCCTATTGGGTGGTCCAAGAAGATTGCGCAGACGTCCTTCACGTCTTTTTCTTCCATTCCGAGAACAACCTTGTCTTCTGCGTAGTAGGGGTATGGTAGGATTCTGTATTCGCAGTTGCATGCTTCAAGTTCTTTGATTTTTTCTTTTGGATAGTCCATGATGAACTGGGCTTTTGACATTATGAGGTTTTCTAAGCCGATTGTGTAGAGATTTTCATTGTTTCTTTCGAACGCTTCTTCAACGTTTACCTTGTGCCTTAAGCTTATGGAGTCGCAGAAAACGTCAAGAGAGGTCACTGTTGGCATCCCTTGTTCATCGATGCCGTTGATTGTTCTGATTCGGTATCTTTCTCCTTGGCGCATTGCGTTGAAGATCGTGTCGCTCTTTGTTCTGAATGATTTGTAGCATGTTCCAAACGCGTTTTCCATGCCCAGCATTAGCCTGCAGAAGTCTGCTCCTTGTTTCTTTGGAACTATGAAGTCTGTGTCCTTTATGCCTCTTGTTAGGGGGCTGTCGCCGTTGGCGTGTTGGCAGTGGATTTTCACGGCGGCTCCGCCGAACAGAAGCACTGGGATGGGTTTGTTGCTTACTTTTTTGTCAAAGGTTGATGGGTATAGTTTGTGGAGTTCAGCTGCGTTGAGAGCTGCCCATATGGTGACGACTGCGCTTTTCATTGGGAAGTAGCTCATGTCTATGTAGGAGGGTAGTCCCAGTTTTGCTGCGATATCGTCCGGGTTTACTTTTGAGGTTAGAGGTAGTTCAACGTCATATGTTGCTCCGTACGTGTCTTGGTATAGGACTACTTTTTCAGTCATGTTTTTTCACGCTTTCTATAGGGGGTTGCGTCTGTGTTGCTCGAAGGCTTTGTAGAGCCTTTTCAGCTATTGTTCATATAAATCATGTGTGCCGAGCAATTTAACTTAGCGGGATTCAGAGTCAGGTTTGCTCAGGGTTATGAGCTGAGGCTCAGCTTACTCGGGCTAGCCAGTCGGTTATTCTTGGTTCGGTTTGTGTTTTGAATGTTATGCCCATGGGCTGGAATGTTTGATTTAAGGCGGTTGTGAGGTTCCGTACGTAGTCTTCTACGTTTATTTCTAGTGGGCTGTTGACCTGGTCGGCTGGTTTCACTGTGAATTCTCTTCCTCGATACGTGAAGGGTTTGACTTTGATGAAGCTGACCGTGTCCCGTTCTTTGACTTGTTTGCCTTGGTCGATGAGTTGTTTGGCGCATTGGTACGGTTGGGGCAGGACTTTTGATGTTAGTTTTTCTCTTGGGTCATGATAGAGTTTCACTGAGAATATCATGTCTGTGAGTTGGAATCTTCGGTCGCGTAGGTCCTTTATGCTGTTTTCCACAGTTGTGGTTATCTTGGTTTTTGCTTGCTCATAGTCCATCGAGTTTTTAACTGTGCTGAGTTCCTTGATGCAGTTTCTGAAGATGTTCTGAATGAAGCCTGGGGCGTTTGATTTTATAGCTGTTAATCCTTTTAGGTCGGGTGTGCCGTCGGGTAGGATGCCGAAGTAGGCTTTTTTGGCTGCTGACAGGACGCACACGGAGTAGCGGCGTTCGACTGCCAGGTCTAGGCGCAGTTGTTGTTTGACTGTTTTTGTGAGGGTTTCCACCTTGTCCATTGAGGCGTTTTCTAGGAAAAGCGAGTCTGTGTCGCCGTAGACCGGGTGCAGTCCATGCTGTTCTGCCATGTTCCATGCCGTTTGTAGTGCCCAGCGTCCGTAGCCTGTGATTGATTCGGCTAGTGGTGGGCAGGCTAAGCCGTGGATTCGTACTGATACGCCGTAGCTTGAGACGGTTAATAGTTTTAGTAGTTTGGCTGTGGTTTCGGCTTGGCGGCGTTCACTTTCAGAGAGCGCGGTGTCTTTTGTGAGGGGTTTGAACCAGTGGATGCGTAGGTCTTTTAGTGCGCCTACAAGTGCGGCTAGGAATCCTCTTCTTTTTGTGCATATGTGGTGTCCGGCTTCTGCGACTGTGTTGGTCTCGCATTCTTCATGTTGGCAGTCTACTGTTTCGTAGCTGAGGTTGTAGCTGTCTATGCAGCTGGGGTATAGGCTTTCGAAGTCGGTTACTACGGTGTTGAAGTATACTCCGCTTTTGGGTGTGATGGTTAGGGCGCCGGGTACTTCGTGGGTCTCTAAGCCTCTGCGCAGTTCTAGGGATGTGGGTATTAGGATGTTGTTTCTTCTGAGGTAGTCGTGGATTATTGATTTGAGCCATGCGCTTACGCCGCGTGTGGTATAAGTGAATGGGATGGGCAGGTTGGCTATTCTTGACAACGTGAATGTGTAGAAGTATTTTTCAGGACTGGTTTCTCCGCTTATGCCCAACATAGCTGGTTTGACCTGTGGCATGGGTTGGTTGAGCACGGTGAACCAGCGTTCTAGTTGCGCGTATTTTAACGGGTCTGTGTCTTTGATGTGTGCGAATAAGGTGTTGAATTTGGTTTGCAGATCCGATGTGAGGCTTAGTGATGGTGTGATTTGGTTGTCTTCTGTTATGGTGTGCTGTGCGCCGAAGATTAAGCCATGGTCGTAGGCGTAGCTGTGAGGGTATTCGATTTCGGTTTCCCAGGCGTGTTCGAGTTTTCGTTGGGCTTTTTTAAGGTATTCGGGTCTGTAGACTGTGATCTTTGTTACTTCTTTGGGCTGGTTTGTGTACAGGTCGGTTTTCGTGGTGATTTCGGTTTCGCCGAGTAGGCTGCGCACGTTTTCTTGGTCTGTTGGGCTGAGTGGGTGTGGAAGGTAGAAGTAGGGTTTGTATGAGCTGTCCGTGAATGTTTTGTGTTCGTTTGTTGCTGGGTTGTGGAGTTTTAGGTTGATTGTGCTGCCTTGGGTTTGGGCATCGAGCAGGTACCATGTATTCAATAGTCTATCCTTCACTCAGTTGTCTCGTTATTTCGTTTATTTCATCGGCTGACGGCTGTCTTGGAAAGTTGTATATTGGTCCACTGGGGCGCTCATTGTAGTATGGTCGGTTGCATTCTGGGCATCCTGATGTGTAGAATGGCTTGCCTTCTTGTATGATGTGGTGTAGCTGGGGTTTTGATATGCCGAAGTCTATTACTTGTTGCTTGGCGTCGAATTTCATGTTTTCGAATCGTGCTTTCTTTTGGATTATAAGGTGTCGGGCTAATTGTACGCGTCTGTAGGTTTCTATTGGTGGTTGCGGCGTGTTTTCTAGTGTTGTACCTGCGATGGGTGTGAACGCGAATAGGCTTGGCATGATGCCTTGGTCTGTGCATTGTTGGATGGTTTTGATTATTTGTTTTTCTGTTTCTCCCAAGCCTACGATAAGATGGGTGTAGACTTGGCTTTTGCCGAAGATTTCGACGGCTTCTTTCAGGGCTTGGTGTTGTTGTTTCCATTGGTATGGGCTTTGTGTTTCTGTGCCTTTGATTTTGTTGAAGAGTTGTTCTGTGGCTGCGTCTAGGGCTATGCTGATGCGGTCTGCGCCTGCCTCGGCTAATTCCTTGAACTGTGCTTTGGTGAATGGTGGGCAGGATAGGGAGATGGACACGTTTGAGGTTGAACGAATCAGTTTTGTTAGGTGTGTTAGGTCTTTGTGGACTGTAGGGTAGTTTAAAGCTTGGATGCACACGCGTTTTACTGTGCCCTTCTCTGTGGATGATGCTGTTTTTTCTATGACCTGTTTGGTTAGGAACGGTGGCCATGATACACGTGCTAGCATGTCGGCGCGGCTGGTGCTTGTTCTAGCTTGGGGGCAGAAGCCGCAGTTGGCTTGACACTTTCCTTCGCGGTATGTGAGCATGTAGATGGTTGTGGGTGGCGCGTCTAACTTGCCCTTTAACAGTCCGAGGACTATGGCAGAACCTACTGAAACTCGGATTTTCTCTGGTCCTTCCTGTTCTGTGTTCATGTTTGCTTCTTTTCTTGATTGGATTGGAGCAACTCTTGGTTATTCTAGGAACTAGACGTTGATTTCTCCTTAAATTGTTAATGCACACACACACACAAAACTGA
>Ga0315309_1002032_pt1 | contig 11944 bp, 7 predicted proteins | sample TDP4_MG_FD_203080 | JGI IMG/M metagenome (GOLD analysis project Ga0315309, IMG submission 203080) | Freshwater sediment microbial communities from Lake Towuti, South Sulawesi, Indonesia - TDP4 | ecosystem: Environmental > Aquatic > Freshwater > Lake > Sediment | place: Indonesia: South Sulawesi...
CTGAGAGATACTTGTTGCTGCAGTATCTTGCGGTTAGGGAAGCGTTTTCAAATCTCCACATTGTTGATGGCTTGATACAAGCCGCGTTGAACTATGCATTTTCCAGGCATCCCAAGCTTGTGAAAGCGGTCACGCCGACCATTCAACCGTATGTTGAAGCATACCAAAGGTTCGGTTTCACACCTGTGAGAAGGATACTTCGAATTCCATGGGATCTTACGAAGCCACTTGAGGAAAAGCCTCGAAGTCATGTAGCAGTTGTGAATGAGATTCGTGAAGAAAACATAGATGAAGCATCGGGAGTGTTCGTAGAAGGTCTGCTACCGTACTGGGACTGGTATATTGAGGAAGGCGGAGGAAAAAGATCAGTTAAGAAGAGAGTAGCTGAAGGGATGAAGGAATACACGCATCTTGCCGCCAAAGTCGATGGAAAAATCGCAGGTGTCGTGGGCGTATTTCCACATCCAGGGAGCGATGATGCTGCGTTCTCGGGCGTGATAGTTCATCCTGAATTCCGAAAGAGGGGGATTGGCTCAGTTTTGATGAATGCAGCGTTGGATAGAGCAAGGCAGCTTGGCTGCAGAAGACTTCACGTTCACACTCTGGCTTATCTTGACTCTTTGGCTCCTGGAGCAGTTCTTTACCTCAAATGGGGGGGGGGAAGAATTGAGGCGGAGTACCTTCAGCTCGTAAAGGGTTTAGGAAACTGAGTTCTAAAACGTAAAGAATTAATGCAAGTGTTGCGTGGGTTTAGTTTGGTGCTGGAAATGAGGGATCGCTACCTCAATAGATGTTGACAAAACCTTTAATATCCCAGCTTCTAATCCAGAAGCCTTTATGGCGTTTTTGAAACAAATCGAACAAAAATGGCAGCGCAAGTGGGAAGAAGCCAAGATTTTCGAGGCTAATCCAGACCCCGAAAAGAAGAAGTTCTTCTTGACGGTGCCTTACCCTTATTGTTCCGGAAGCCTCCACATTGGACATGGTAGGACATACACTATCGGCGATATTATTGCGCGTTATATGAGAATGAAAGGTCTTAACGTGTTTTGGCCCATGGCGTTTCACGTGACTGGCACGCCCGTCTTAGGAATCTCAAAGAGAATTGAGCTTGGAGACAGAGAGATAATAGATCTTTACAAGGATTACGTGAGGTTATATGAAAGTGCCCCAGAAAAAGTGGAAGAATTAATTGCGAGCTTCAAAGAGCCATGGAACGTCGCCAAATATTTCGCCAGTGTGATTACGGAGGACTTCAAGGCATTAGGATTCTCTATAGATTGGCGGCGAAGGTTCACGAGTGGAGACAGGGAATACAATGCGTTCGTTGAGTGGCAATTCAACAAACTGATGGAAAAAGGTTACATAATAAGGGGTCAATATCCCATATTATACTGTCCGAGAGATGAAAACGCTGTCGGAGAAGACGACATACTACGAGGAGACGAAATCAAACCAAGCGTTGGAGAATACATCCTAGTAAAATTCGAAGTTGAAGATTCCTATTTAGTCGCTGCAACGATGCGCCCAGAAACAATTTTCGGCATTACGAATGTTTGGATCAATCCAAGAGAGGATTATGTCAAAGCAGACATCGATGGTGAAGACTGGATTGTTTCAAAGCAATCCGTTAAGAAATTGGAAAAACAAGGTAGAAAAGTCAAGATTAAGGAAAGGTTCAAGGGAAACAGACTCATAGGTAAACAAGTCAAGGTTCCTTTGCTTGGCAAAGAAGTCATCTTGCTACCTTCAAGTTTTGTCAACGGAGACGAAGCCACAGGCGTTGTCTACTCCGTTCCGGCTCATGCCCCTTGGGATTATGTTGGATTGAAAAACCTCCAACAGCATCCCACAGAATTAGAGAAGTACGGTGTCTCCAAAGAGAAAATCGAAGGAATCAAGCCGATATCCATGATTCAGGTCAAGGGCTACGGTGAATTCCCAGCCATTGAGGAGTGTCAGAAGTTTGGTGTAAAGGACATAAAAGATGTTGATAAAATAGATGCGGCCACGGAGAGCCTATACGAAACTGAATTCTACAATGGAATTCTGAAGCCCATTTGTGGAGACTACTATGGACTTGCAGTTCAGCAAGCCAAGGAGAGGATTTTTGAGGATTTAAAGCAGCAGCACAAGGCAGATAAAATGTACGAAGTCATGGCATCAGAAAAACCTGTGGAATGCAGATGCGGTGGAAAAGTTTTAGTGGCGGTTCTGCCTGACCAGTGGTTCATTAACTACGGTGACGCAGAATGGAAAAAACTCACACGCGAATGTCTAGCTTCGATGAGAATTCACCCGAACATTTACAGAAAACTCTTCGAGGACACAATAGAATGGTTGCACGAAAGGCCCTGCGCACGAAAAAGGGGAATTGGAACCCCCCTACCATGGGACAAGAAATGGATAATAGAATCACTAAGTGATTCAACGATCTACATGAGTCTATATACGATAATTCACCACATCAAAGAAAACGGGATAAAACCCGAACAGTTGAAAGCGGCATTTTGGGACTACGTCCTACTTAACGCAGGAAATCCCGAAGAAGTAGAAAAGACAACAGGGATACGTAAAGACTTGATAGACAACATGAAAAAGGAATTCGAATACTGGTATCCCAACGATCAGAGACATACTGCCGTGGGTCACATAACCAATCATTTGACTTTCTTCATCTTTAACCACGCAGGAATATTCGCGAGAATGCACTGGCCTAGAATGATAAGCATCAACGAATATGTAATCCGCGAAGGGGCAAAAATGTCCAAATCAAAGGGTAACGTTATGCCCCTCGTGGACATACCGAGAAAATACTCTGCAGATTTTTACAGGCTGTACATAGCCTCAGCAGCGGACCTTCAAGGCGTCATGGACTGGAGAGAAGAGGAAGTAAAAAATGTCAGAGGAAAACTGGAACGGCTTTTTGAGATAATTAGAAGAGCCGCACAAGTTCACGGGGAAGTTGACGCTGAGGAATTAGACAACTGCGATAAATGGTTTATTTCTGAGATAAACAGAAAAATCAGAGATGCAACCGAATCTATCGAAAATTTGGAAATCAGAAAGTACATCCAAAAGGTCTTCTATGAAGTTCTGAACGACATTAACTACTATCAGGGAAGGGCAAACCCTGACCATGCAGATAAAATGTTGGCCTATTTGTCTGACAGATGGATTCGCCTGCTTTCACCTGTTATACCCCACATCTGTGAAGAACTTTGGGAAACGATGGGTCGAAGAGGCTTCGTTTCTCTGGCTGCTTGGCCAACTTCGGATGAGACAAAGATAGATATTAGAGCCGAAGAGAACGAGGCTTTGATTGAGAGCACACTAGAAGACACATTTAGTATAACGAAGGCGACGGGCATCACTGCGAAAAAAATCTATTACTATGTTGCAGCGCCATGGAAATGGAGAGCATACTGCACTGCTCTGCAGAAATCGACCTCGACCAAAATAGTCCAGAGTGAACTCATGAAAGAATTGATGAGAGACAACGAAATGAAAAAACATGCAAGACCACTGTCGAGATTCGCAGGGCAGATCGCTGATGAAGTCAACCGCATGTCAACAGAGAAGAAGCAGAGGCAGCTGCAGGCAGGAATAATAGATGAAAAACGAATCCTGAGTGAGGCAGAACCCTTCTTGAGGCGAGAGTTGAATGCTGAAGTGTATGTCTACTCAGAAGATGATCCCCATCGGCATGACCCGAAAAACAGATCTCAGCTGGCTAAGCCCTACCGACCTGCAATATACATCGAATAAACAGTGTTTTGGAAGACTGAAAAGTCTCCGACGGCATCAAACCTGATGAAAGGCTTAATATTTTTGGTGATTCAAGTCTATGACAGTTTATCTAAAGGGGCCCGTGGCGCAGCCCGGATAGCGCGTTGGCCTTCTAAGCCAAAAGTCTGGGGTTCAAATCCCCGCGGGCCCGCCACACATGACACGGGGTTCCTTTAGGACCACTGGCTCACAAGGATGTGGACGTGTAGCTGGGTACCTAAGATTCCTTCAGTTTGTCTTTGATAAATTGAATGAAACTTGCGGCGAAAATTCCTTTATCATATTTCTCACACGGATAGCGATCACAGTCAGAGCATGCAACCAGTCTCTTGTCATTAGCGCAAAGATATATGTCACAGAAGATTTTTCCTTCAGCTTGGTCTTTTTGGCTTTCTTTTGCGCAGCCTAAGCATTTGTTCTTCTTGAAGAGGATGCAGTTACCACAATAGTAGTTACAGGGAGCTAACAAATTCTGATTCATTTATGATTGCCTCCGTCACCTACTTGTCAATCTGACCTTTTATGGATTCTACCGTCTTCTGACGGCTCAACTGATAAGTATGTGGGTTGAGACTATTTCTACTATGACACTGTTTGAGGTTGTGTTAAAAGTAACGCATGACTGTCCCTTCGCTAATGTATCGAGAAAGTATCCGTCGATGAAGTTGTTCCAATGGTGCAACCGTGAACGTGAAGTTATGGAAGTTGTTGTTGACAAACCTGAAGAATATGATGAGGTCCGGGAGCAGTTATCGCAAATGGGCGAAATTTTTGAGGAATCGTCTGACAGTCAAAGAGTTCACTTAATCACGACACCTTGTTTCTGCGATCTCGAAGGCTCTGTGGCCAGCCATATTGACCCGCTTGACATCCTTCAGGTGGATCCCGTTGTCTACAGTGAAGGGTGGGAATACCATCGGCTGATAATCTTCAGGCATAAAGACCTGCAGAAGCTTATGGAACGGCTTGAAAAATATGGCTTTGTATTCGACATTGTACGCAAGGTTCCGTTCGATGGATTTATCGCCAGTTCGTTGACGCTCACAGCGGACGCTCTGTTCTCTGGCCTAACAGATAAGCAAATGGACGCATTGCTTACAGCTTACAGACATGGCTACTACCAGTTGCCCCGAAAGACTGATGTTCAAAAGATCGCAAGTCGAAGACGTGTTCCTAGAACGACGTTTCAGGAGCACCTGCAGAAAGCTGAAAGCAAGCTTGTCGTGTCCCTAGTTCCTTACATGCAGTTGTTCAAACAGGCTTCGCCTGAGAGAAGGGAACGTCTGAAGCTTAAATAGCGCTTCTTAATCGAGCTTTTTAGTCCTCAACCTCCTTTCAAGTAGGGCTGCACCGTCAGGTGACGGTATAATCCCTATGCCTATCCTGTTGACTAGTTATGTCTCGTGGTGATGTGAAATGAATGAAAGAAACATGAAACCGAAAAATCCCCTGACCGAGACAATAGTTCTAATGCTCGGGATATTCAGGAATCCCGTTCAGAGGCTAACCACTCAAGAGAGTGAGAGCACTCGCAGGTCTACTTATGCAACTCACTATGACCGAAGATCAATTGAAGATGCTTGGCTGAAGGCTCAAGGACTAAAAGATGAGGCTTTCATCGAATTGCAGCGAAGGCATTTTGCAATGGTCTAAACAAGTCGCGAATAGATACTTCAGTCTCCCTCCCTCTTTTTTATGGCACCGCAAGCTTTCACTTTTGATTCCCGGGCTTTTCAGAATTGTGACGATTTTTAGTGACGTTCAAAAAAGATATATAATTGAAGCGACTGTTGTTAATCGATTTCACCACAATAATAGGAAAAACGCTAAGGAGTAGGAGGAGAAAAATCGAGATGAGTAAACCCGCGAAGCCACACTTGAATCTTGTTATAATGGGGCACGTGGATCACGGCAAATCGACTACGACAGGTCATCTCTTCTATCTAACAGGCACTGTTGATGAACGTCAGATCAAGCAGTTCGAAGAAGAAGCCAAGAAAATGGGCAAAGAAACCTTCAAATTTGCTTGGATAGTTGACAAACTAAAGGAAGAACGTGAAAGAGGCTTAACCATCGATTTGGCCTTCCTGAAATTCGAGACTCCAAAATACTTTTTCACTGTCATTGATGCACCAGGACACAGAGACTTCGTGAAAAACATGGTCACAGGAGCAAGCCAAGCCGATGGCGCTGTACTTTTTGTCTCAGCTAAAAGAGGCGAATTCGAGGCTGGGATAGGCCCAGGTGGGCAGACTAGGGAACACGCTTTCTTGGCATTCACTTTGGGCGTTCGTCAACTCGTCGTAGCCATCAACAAGATGGATGATGCCTCAGTAAACTGGAGTCAAGACCGCTACAATGAAATCAAGAATGAAATTAGCCGACTGCTGAAGACAGTTGGCTACAATGTGGACAAGATTCCCTTTGTTCCCACATCTGGATGGACAGGCGACAACTTGGTCAAACTCAGCGAGAAGATGCCATGGTACAAAGGTCAAACACTGCTCCAAGCGCTCGATGTCTTTGAACTACCAGTTAAACCTACAGGCAAGCCTTTGCGACTGCCCGTACAAGATGTTTACACTATCACGGGCGTCGGAACAGTTCCCGTGGGACGCGTTGAAACAGGTGTGCTCAAAGTCGGCGACATACTCGTATTCATGCCTGCAAACAAGCAAGGTGAGGTCAAGTCAATTGAAACTCACCACGTTTCAGTGCCTTCAGCTGAGCCAGGCGACAACATCGGCTTCAACGTAAGGGGTATAGCCAAAACTGACATCAGGCGTGGAGACGTTGGAGGACACGTGAATAATCCGCCGTCGATAGCCAAGGAGTTCACCGGACAAATCATAGTCATACTGCACCCAACAGCCATAGCTGCAGGCTACACACCAGTGCTTCACTACCACACAGGGCAAGTTGCTGTGCGCTTTTTAGAATTGATCAAGAAAATCGACCCACGAACCGGACAAACAGTTGAGGAGAAGCCTTCGTTTCTGAAAACAGGAGATGGCGCACTTGTGCGCTTTGAACCATTGCACCCCATTGCTGTCGAGGCTTATGCTGACTTTCCAGAGCTCGGACGCTTCGCCATACGGGACATGGGCACAACAGTAGCGGCTGGAGTAATCAAGGAAATCACAAAGAAAGGGCCTTAGATAACCTACCTTCCTTTTTTGTTTTCTAGCTTTTCCACTCTGACTCAGACCATTTCCCATCAGTGCAGTCTTTCTCGATTTTGAAAGCTAGGACTCAATGGTGTTCTTTCGGTGCTACTAGGTTTCTCAGCTCTTTAATAGATTTGTTGAGGGAGATCACCGCAAGCGAAACTCCGGTAACCTTAAGACTTATAGGTTTGGACGGTGACAGTCAACCCTCCCTAGAAGGAGAAATCATAACATGACTCAGAAACAAGAACGAAAGCCCACGGTTGAAGAATTGCTGGCAAAAGCAAAGAAACCAGCACAGTTGGCCCCGCCTCTACATAGGTTTTATGAGGGCAAGGTTCAAGTTATGCCCAAATGCGCCATAACAAGTCCTAAAGACTTTTCAATCTGGTATACGCCTGGCGTTGCTCAACCATGCAAGGAAATTCAGGCGAATCCAGACAAATCGTTTGAGCTCACAAACCGCTGGAACTACGTGGCCATCGTGACAGATGGCACCCGTGTTTTGGGTTTAGGCGACATTGGTCCTGAAGCAGCCATGCCTGTGATGGAAGGCAAAGCCTTATTGTTCAAATATTTGGGAGGCGTAGACGGTTTTCCAATCTGCCTGCGCACCAAGGATCCAGATGAGATTGTACACGCCTGTGAACTGATTGAACCGGGTTTCGGCGGCATAAACCTCGAGGACATTGAGAAGCCAAAATGCTTCTACGTTCTGGAAAAAGCTCGAGAGCGGCTGCAAATCCCAGTTTGGCACGATGACCAGCAAGGAACAGCCACTGTGATTCTTGCAGGTTTAATGAACTCATTCAAGATTGTTGGCAAAGACCCGCAAAAAAGCTTGATAACTCTGGTCGGTGCTGGCGCAGCTAACCTTCGAACAGCTTACGTGCTGATAAAATGGGGGCTTAAACCAGGGAACATCATGATGGTTGACACCAAAGGCGTGATCTATCCAGGTCGGAAGGATATAACGAAAGAGGAAGACCCTTGGAAATACGAGTTAGCGCAGAAGACGAACGCTGAGAGAAGAACAGGTGACATATCGGCAGCATTCAAGGGCGTGGATGCTGTCGTAGCTGCCTCAAAGCCTGGACCAGACACCATAAAGAAAGAGTGGATCGCCACGATGGCTGACAAATCTATAATTTTCGCCTGCGCAAATCCAATACCTGAAATCTGGCCTTGGGAAGCGAAGGAAGCAGGCGCCCACATTGTGGCAACTGGAAGAAACGACTTCCCCAATCAAGTGAACAACAGTCTAGGATTTCCAGCGATTTTCCGCGGCGTGCTCGATGTGAAGGCGAAAACTGTAACAGACAACATGTGCATTGCTGCGGCACAGGAACTCGCTAAGTTCGCTGAAGAACGAGGCATGCATGAAGAGGACATCTTGCCGCACATGGAGGAGTGGGAAGTGTTTCCACGTGAGGCAGTCGCCTGCGCGTTGAAATCTATAGAGCAAGGAGTAGCACGAGTTAAACCGAGCAGGCAGGAGCTGTACGAAAGAGCCACAGCAATAATCAAGAACGCCAAAGAGTCAGCTGAATTATTGATGAAAAAAGGATTGATAAAGCAGCCACCACCTGAGTCAGAGCTACTCAAATAGAGCAGGCGAGATAGACAGTCGCTTTCTCAATCTAACAGGAATAGCATCTGAACCTCTTTGAAACTCATAACACCAAGCCTAGGCGAAACTCCCAAAACACCCAATGAAAGTAAGAAATGCTACTTCTACTGTCTTTTTCTAGCTGCTGGGACTCGCTTATGGCTTAGGAAGATCGTGTAGAGCGCTGCTAATATGGAAACTCCGACCAGTGCCATAAGCAATAAGAATCCTGTTGTCGTCCAGATTGGCGGTGGAAACTCTTCCAGAACAATTACTATTGATCTGGAGTACTCCACGGTGACTGCTGTTTCAGTCGCGGTTGCTGTGACGACTTTGAGCCAATATTCAGCGCTGTAATGGGCTTCAATGTTGTAGGTTCCTCTGGGCAGTTTGAAAACTGTGTGCCCTGCTGCATCGGTGATGTCCAAGCCGTAGCCAACTCCTGCCTGAGTGTAGATGATCACATAGGCTCCGTGAACTGCCGCTCTATTGTTACTCAATATATTAATCGTCAATTGGTATACCTGGGTCTTGATTGTGTAGGGGCCGTCAGAATCGACGTAGACAGTTTCCTGCTTCACCACCACGTCTTTCCAAAGTATCGTGAATTCGTAGCTAGCTGGGAGTACATGGGCTAGAGTGATCCGGCCATCGGCGTCTGTATAGCGTGGGAGCGATTCCCTTGTGCCGTTTGGCCACGTTATGTAGACTTGTGCGCTTGGTAGCAGCGAATCAGCGTCGTCAACTATATGGAAGACTGGGTTGTAGTAGACTATGACACCAACCTGGAATACGTGGTCGTTGTGCTCAATAAACGGTTCAAAATAGCCTGTGTCTTCGTATCTGTAGTAGCCATTATTATCAATCACTGAAACCTTCACAGTGTAGTTGCCCAATTGTACGGTTGAAGGATAGGTCCAGTTGGCTTCAAAAGTGTGCGTGAATCGTGTGAGCCATTGACCATCAGATTTGCGCACCATATCCACATTGTCCACAACTGGAATGTCCACTGGGTCAAGAATGGTCATGTTGACTCGATAAAGGTCGTAGCCTCCGAACGGGTCGGTAACATTCGCACGCACTACGACAACGCGTTGGTTTTCACTCCAGTTGTAATAAAGCATGTTTGTCACTGAATTATCAAATGCGTAAGTCTTCACGGACGCTGGGCGAGCGTAATCTTTCGAGCCGATTATGACATGACTTGGATACTGAGCTGAATCATACCAAACAGACACTGAAGTGGCGGCGCCAGGCTTTACGGTGATCTGAAGCGCGAGAGACGAGCCCGTTTTGAAAGTGTATGGTGGAACATTGAATCTTAACGGAGCGTTCCCGGGAATCGCGTTGACGTCGTATATGTCCGGAGAGAGATTCTCGTTGCCAGAGGTCCATGAACCAACAGTTGAGAATCCGCTTGCGCTCAGCTCGTAGACTGTAACCGTGAAAACAGCAGACGGTGTTGATCCTGTTGCATTTGTCCACAAGTGTAACCAAAACGTGCCGTTGATCGGACAGTTTCCAGCAAGGTCCGGAGCCAAGTAGAAGTAGATGTCAAATGCTCCTGATTGGGGGCCCATGACCTGAGTTCCGCCCCACAGCCGTGTGGTGTTCATTATATGGTCGTCTGAAGTATAGCCGCTTCCAAGAGGCTGGGGTATAGGAGCTTTATGGAAGTAGAACTCCATGGGCTTGGGGGCACCAGTGTAAGAGGGGGAGGCTATAACCACTGGAAGAAAACGCGCCGAAGCAACGTATGCAACTAATGACAGTGCAACAACTGTGAGCAAACCGAGAGTTTTTGGTTTAGAGATTCTATTAGACATGTGAGTCTATCCTCTGAAAACGCTGAATTTGAAACCATCGAATTAAATTTTATTGGTTCTGAGTCTGAATTTTAAATTCACATTCAAAGAGAGTCTAATTTGCCAGAGAAAGCGGAATCTTGGCGTCTTATCCTCCCGGTGCTCCGTGGAATGGCACGTTCTTCCATAATATTTCCCACCATTCGTCTTCAGTGATGGTTTCGCCGCGTGCAATTACGTTCATAATGGTCTTAAGCAATTCATGATGTCTTTTCTCATCTGTTTGTATACTTTCAAGCAAAAACTTGATTTTCTTATCCTTAACTTTCTTGATGAAATCATCAACCTGCGCCATCACTTTCTCTTCATTGGCAATGTGCCAGCTCACAACTTCGTTCAGGTGGTCAAGTTCGTCCTCCGACATCGCTGGAGCAGCCGACACGATGCTTTCAGCCGCTTTGTACATGTCTGCGTGCTTCAATGAGTCAAGGGACATTCCTTTCAAAACAGAGACGACCACAGGGTTCTTCAGTCTGCGCAGTGCTTTGTTGATTGATCTGACGATCTGTTCTTCCTGCTTAACCTGCTCACGAAAGAAGGCAATCAATTCCTTTTCTTCAGATTTCATAAGCAGCACCTTTAATGACGTAGAAACTAAGAGCGCTATTAACGCTTTGCGGCTTGTTAACTCTTATTATCCTAATGGATTTCTTTAGAGGAGTCCCAGAGGTGCTGAAAGTAGTCTTTGGCGAATTGTACGAGTCCTATATGATTTGACCATATGATTAATGTTGGCTTGTCTTCGCCCAGAAAAAGGATGGCTTCCTTGCCGTCAACTATGATGCCTCCGCCGAACATCTGGTCCCTCACACGTACTTCAGCCACTTTTTCTAGTTCTTTCAGGTTCCATGCTGTGGCTTGTCTGGAAACCATGAAGAGGATCTTGACATCAGCGCTATGCAGCAGCTGAAGCAGAGGCAGAACCAGATCCACTAGGGCTTTTGGGAGAACTGTTGCCGCGATCATGAGTTCACTTTTGGTTTTCTTCAGCATTTCTTTGAGTTTGGCTATGGTGCTGATTTCTCCTCTCAAAATCCATATGTCAGGTTTCTCTCTGAACTCTCGTTTCTCGTAGAAAGGCTGCAGTTCACCTGTGATGGTTTTCTCCCATGTTATAACCTTCTCTTCCAGCTGCAATTTAGCTGCGGCTAAGGCTTCTGAGGGCGCTTTAGGATAGTAGCGTCCGGGTCTACCCTTTTCAGTTTCTATCCAACCTTTCCGTTCAAGAGAGGTCAGAGTTTCGTAAACTTTAGAATATGGTACTCCCGCGTTTTCGCTGACTTGGCCTGCAGTCAAAACTCCTCTTTCAAGCAGAGCCAGATAAGCTCGGGTTTCATAGTCGGTTAAGCCCAGTTCTCTCAGAACTCTTCGGGCATCTTCACTGGCTATGACTTCTGAAGGCTGTGTCACCCGTTTTCACCTTCTGAAAGGTTTGGAAACCTTCTTATAGTGTATGCCATGAAGCTGGTAGTTAAATGTTACAACTCTCAGTGGTGTCAAATTGCAGACCTTAA
>Ga0315309_1002034_pt1 | contig 11936 bp, 11 predicted proteins | sample TDP4_MG_FD_203080 | JGI IMG/M metagenome (GOLD analysis project Ga0315309, IMG submission 203080) | Freshwater sediment microbial communities from Lake Towuti, South Sulawesi, Indonesia - TDP4 | ecosystem: Environmental > Aquatic > Freshwater > Lake > Sediment | place: Indonesia: South Sulawesi...
TTCTCTCGGCACTGTGTTTGAGTCAGTTAGAACTGTTGGCTTATCAAAGGATTTTCCACATCCCTTATATGGGCATTTTAGTTTGTCGTCGTGAATGTGGAGGAGAGGCATAATTTTATCCTTCTAAAGTGTGTACTTCTGCTATATATCGTTAATATTAATATTTAATAAACATTTCTGTCCACACGTAGAACAAGAATACACATTGTTTTCTATTATACATAAACTATGAAAAGCCTCGGCCGGGCTTTGAACCCGGGACCTGCGGTTTACGAGACCGCCGCTCTACCAGGCTGAGCTACCGAGGCGCCATATCAAATTTTCATAGCTCACCTATTTAAGCAGACATAAGTGCACTTTATTTTTTATGCTCGAAATGGTTTTGTTGTAGTCAATAAAGGGATATGTAGATAAGACTGAATACTCATTAGCTGTTCAGTGTGTAGCTGAAATGGATCTTAAGCGTTTAGAGTTCACTCTCACAACCAAGTGTAATTCTCAATGCATACACTGTCAAGCAAACGCATCTCCGCTAAGAACCGAAGTGATGGGAGTCAAAAACGCACATAACTACCTAACCGAAGCAACTGCTGTTTCAAGTGTTGAATCTTTCATGGTTTTCGGTGGAGAACCAATGCTGTATCCAAACCGAGCAATAGCCATATTCAAAAAAGCCAACGAATTAGGGATTCCAGAAATTGAAATGCTAACAAATGGCGTGTGGGGTAAAAACAGGGAAAATGCAGAAAAACTGGCAATCAGACTAAAAAAAGCAGGCCTCAATACCGTAGGAATAAGTGTTGACGCCTTTCACCTTCAACACATACCACTTGAGTATCCACAAAACGCTGCATTGGCTCTATTGAAGGCTGATGTAGAAAATGTCACATGGAACGTCACAGTCGTTGAATCCATAAACGCAAAAAACGAGTACGACAAGAAAACTAGCAAAATACTGAAAACGCTAGAACCAGTAGGAATAGACCCGCAAATCCACAAGGTTATGTCGGTTGGACGCGCAATACGAAATCTACGCCAATATCTTCAGCCCACTCCATTAGATGGCTCTTGTGAAGGCGAACCACCAATAGGCAACATACTCACAAATCCAGAAAGCATATGCATAGAACCTTCAGGCGAAGTTGACGTATGCTGGCACCTACCCATCGGAAATGCGAAGAAAAAGCCATTAAGCCTAATAATAAGCGAGTATGATTGGCGAAAAAATCCAACAATAAAGATTCTAGTGAAAGAAGGCCCAATGGGTTTGTTAAAATCCGCCGAAAAACACTTTGACCGATTCCGAAGAGACAAGTACGTCAGCAAATGTCACTTATGCATAGAAATCAGAAAAACTCTCAACACTTCATGAATTTACTAGCGCTGATTTCTTTGATAAGTTAAGTGAGTGGTAGTTGATAAACAATGTTTTTTCTCATAACTTTGAAACCAAGTTTTTCATACAGTTTAATGGCGTTTGTTGGGTTCATGTCGTCAACGTAAAGTAAAGCTTCTTCCATTCCTCTAGCTTTTAGCGACTGCATCAAATGAAGCATTAGGCGTGTTCCTATTCCTTTCAGCCTATAAGCCTTTAGAACGCCAATGTCCAAGACCCATCCCCACTTCATGTTTTTTTCTGTGTTTAACCCCTCGTCAATCCCGAGACCTGCAAAACCTGCTTGTTGGTTTTCTAAAACTGCAAAAAACCATCTTTGCACTTTAAACCATGGTGATTCGAAAAGAGAATATTTTGTTTCCTCAAGAGTTCTTGGTCTAAAATTGAAATGTTCTTTGAAGGTTTCGTTGTCGAGCCAGTTTAGCAATTTGACGTCCTCTTCGTCTTCGATTTGCATGTCTCTTATTGTGGCTTCATTGTTTTCTGCAATGTTGTAGGAGATATTTTCTAAGCTTCTTCTCATCAGACTTGTTAAGCGTGACACTTTGAAACCGAAGCTTTCGAAAATATGTACGCATCCTTCTCTGTCTGTCTGCGCCCATGTCTCAGCAAGTTTCATTCCTCTCTGTTTCAGGTTTTCCAGAGCTTTTTCCACAAGCTTTTTGGCTATTCCTTTTCCTCTGAACTTGGGAAGAACTCCAAGCCATTGAACGAATCCTTTTTGTTCCTTTCTCAGTTTGTCTATGTGAGCGTTTACCATTCCAGCTGTTTCTTCGTTCCATTCGGCAATGAACATGCCATCTGTGTTGAAGCTCGGTGACTCTTCCATTTTCTTCATTTCTTCAAGCGTCATAGTTCTAATGTCATCGTAATCTCCAAAAGCTGCATTAAAAATGCTAACAAAAACCTTTTCATCGAATCCCTTTCTGAAAGGTTTAATCTTGAGCAAAGCTTTTTCCTCAAAACTTCTATTTCAACTTTCCTCGTAAGATTTAAACATTACCTTTCTCGGCTATGTTAATTCTTAGGGGCTTAGGGTTAGAAAAAGGATGAGTGATTAGGCTTTTGCTATTGGCTTATTTGATAGCAGTTAATACGCTCTCTGTGATTGTGGTAGGGTCTACGAGTAGCATGAACTCTTGAAGAAGTTTCATGTATTCTTTGCTTTTCTTCATTTTTGCCTGAAATGTTTCGTAGTCTGCTAGGCTTTCGTATTCTGCCAGTTCAACATGGGAGCCCATTATGCCCCCAAATGTTTGAGTGAAGAATTTCAATGATTTTACCTCTTTGAACATTTTTGGGCTCTTTTTCATGTACTCAAGAAATCTCTTCCACAATCGATTGAATTCCACCTGTTTTTCTGGTCTGACCAACCATGTACCTATCACAAGAATAGTCATCTTTCTCACATCCTTCTTCACACTATGTAATCTCAAGTTATATTAATAATTTCGGAAAAATCTCCCATCGTTCAAGCCCGAAGGATTAACAGAACCCTTCTCTTTGATTTTCGAAATCAGTTAAATTAGGCAGTGGCATAGTCATTTTAAAGGAGTTGCACTGTAATGAAATAGGGAAAAAAATGGATACAAGTTTGCTCGGACCCTGTAACGTTTATTGTGGCAACTGTGCCGTATACAAAAAGAGTAAATGCTTAGGATGTAGTGAAGAAAGCAAAAAGGCGGAATCTCAAAGCAAAGTATTCTGCGACATATATTCTTGCGCTAAAAACAAAAAACTGGTTACATGCTCTGATTGTGTAAGTTATCCTTGCGAAAAATACGACAAAGGAATTTTCGCTGAAAGCTTCGTCAAATGGATTAGAGAAAAACTGAAAGAACCTTGAAAGGAGAAATATAGTTGAAGGTTGCAGCCATTGTAGGTAGTCCAAGAAGGGATGGAAATACAGCTGACTTGACAAAACATGCATTAGAGTGCTTGCGTAAGAAGGGAGTTGAAACTGAAGTTCATAATTTATTTGACTTTAAAATAACGCCATGTGGTGTAAGATGCAATGTTGAATGTTATGAGAACGTTTCTCTCCAAGGGAGAATGTGCCCAGTTGACAGTGAAGATGACTTATTAAAATTAGCTGGAATCATCGATAAGGCTGAAGGTGTTATTTTGGCAACGCCATGTTACAGCCTTGATATTCCAGCACAGTTAAAGGCATACATTGAAAGGAGCGAATTGAAAGAGTTTGACGGCAAAATTGTTGGCATAATTGCCATCGCCTCTCTGGGTGGAATTCATTTAGTGTCAACGATAACATCAAATCTTATTCAACATGCACATCCCATAATTGCAGGGTGGGCAATACTTACACGCTTTTATTCGAAGAAAGGACAGGCCATCAAGGATGAAAGTAGCATAAGGTCGGTGGAAAGATTAGTGGAAAGAGTGTATTCAAGTTTGCAAGGAAAAGGGTGATTGGAATAGACATAGCGAAAACAGATAAAAATTTAGGGGAAAGAAAAATAATTGAAATCCTACAAAGTCGCTTAGATATAATGCCCAAAATGCCAATACCTTTCGGCGATGACGTTTCAGCATACGCCATCGGAAACAATTATCTTGCAGTTTTGAAGACAGACATGCTTGTTGATAAAACTGATGTTCCACTAAAAATGAGTCTTTGGCAAGCCTCTCGCAAAGCAGTCGTTATGAACGTCAGTGATTTCGCAGCGAAAGGTGTTAAACCCTTAGCAATACTTGTCTCCTTGGGGCTGCCAAGAGCATTAAGAAAAAAAGACATAGTGGAAATTGGGAGAGGACTAAACGCAGGAGCACGTGAATATGACACTTTTATCATTGGCGGAGATACGAATGAAGCCTCAGACTTTGTAATCAGCCTTTCACTTTTTGGAATTGCTAAAAAAGATGAGGTTATGCTGCGAAGTGGAGCTAAACCCGGCGATCTTATAGCGGTTACGGGTTCCTTCGGCAAAACAACCGTGGGGCTGAAAATTCTTCTAGATAATCTTAAAGTGTCACCTAAAATTCGCAAAATTCTTGTTGAATCAGTTTTGATGCCGCATGCACGGTTAAAAGAAGGTTTAGCCCTAAGCAAGACAAAAGCCGTAACAGCAGCGATAGATTCAAGCGATGGTCTGGCATGGAGTCTCCATGAAATTGCAAGAGCAAGCAAGGTAGGCTTCTTAATAAACAAGCTTCCAATAGCCGAAGAAGTGGAGGAATTTGCTGAAATCAATAAGCTTGACCCATTAGAGTTAACGCTTTATGGTGGAGAAGAATACGAACTCGTCTTAACAGTAAAGCCTAAGCTTTGGAGAAAAGCCGAAAAAGCTGTCAAAGAGGTTGGTGGAAAACTTTTACCCATAGGAAAAGTAACTGCTGAAAGACAAGTTCTTTTAAAAATTGATGGAAAAAAACGTATGATCGAGGCGCGAGGTTGGGAGCACTTTAAAGGTTAATGTTTAATTAGGGAGTCAACCATAATTATAATTTGACATTCATGTCAAATTTAACCATTTACCCAACAGTTAGAAAGGCAATCTTTTACGAAAAACTATCAGATAACAGGGTTAGATGCACCTTATGTGAAAGAAAATGTAAAATTTCAATTGGCTCTAAGGGATTTTGCAAAACCCGAATAAACATAGACGGCGAGTTATACACTCTTGTCTATGGCGATATAAGCGCTGTTGAAAGCCGTCCTATAGAAATCAAGCCATTCTTCCATTATTGGCCAGGCTCTACTGCCCTCACATTTTCAACATGGTCCTGCAACCTAAACTGCATCTGGTGTCAAAACTTTCACCTTTCAAAACTTGAGCCACAACCAGCCAAAACTCTTTATTATCCACCAGAAAAAATTGTTGACCTAGCTATTTACCATGGTGACATTGGCCTATGTGCAAGTTTTCAAGAACCCACGCTTCTATCTGAATGGGCAATTACACTTTTTAAATCAGGTAAAGAAAAAGGAATAAAATACTGCTGCTACGTTTCAAACGGCTACATGACTTTGGGCGTTCTCAAAGCACTTTATAAGGCTGGAATGGACGGACTTAAAATCGACATAAAAGGCAATGATGAAACATACGAGAAATATTGTGGAGGCACAGATACAGAGAAGATTTGGAGAAACGCACGGCAAGCCAAAAAACTCGGATTACACGTTGAAATCGTAAATTTAGTTGTAAGAGACGTTAATGATGACGAGAAAACTTTACATTGGATTATTGAAAAACATTTAAAAGAGGTTGGAGCTGAAACCCCTCTGCATTTTACGCGTTATTTTCCAGCCTACAAATTCAACAATCCGCCAACAAAAGTTGAGACTTTAGAGAGAGCGTATGAAATGGCGAAGAAGGCTGGCGTCCTCTACCCATACATTGGAAATGTTTTCGGACACAAATACGAGAACACTTATTGCCCCAACTGCGGAGAGAGATTAATTCAGAGATATGAATACTACATACTTCACTATAGAATTACGAAAGAAAAGAAATGTCCAAAATGTGCAACTTCGATTCCCATGACAGGAGAATACATGGGGCGATTAGGAACAGTGACTAGGCTGAATCTGAAATGAACTAATAGAGGTTTTCTTCCTACTGAATCTGCAAGCTTTTCAGCCTCAAACTTGAAAAACTATTGTTATATGTTGATTTTTGAGTATTTTAAGGGAAAATTTATATGATAGAGTTTTTGTCTATATTTCTATCTCGTGTCGGAATCTAGAATTTTGGGCGAAATTTTCAGCATGGTTCTATTTCTTTTTGACATTGCCTTTTCTTTTACGTTTTTTAGCTATTGTCACTGATCGTGTTTGGCTTAACTGTCGTATTTGGGCGTCTGGGAATGCTCGTTTAATTTCTTTTCGTAACTTTGCGGTGTCCACTTCTCCGTAAGTTTTTACGTTAATTATTGGCTTCTCGTTCTCATCGTAACTTAAGGAAACTGTGTATCCTGAACCGACTTCAATTTGTGTCGGCTCTAGAACAAAACCTAATTCTTCGGAGTCTAATTCAATAATGCCGTTTGATTCGCGTTTTTGTTTCCTTTCTGCCATGTTAATCACATCTCTTTTTCTAAATGTGAAGGGAGAAGATTAAAGGTTGTTGTGTTTGAATATTGATTGATAGTTCTTAGTGTTTCATCATTTTTTCTTCGTGTTTTCTTAGGTATTCTGCTGCTTCGCCTATGTCCATGAACAGGTCGTCGACGCGTTGTACATCTTCTACTGTGACTTTTTCTTTTTTGGCTGATTTGGCGTTTTGTGCGGCTAGGCTTAATAGTTGGACTGCGTAGCGAAGTGAGCTTTTGGCTCCTACTTCGGCGAGTTTTTCAAGGGCATTTTTTTCTAGTTTGATTTTTTCTTCGGTGGAACGTATTCGCAGTATTTCTTTTACGCTTTCGATGTCGTATAGTTGTGTTGCGATTATGACTGAGCGGTCTATGAGGTCTATTGGAAATCCTAGGGGGCTTTTTATGTCTGTTCCGCGGATTTTGGCTATGCCTCTGTTTGTTGCGAGGATTACTATGGGTACTAGTTCGCTTTCCATGGCTCTTCCGAGGAAGCTGAATGCTTCTAAATCTAATAGATGTGAGTCGTCGATGAATAAGACTCCGGGGTGGATGAAGGCTTTTCCGTTGTCTATCCATTCTTTGACTTGTTGGTCTACGGCCATTCGCACTTCTGTGTCCATTTCTTTTGTTTCTGAGCCGCCGAAGAACATTGACATGAATCCGCCTGAGCGTTGTCTGGCGTTAAGTTCGTCCAGATTGGTTAATGTTAGCATGTAGATGAATTCTTTTTCTTTTAGGACTTTTCCGTTTGGTCGTGGGATTTTGTGTGTGGTGTCGACGTCGTAGGTTTTTCCTTTTTGGCTTTCTAGGCTTAGTCCTTGGTTTACTACGCGGCCTGTTTCGGCGTCTATTTGTATGATGTTGCCTTCTGATATGCTTTCTTGGATTATTTGTTGTGCTATGGATGCGCCGGCTTCTATTGATTTTTCTTCTTCGTTTGTTCTTAGTGTTAGGTGTACGCTTTCTGGGATTTTTTGGTATGGGTTGTATGGGTGTGGTGCTGTTTTTACGTCTACGTGTGTGAGTTCGCCTTCGTAGACTTTGCGCATTTCGTGGATTTCGATGCCTATGCATTTGCGGATGGCTTCGATGAGGATTTCTGTTTTTTTGCGTTCGCTGCTGTAGACTTCGCTTCCGCTCATTTGGATGAAGGGTACGTTTGCGCCTAGTTCGCGTGATACGGCTACGGCTATGGCTGTTTTTCCTGTGCCTGGGGGTCCTGCTAGGATTATGCATTTTCCGCTCAGTTTTCCTTCTTTTATCATTCTTACGACTAGGCCTGCGGCTTCTCGGGCGTTTTCTTGGCCGACCATGCCGTCTTTTATTTTGACTGCTTTTAGGTTTTCGTCTAGTCCTAGGCCTTTTACGTGGGTGTGGGCGCCGATGCGTTCGAATTTGGTTGTTGGGCCGGTTGGTAATTCTTTAATTGGGGCTCCTATTATGATTCACCTCTTTTGGTTAGTTTGCGAGAATAAACAGAATGTTACTGTAATATAAATTTCACCTTGTATCTAATAGGTAGTTTAAGACGGTTATGCATGTGGCTGCTAGGTAGGGTTGTTTTCCGAGGGAGATTTTTTCGCCGTATCGTAAGGCGAAGCCTTCGACTTTTTTTGGTAGGCCTACGTGGTCGCCTAAGACGAAGATTGGTTTGTTGCTGATGGCTGTTTTGGATATGTGTTTTCCGCGTTCTTCGAGGACATAGATTTGGGCTTCATTCGCTTTAGTCTTTATTAGTGTTTCGAAGCTTGTTTTTGATAGGGTTATGCCTGGATGCGGTTTGCCTGATAGGATTTTTTTGAGGATTTTTTGCCATGTTTGTTGGTCTGTGCGTACGTCGTGGAGTGTTGCGCCTTCTATTTTTAGGTGTTGAGGTGGGTTTGTTGGTCCGTTTAATGTGGTGTGGAATGTTGTGTTTTTGCGGATGGCGTGGGATAGGAATAGGCTGGCGACTGCGCATTCGTAGACTATGTCTAATCGTCCAGCGTCATGTAGGTTTGTCCAGTTTGGGTCTGTTCTGCCTAGGCGGGAGTATAGGATGAATTCGCGCAACAAGGTTTCCTCTATGCATAATTTATGGATATAACTTTCGCCATTTGTTATTTTCGTGCTTCCAGATGGCTATTATGGTGTTTCTAAGTGAAACATCAATTGCAGCTGGGTTTTCTTGTAAGTCTTGAATTAGGCTCCTTATAGGGTTCCGCAGATTAAATCTAATTCGACCATCAACCATGATTCTCGAAATTCCTCTGATGGCATCTGCAGTATCGGTCCAAGCTCTTATGAGCCTTTTAATATCCTCAGAATCTTCCCAGCCCATGTTTTTAAAGATGAAATCCTTAGTTGTGATTAGAATCATGTTATTAGTTATGTCACAAAAATAGATGTAATACTTGTCGTTAAACAGAAGATTACGCACACCGGCTAATCCGTTAATTGCGAAAAATGTGTCGTCTCGTTCAATTCCCTTCGCTTCGATATGCTTCTCTTCACCACTAAAATTCACTTTTACATCAAAACCTGCTCCTCGGGGAACTCTCAAAATACTGCTACCTATCTGCGTTTCAAGCGCAATAACAGCTTTTCTGGCTTTAACATCAGGTTTTACCATAATCATCCATCATTAGAACCTTTCGCTCTCATGTCAGTGGTTGTGCTGTGATTGTTGGGTCGCGGGATAGTAGTTTGTAGAGTTCTTCTAGTTTTGCTTTAATATTTAGTGTTTGGTTGAAGGTATCGTCAATTTTCTTTCTTACATTGGGTTTTGTAAACTCTTCGGGTAGTGGTTTTAATTCTTGAAGATGAATTTCCTCATACAAGTCAAGCAAAGTCTTCGCCTTATCAATAGTGAGTCTAGAAATATCTACAACAGAAAGACTACTTAATGGCTCTTTTTTAAATCCAACCCATGCTCCTCTAGTAATTTCAGCTGTTGAAAATAAAAGTAGCGCGCCGTAAGTAGAATTAAACCAGAGAGTCAAAATCTTGCACACATCATCTGGGTTTAGTAGGCCATCTTTTATGCGAACGGTTTTGGGCATCATCGGCCACCAAACATTTGAAAGTACTCTTTGAGTAGTGGTTGCTGTCAATATCCTATAAGTTGGAAGCCAAGCTCTCTCTAAAAGTAGTAACTTCCCGCTCTCTTGCCATAATTGCCTCGCTGCATTGTTATCTTTTGGTTCTAGAGATACATTTGGTGTTTGCTCTAAAGTTTTCATCTTGTCCGAATCATAACCCCACAAAGCGCAGTATGTGCAACTTTGTCGATAATGGTCACCTTTTTCAAATGTATTATGTACTTGTCTTCTGTCAGGTCCTATATTATCCAAGAATCTGTTTAATGGAGCGAGGGTTATTCTGCCTACTATGCCCTCAGTAGGTATATAGATAGTCCCTTCCTTTAGAAGAATAACGACTCTGTTTAGTTCAGATTGAGCAAAAAATTGATAAGAACCGAAATTTGTGTCGGTCAGTCTTGCCGAATATGCTTCACCTATTTTCCTTCCATGAAGCTTTAAGTAATATGGTGAAGCATTTGCATTGGATATGTCGTAAATCTTGGCGTTCTGATAAAGGTCAAGCAGTAAAGAACCTATGAATATTGCCTCTATCTCGCCTTTTGGTTTATTCCAAATGTTTACAAAAATTGTGTAATCACTCTTCTTCCTCTTCCTCACTTTTTTTGCTACAAGAAGAATCTCACTCAAGTCTGTGTTCTCGCTAAAATTCCAATTGTTTGGTCCCTCAAAACTTGAAATAATATATTCAACATGATAATTCTTAAGCAATTGTTCCCGAATCTGTCGCCAAGAAACGCCAGCCAACACAGTCTTAGGTAAAACAAGTCCCAATCGCCCTCCTTCCTCAAGATATGCATCAGCTAAAAAAGTAAAACTTCCACCCAGCCCTGCCTGACCTATGCCACTCAAACCTTTACTTTTCAGAAGCTTACTCAGTTCCTTCTGAAGTTTCTTCCTTTCCTCCTTCGGCAAACTACCAAAAAGCAAATTTCCACCAACACTCCTCGTAAACGGAGGATTCATGATACAAACATGAAACTTCGACAACTCCTCCGATTCCGCTTTCTGTCCACTAATGCTTACCTTTTGAACACCAATAGCTCCACCAATGAGACGACTCTCTGGAGAGATTTTCGAAGATTGTAGAAAATCCAGACTCCCCAAATGCACAGTTTCAGGCTTTCCCATCACGCCCATAGGCAACACATAAACCTTCGAGTGTGTAACCGGCGAAAAAGGGTTATGAAGAAACAAAGTCAATGTTGTAAGATGCGCCGCATGCAACAGAACATCAAAACCCCACAACCCATCCTCAACCAAATACTTATGAAGAGCAATAGGGTCTGGCTTCTCCGAATCCACTCTATGCTTTGCATCCACCTCCTTATACACCGCTGAAAGAAGAGTCCCAGAGCCACAAGCAAAATCCACACCCCTAAAAGGCTCCTCTCTAAACTTAGGCGGAACTCCGCTACACTCTAAATCAGAGGGCAAATTAATAAGTAAACGAGCAAGCAAACGAGCAGCCGGAATGGAAGTATACAAAGTTGCATAATACTTAACAAGTTTCCCAAGCAAAAGTTGATGATACAATCTACCCATCAAGTCATGTCTTAACAACGCATACGAAGCGGCTATATCATAAGCTGTATCAATCAAAGAACGCAACTGCCTATCCAACGTAACAGACGCCGGTAAATTCTCCAAAATATTCAAAGCAAGCCTAAAAACAGGGACATAGTCAATGTCAAGAATTTTCGTCCACTCATCTTCAAGTGCCTTCTTAATATTACTTGCGGGCTTAATTTGAGCAAGAGTCTTAATTTTCGGATTAGTTTTCGCCAATACTTCATGAAAAATCATCGTATCCGCTAGTATCAAACCAGCAGTAGCAAGAACCTTCAAATTATCTTCTCTTTCAAAACTCTTGCTCATATCTTACCTCTCTTCTTTTTCCCTTAACTCCAAAGAATTCTTTAATCGTTTAATATCCACGCCGTATGATAAAACTGCCCTCGAAAAATCATCCATAACCGACCTAAGCTTTTCAACAACAGGAGTAACAATGTCTTCCTCAACAGTGTATTCGTAGACAGACATCAAATACGTAACAAACTCCTGAAAATCTATATTAGCGTAGAAATCGCTTTTCATCCTAGGTTTAAAATCAGTTAACCATTTTTCCAAACCAATTCTATCGATATACGTCATAAACCCCACATTGTATTTCCCTTTCAATAAGGCCTCTTTTAAATCGCTCACTGTCGGGCTAAGCGATGAAACGCTCAACTCTGCATACTCTACCATGACACAAATATCGGACATACCATTGTCTAATCTTGTCTCACAATTCTTACGTAATTCCTCTCTCCTACCTAATTTCTTCGCTTCGATAATTATCCTAACACCATTCACATCAAGCAAAACATCAGGATAACCCTTCTTCAAAACAACTTCGCCAA
>Ga0315309_1002035_pt1 | contig 11935 bp, 9 predicted proteins | sample TDP4_MG_FD_203080 | JGI IMG/M metagenome (GOLD analysis project Ga0315309, IMG submission 203080) | Freshwater sediment microbial communities from Lake Towuti, South Sulawesi, Indonesia - TDP4 | ecosystem: Environmental > Aquatic > Freshwater > Lake > Sediment | place: Indonesia: South Sulawesi...
TCGTTGATTTCTTGAGGTCATCGATGGATGCAAGACCGTTTTCCTTGAGGAGTTTGGCGACTATAGCGATCTCCGGGGGTTCTGATGCTGCCTCCGTGAGCAGGAAGTCTGCTATTGGTTCCCTTTCAGCTAGTTCTTTGATTTTCCGCTGTGCATTCTCGAACCCTTCTCTTCTTTCTTGGAACTCTCTTTCGTTTACCTCCCTTGTGGTGTCTATTTCCTGTTGCAAATTGGCTATGGCTTTTTCAACGTTCTCAAGTTCTTTCTTCGCTGTTTCGATCCTCGTTAAGTATTGTTTGAGTGTGTCTTGGTTCTTCATGAGTTCTTTTGAACCGGAGTTCAACTCGGAGTTCAGTGCCGAGATCTTCTTGTCAGCTTCCCTGTTCTTCTGTTCCAAGGAGGTGGTTTCTGACCTCAAGCCTTCCTTCTTCTCTCCAAGTTTCAGGATATTGTCGTCATGTTCCGCTGTTCTCTTGTCCACTTCCTCCAACTGAGTATTGACTTTATCGACTTCTTCCAATGTTCTCTTGCTTTCCTCTGAGAATGAGGCAAGCACAGCCTCAATCGTTTTGCCCAGCTCAACAACGCGCGATTCATTCTTTTGTATAAGATCCTTTAACCTCTCAACTTCAGACATTCAAGTTTGACCTCCCACCAACTCATCCTCATGTGTCCACGGAGCGGAGAACTTTAATTTCACCTTTTATTGAATCGAATTCAAGAACTCCGCGCTTAGTCAATGCTCTGATTGTTGACTCAATTTCGTCTCGTCTCGAAAGAGTCGTCTTCTGAAGATGCTCAAGAGTTGTTGTTTGCTGCTCGCGGAGCACATCTAAGGTCTTCAGTTCCGGGAAACTTACTGCCTTCTCTCTCACAAGCACGCGTAGAGCCTTATGCTGAGCGTCCGACAACTCAGATTTGACTTTAGCTTCTTCCTGGGACTTTTTCAGTGATTCAATCTCGAAATCATGTTTCTTCTTCATGGATTGAAGATCTGCTTTCATCCTGTCCAGCTGACGCTTCTTTCCTACAAGAGATGCATCCAGTTGCTCGTATTCTTGAGCTGCGTTTGTAGTCCCGTCTTTTGTTTCGACTAGTGTACGTTTGATGTCGTTGATTTTTGAGGTCAGCTGTTCTGCGTTAGCGTTCTTGTCATTTAGAGCAAGCTGTATTTGGCCCTTCTTTTTTTCTAGCTCCGAGACTTCTCCGTCAAGTTGCGCTATTCTTCTCTGCTTATCTTCCTGGGTTCTGCTCTTATCCTTGAATCTGGTTTCGAGGCTCTTGACAAGGTGGAGAGTTGAATCTATTCCAAGTGACATGCCTGATGCTTCTCGGTCTATGATGGCGACGAGTTCCTTGACTATAGCCTTCTCTTTGCTGAGAGAGGCTGATAGACTCGAAATATCAGACAAATTCGGATCATTCCCCTATGCTTACGATATTCAGTCTTGGCAAATAGTGATATGCATAGACTGATATTTAAGAATCAAAGCTATTCATAGCTTGGTTTTTGATGGTGTTGCGAGAAACACAATCGTATTTGGAAGGTATTCATTTAAGTCTTGGTTCTTGTATTATGGACTAAAGAGTCAATAGTCTTGGTGGGAGACTGCATTTTAACACATGGAGGGATCCAAAATGGAAACTGAGCACTTCAAAAACGTAGAAAACCAGATCGGTCCTTGCGGAATCTGGTGCGGTAGCTGCGCAGCAGGTAATGGAGCGACAATCGAACTGGCAAGAAGATTTGAAGAGCAGGCAAAGAAGTACGAGCTTGAGAGATGGGCTCCAAAGGATTTCGATTTCAAGGAATTCGTGAAGGGTCTCGCTTCCCTGCAGAAAATGCCCGTTTGTCTTGGATGTAAGAGAGGCGGCGGAAACCCCAACTGCAAAATCAGGGAATGTGCTTCAAGCAGGAAGTTGGAGAACTGCGGTAAATGTAGACAACTAGTGGAATGCAAGAACTTTGAATCGCTAGAAAGCAGTAATCCAAAGATAAAAGAAGTCTTGAGAAAGGACTCGAGAAAGAACCAAAAACAGCTATTAACCGAGTGGCTCCCCGTTCTGAAAACGAAATTCCCTCATGCCATACTGTTCTTGGACTAGCCATTTATCAGTGGGGTATCCCTCACATCATTTCCCAGGGATTTCGAAAAAAATGAAGATTTTCGGAACTTCTTCAGAATTGGATCCATTTGCTCAGCACAATGCCTACTATCACAAGGAGAAACGGCACAGGGAAGAGCGCTTGAAAGGAGGTAGCAATTTGCTCAGCGGGCGTGCTCCCCGCGGTAATTATCGCCTCAGATACAGATGGGCTGTTTATCGTGCCGACTATTACAAGGTATGTCACAGCGTAGTACAATCCCAGCGCAATTAGGAGAGTAAATATATGCTTTACCCATCGGTACATGGATAATTTTCACCTGCGACTTCCTGTTACGTTGATTTCTTTTGCCGTTAGTGTCTTAAATACATATCTGTGCAACATAGTTCCAGTATCTATTCGCAATGCTGTCTTCATAGAGGTACTGTTAGCTTCTCCAGTCTGCTGGCTGAGGCTGCTTTCCTTCCATCCACATAGACTATGAGCCCCTGTTCCACATCGTCAATTTTCCTAGCCCTCCAAGTCACCTTCACATCGTGTCCTTGATATTTTATGTTATTGACTGAGAAGGATTCAAGGATGAATGGGAGAGGGTTGATGGTGAGTTGTCTCTCGTCAGCGTATACTGGTCTGATACCACAAACATACTTGATTATCAGGTCAACTATCCAAGAGTGTTGGTAGTCGTTTATTCCACGGTATTCGCATGGCGCGCCTGTCATAGGGTTGTAATGTTCGAAGCAGTTGGGTCGATTGATGTCGCCATCGAAGAACATCATTCTAATGTACTTGGAGATGAAGTCAGCAGCGACACTTAGAAGCTGTTTGTCTCCTATCTTCTCAGCTGTGTGGACAAGTGCTTCGGCTATGTGGCTGTTCGTCATAGGCCAGACTCGTCCGTTCCAAGGGCACATCATTCGCTTACCTTTCCACTCCGCATCTGTGCTGAAGAACTCGTTGTCCATGCTCAGTGTCGCAACGGGATAAGGTGTCCAAAACTCGTTCTTGTTCAACAGGTGCTCCTTGATAGATGGCAAGTGTTCTGACGATGCAACGTCACACATAAAGGGGTAGAAACATGTGACCGCTTTCACTTTACTTTTCTCGTGATCAGATGGTCTTACATCATAAAACATCTTGTCTCTGTGATCCCACATTATCGTCTGCATAGCTTCCTTGCACTTGGATGCGCCAGTCTTAAACTTCTCCTCCTCATCCTTCTTTCCCAGCTTCGCGGCGATCTGCCGCAGACCTTTGTATAGCTCGTAGATATATACTGTTGCGTCGACCCCCTCCAATGGCTCTTGGAGAGGTTGATCCTTGTCCGCCTCAGTGTCAGCGAAAAGATATCTCGGATTCAGTTCTTGCCCAGACTCCATTTCATCAACTATATCGTAAAGGTAATCGTTGTCGCAGTCTCTCTCATTGACGAAGTAGTTCAAATAGTTCGAGAGTGGCTGATAGACTCGTTTCAAAAACTCCATGTCTGGGTGAACATTGTTCAATTCAGAGACAACTCTGCCCCAGTTCGCGTGGTAGAAGGTGTTCTCCTTCACATCAGTCAAGCCGACGATACCTGGAAGAAACCCGTTAGACTTCTGGTGCTGGAATAGTCCCAAGATGCAGCCTTGGGCTAAAGCAGGTTGGCTCATCCATCGGGTCTCCAAGACATGGGTTTGGGCGGAGTAGGAAATGTGGCGTCTAAAGATTCGCAGCCCTTCACAGACACACGGATACCTGTGGTTCCCATACTTCGCGTCGACAGTCATCAGATGGAGACCATACCATCTGTACCAGTAGTATTTCTCGATGAACGGGTCTGAACATCGAAACATGGGTAAGGAGGCGAAGAAACTTCCCCACAAGTCAACGCTTTTTTCACGCGCTAGTGCTCCTTTCTCTGCTCTAAGGTTCTTGACAGCATTATCCTCTGAGAGAGCGAATGATGAACTGAAGGAAAAATCCGCCTTGCCTTGTGGTGAAAGTTTCATGGGGTAGTGAAGTCCAATATACAGTAGTCCATAGGGATCAGTACCGACTTCGCGTTTAATCTCGTTCTTGAACTCTCCTCCTGTGATCTTGTCGATGAAAGGGGTTAGTTCCCATCTTGGCTTGTTCTCCGAACCCTGGGATAGATTTACTGTGAATGAGGAGAAGTCAGTCTTGGAGCCGATCGCCTGTACGATTGATGGATTCCTGCGGCGGATCACAATTCCTGCGTTTGAAACAGGTTTCACATCCAGAACCGAGGTCGAAGAAAATGCCACCCAAGGAACGAAGTGGAGGAGTTGTCGCTTTCGAGACACGAATGCTTCCTTGTCCACACTTATCTCGACCATCGATGTGAGAGCATCGTTGGGCGAGATCGTTTTCCACTCGACTACCTCAATTCCTCGATCTGAGACGTATCTCTGTTTCGTGTATGCAGGGGTCCAGAAAAGACTTGAAGCCTGATACTCCAGCCCCACAGGCTTAAGATCGCCGTCAAGTATCGTGATGGTAAAGACTGGTTCAACTTTGATGTCAAAATAGTCCGCGTAGTCATAGAACCCGGGGACGTCGAGATACTCAGGAAATGACGGAGCATAGATGAGCCCGCTACCATTTCCGAGGAACCATTTATCGCCCTTACGGGAAAGCAGTGAGAGAGGTTCAAACGGAGCCACCATGACACCATCCTCTTCTGCCAGGTAAGACAACTGTAGCAGCTTTTTAAGTAACTTGGCTGATTGTATGACCGGAATATGCCTATATAACTATTTCAAAATCCGATCTGGGAACTAACAACAGAATCCCTGATGTATGTTTTATTTCATTTCCGACAAGAAGCTTTTTGGTCACTATTGAGAAAGCGCTCAGAGCCGCGTTAAAACCAACAATATCGTGACAAAATCCCTTATATCAACTGAGCCAATCTTCGAGTCAGTGATGCTAGCCTAAAGGAGTCTTGTATCCCACGCATAGCTCTAATGAATTGTTTTAAGGCATCAAGCTCTATTCCGTTGCATGTCATCGATTATCTGTCTGAACTATCGTTGAATGATACGGTCTATGAGAGAACAAGGGGGTTTCTTAATGGAACCTAAACACGCTGTTGGTAAAGAAGAGAAAGGCGGAGCTGTCGCCATAAAGTGGCATGGATTCTACCGAGGAAAGATAGGAACCAACATAAAGGTGCCAATAACCTCACTCAACGATTTCTCATACTGGTATACTCCATACGTCGCTGATGTCTGCAGAGCAATCAAAGCCGACGAACACCGCCAGTACGAGCTAACAAACAAGTCAAATCTCGTGGCCGTAGTCACGGATGGAACTCGTATTCTCGGACTGGGAGACATCGGTCCAAAAGCAGGAATGCCAGTAATGGAAGGAAAAGCATTGATCTTCAAGTACCTTGGGGACGTAGATGCATTCCCGATATGTCTTGGCACCAAAGACGAGGACCAGATAATTCAAGCAGTCAAGTGGATAGCGCCAACCTTTGGCGGCATAAACTTAGAAGACATAGACTCACCTAAATGCTTCAAAATACTCCAAGAACTGACGAAGCAACTAGACATATTCGTATGGCACGACGACCAACAGGGAACAGCGACAGTAATACTTGCAGGAATTATCAACGCACTGAAGGTAACAGGAAAAAAGATAGGGGAAATCCAGACAGCTATAATCGGCGCTGGGGCTGCAGGTATCCCAACCGCTAGACTTCTCATTGAGGCCGGAACAGAACAGGAAAACATCATCATGGTCGACAGCAAAGGAATCCTATATGACGGCAGACCAGACATGGACAAGTGGAAAGCTGGGATCGCCAAAGTAACGAACGGCGAACGAAGAATAGGTGGAATAAAAGAGGCACTAAAGGACTCTGATGTGGTAATAGGAATCTCAAAGCCAGGCCCAGGTGTCATAACCAAGGAGATGGTGCAATCCATGGCGAGTAATCCGATAGTCTTCGCACTCGCAAACCCGACACCCGAAATACTCCCCAGCGAAGCAAAAGAAGCAGGAGCAAAGGTAGTCGCCACTGGCAGGTCCGATTTCCCGAACCAAGTCAACAACAGCATAGGGTTCCCAGCAATACTTAGGGGAGCGCTTGATGTACACGCAAAGACAATAAACACGGAAATGATGATAGAAGCAGCCCAAGAAGTTGCGAGGTTCGCCGAAGAGAAGGGCTTGACTAAAGACTACATAGTTCCAAGGATGACGGAGTTCGAAATGTACCCAAGAGAAGCAGCGGCAATCGCACGTGCAGCCATCAGAACAGGCGTCGCTAAGGCAAAAGTCGACCCCAAGAAAATACAGGAAGACACATTGAGAAGAATAATGGCCAACAAGAGGATCAACGACCTACTAATGAAAGAACGCTTCATCAAGCCTTTTCCGTCACAGTCTTCATAAAAAAGAGGAAGACTCTGGCTATTTCTTAACCTTGCTCGCATTTCTTAGCGTCTTTTTCGCATCACCAAAAGAACAACTACTGCTATTACTGCGAACGCAACGACCCCGACTACCAACACAATGAGCATGATAGGGAGTCCTTGTTCCGCCGATCCTATTGAAATAGTGTAATAGCTGCTTGGAGCATTCGAAGGAGAGCATGCATAGTTGCCGAAAGTATCTGTTGCATTAATGTAGAAGGAGATGTTGGCTCCCGCATGATACGGTCCTATAATTGCCTTATATACCGTTCCTGACAAGGTCATCGTCGTCAGATTCCAAGAAGCACTGCCCGCGAAGTTGTAGTATAGGGTGACTGTGGAGACTCCAACGTTGTCGGTGACCGAGACTGAGATATTTACGCTCTGACCGCCAACAGGGCTCGGAGGTGAAACACTAGGAGAGCCCAGAACGGGTGGAATCATATCATACTGGAAGACGTAGACCTTATTGTCATCGTTACCATAAGCCACAAGACTCCCATCACCAGAAATCCCTACAACATCATAAAGACCTGGGGTTCCTATGTTGCCGCCAACGGTGTAATTCCAAAGCAATCCAAGGCTCTTTGAGTACAAGAATGCTTTAGGATTCGCGCCTGTACTGCCACAAGCGATTGTAGATCCGTCGGACGATACTGCAACTGCCCGATATATGCTCCCGCCGGTGTAGTTCTCAACTAGAGTCGTGTTACTAGTTGACCCGAACACTCTAAGATAGCCATCTAGCCCACCTGCTGCGATAGTTGTTCCATCACCTGAAACAGCTACAGCAGTAACAATGTCACCAGTCTTGTAGGTCCATATGGTTGTGTTACTTTGTCTGCTGAAGACACGGACATAACGATCGTATCCTCCCGCAGCTATTGTACTCCCATTGGCTGACACAGCTACACTATATACTCGGTGAGCAGTTTTGTAGGTCCATATCGTTGTGTTACTTTGCCTACTGAAGACACGGACATAAAAGTCCTCTCCCCCTACAGCTATTGTGCCCCCATCGTCTGAAACAGCTACACCACGTACCCAGCTACCAGTTTTGTAGGTCCATATGGTTGTGTTATCTTGCCTGCCAAAGACATAGATCTTATTGTCCGCTCCCCCTGCTACTATTGTGCTCCCATTAGCTGACACAGCTACATCAAATAGAGTGCTACCAGTTTTGTAGGTCCATATGGTTGTGTTATCTTGCCTGCCAAAGACATAGATCTTATTGTCCGCTCCCCCTGCTACTATTGTGCTCCCATTGGCTGAGACAGCTACACCAGTTAGAACACCACCAGTTTTGTAGGTCCATATGGTTGTGTTATCTTGCCTGCCAAAGACATAGATCTTACTGTCATAGCTTCCAGCCACTATTGTGTTACCGTCGTTTGAGACAGCCACTGCTCGCAAGTAATTATTAGTTTTGTAGGTCCAGTAGGGTGCTGATGGGGGTGGAGGAATCAATAGCGATGACTGCGCTGGCAGCTGAGTTGCTTGAAAGCCCTGAATATTGCAGACGCTGAACTCCATTATTGCCACAGTGAAGAACGCCAAAGCTAAGGAAGTCGACTTCTTCTTTCTCCTCAATCCTCGTCACTCTATCCATAAATCAGTCTGTATACTATTTGTATTCGCCAGCTTTATATGTATGTCCTTTGTTCGAAGGGGGAGCGCATGTCCCAATGTCCTGATCAAGCTATTCCTAATATTCGTTTACCAGGATTAGAAAGACATTCTAACGAGTTCGTGAATCATTATTAAGTCATTGGTGATGCCAAGGACATGGAAAATCTGCGGATGGAAGTACTGGAAGGAAGCACGCTGAGAAGAATAATGGCCAACAAGAGGATCAACAACCTACTGATGAAAGAACATTTCATAAAATCCTTTCCAGAATAGTCTTCATCAGAAAAAAAGAAGGGCGGAAATATCTATCAGATAATTCCCACTTCTAAACTCACAGCCGAATAGCGTTTTTCCCTATCTTCCACTCCTCTTCAGTTGCAACAACACAAAGGAGACAATTATAGCTATGAACGCACCTAAGCCCGCTCCTATTAGAACGCTTGTCCACTCAATGCCCGCAGGCGATCCCACCGAAAACGTGTGATAGCTTAACGGCGCGTCTGTAGGAGAACTCGCAGTATTGCCCGAAGCATCCACCGCAGTAACATAGTAGTCGACACTGCTGCCTGATGCGAAGGGTCCCAACCTCACCGTGTAAACTGAACCTGCAAGGCTCATCGCTGCAGAGCTCCATGAACTAGAACTCGCGCTCCTGTAATATAAGGTGACTGTGGAGACCCCAACATTGTCAGTAACGGAGATCGATACATTCACGTTCTGGCCGCCAACTGGACTCGAAGGAACGGTGCTAGGAGTACCAAGCGCAGGAGCAACTGTATCATACTGAAAAACGTAGAGCTCATAATCGTCACAACCATACGCTGCAAGACTCCCATCACCGGAAATCCCCACAGCTGGTCCATAAATGGACGTAGGGTTTATCTCGCCGCCAACACTGTAGTCCCAGAGAAATCCAAGGTTCTTTGAGAACGAGTATGCTTTGGGGGTCGCGCCGGTACCGCCACAAGTGATCACGGAGCCGTCTGATGATGGTGCGATCGTCTGGTATATCTCCGCGCCGGTGTCGTATTGGAATAGAGTCGCGTTGCTGGTTCGTCCGAATATCCTGAAAATTCCATCGTGCCCCCCTGTCGCGATAGTTGTCCCGTCACGGGAAACAGCCACACCATAGAAAGGGTGACTGGGAGTTTCGTAGGTCCACAGTGTTGCATTGTCCTGCCTGCCAAAGGCACGAACGCAGTGGTCTCCTCCTCCTGCTGCTATTGTGTTCCCATCGGCTGAGACAGCTACACTACATATCCAGTTACCGGTTTTGTAGGTCCATATCGTTGTGTTGTCTTGCCTGCTAAAAACTCTGACCTTATCATCCCCTCCTCCTGCTGCTATTGTGTTCCCGTCGGCTGAGACAGCTACACTATCCACATCGTCATCGGTTTTGTAGGTCCATATCGTTGTGTTGTCAAGTCTACCAAAGACGCGGACGTAGTCGTCGCCCGTTCCTGAGACTATTGTGTTCCCGTCGGCTGAGACAGCGACACTCCATACGCTGCCGACACCTTGGTACGTCCATTTTGTTGAGTTGTCCTGCCCGCCGAAGACATAGATCTTTGGTCCAATTCCAGTTACTATTGTGTTCCCGTCGGCTGAGACTGCTACGCTACGTATATCCCCGATAGCTGTGTACGTCCATTTTGTTAAGTTGTCCTGCCTACCGAAGATATAGATCTTCCCTCCAGCTCCAGCTACTATTGTGCTACCGTCCTCTGAGACAGCTACCGCTCGCACATAGTAACCAGTCTTGTAAGTCCAGTAGGGGGCAGATGGTGGTGGAGGAGTCAGTAGCGTTGCCTGCTGTCCTAATGGTTGGCTCGCTTGAGAGCCATGAATGCTGTAGATGCTGGACGCGATTATTGCTAGAATGAAGAAGGTCGAAGCTAGGGAAGTCGACTTATTATTTCCCCTCAATCCTTGTCCCTCTATCCATCCCACAGTCTATGATCTTTTCTGTCTTCACTATCCTTATATAGCTAACCCACTCGGTCGAAGGGCGGCACTCGTGCCTGGAGATCCTCGCTAAGCTGCTCTTAACGTCTCTTTTCCAGGATGAGTGAGGCATTCGAAGGAGTCCCTCAATCACTGTGGTGTCGACCACGATGCTTAGCAGATAGGGAATTCGCGGAGGTAAGTGCTTTAGAGTGGTACGCTAAGTTTCAAAATTAGTCTACAGAGAATACGGTACGACTCCTGTTCTCGTAGAGGACATAGAAAGACTTTTTTACGTGAAGCTTTGAGATAAGACTATAATTCGTTCTGGAGAGGTTTCGCTAAAGGGAGTAGAAGTCGTCATCAATCGTTGTTGAGGAATGATGAATTTTGAGAATACTCAAGATGAGAAAGGACGATCTAGACTGCTTTCTTCTTGAAACCAGCTCATTCGGTGAGCTCTGGGGTCCAACCAAGCAAGATGGTAAATTCGCATATGAGAAAATCGAAGATCGAAGTAGACTCTATCTGGGCAACGAAATCCCAATGATTCCTCCCAAGAAACTGTTTCACCCGCCAACCTTTGACGTGGCTCACTTCTCAGAAGAAGATTTCACCTCAAGTTACGACTGGATCAACAATCGAGTGCTTTTCGGCATTCACCCTTGTGACATCCATGGCTTAATGATTTTGGACAAGTTTTTCGGCGAGCCTCCGGCTGACCCTTACTGGGTTAAGAGCAGGGAGAAAACTATCGTTATCGGATTTTCATGTATTCCATGCGAGAGTTGTCTGTGCAAATCAACTGGAACAGATTTAGTGCATGAGGGTTTTGACTTATTCTTCACTGATCTCGAAGACTACTATCTCGTGTGGGTGGGCTCAAGCGTCGGAGACGACATGACTAGAGTGAGACAAGACGTGTTTGATGAAAAAGTGGAGAAAGAGGACATCAAGAAATACTTTGAATGGAGGACGAAGCGAGACAGCTGCTTTGTCACAGACTTCGAGTTTAAGAATTTACCCGACATGATGGAGCTTAGTTACGCTAGCAAGATTTGGGAAGGTTTTGGAGACAAGTGTCTTTCATGTGGGCAGTGTACGATAGTATGCCCGACCTGCAACTGCTACGACGCCTACGATGAGATAAACATGAGTGCAGACTTTGGCGGTTCGCGTCGCCGCCGCTGGGACTCTTGCATGTTCGCTGATTATTCTCTTGTTGCTGGTGGACACAACTTCAGAGGAAAGCGATCTGAGCGACTGAAACTTTGGTATACCCACAAGTTGAGAGCATTCAGCGCTGAGTATGCCAAGCCCGGTAAGCCTAGCTGCGTGGGTTGCGGGCGTTGTGTTGTGACCTGCCCAGTGGAGATAAATGTACTGACTGTTACTGATGCACTGTCTACAGGGGAGGTGCGAAAAAGCAAATGAATCGCATGATGCAACCTTCGAATGAGAATTCCTACATGTCTGAGGCCTGTAGAATAGTTCGAAAGTACGAGTTAGCCGAAGGCGTAAGGTTCTTCCAGATTCGCCCAATCAACCAGGATTCGACTCTTACAACAAACTATTCCCCAGGTCAATTCATTATGGTGTCCGTACCAGGCATAGGCGAAGCGCCATTCTCAATCTCATCCACTCCGACGCGACCCGGCATCCTTGACCTTGGGATCAGGAAAACTGGACGGATAACTGAAGCGATATTCCAAATGAAGGAAAACGACACAATGTTCGTGCGAGGCCCGTACGGAAACGGTTTCAACATATCCGTTATGGAAGGCAAAGACCTAATCATTGTAGCTGGCGGACTTGGGATGATACCCCT
>Ga0315309_1002038_pt1 | contig 11925 bp, 10 predicted proteins | sample TDP4_MG_FD_203080 | JGI IMG/M metagenome (GOLD analysis project Ga0315309, IMG submission 203080) | Freshwater sediment microbial communities from Lake Towuti, South Sulawesi, Indonesia - TDP4 | ecosystem: Environmental > Aquatic > Freshwater > Lake > Sediment | place: Indonesia: South Sulawesi...
TCGCAGTGTGATCCTCAAGGGCGTTGCCCCCATGAACTTCATTATGCTGCTGCACTATGCCCGCGATGCTCAGCGCGCCTTGGAGTTGCTGTTCGAAGACTGCACCGCCGACCAGGCCTGCCGCACGGCGTTTCCAGAGCTGCGGTGGGAGTTCCACGCCGTGCTAGCCCGACTGGAGAAAGGCCCGGTCAGAGTCGAAATACCTCATCCGAGTACGGACAAGCGCGTGCCGCTCGCAGTGTCGCGCGCTGTCTTCGCCGAAACCCTGCGTAACATGCTCTACTCACCTGCGGTGGCCAGCCAGGTGCCGTTGTTCATCCACCGCGCCTTTGAGAATGACTTTGCGCCGTTCGTGGAGCTAAGCCTAAAGCTCACCCGGGCACTCGCTGAACAGGTAAGTCTCGGCATGTTCCTGTCCGTGACCTGTGCGGAGGATATCGCTTTGATTGCTTCTGAGGACGTAGCCCGCGAGACGCAGGGGACGTTTCTTGGAGACTACCGCGTGCGGCAACAGATGCAAGCCTGCAAGGTCTGGCCGCGGGGTAAATTGCCGCCAGGGTACCGTGACCCAGTGCATTCTGAGGCACCTGCGCTCATTATTTCCGGTGGGCTGGACCCGGTGACCCCGCCGCGCTGGGGTGAGGAGGCTGCTCGGTATCTACCCAACAGCCTCCATGTGGTCATTCCGAAAGGTGGCCACCCGTTCGCCGGCTTGCTAGGCTGCGTGGACAACCTGATGGCCGAGTTCATCTCCAAAGGGTCAATCGCGGGGCTCGATACTTCCTGCACTGGCCAGATTCGCCGGCCGCCGTTTGTTCTCCCTTCGGCGTCTAAACCGTGACGGAGCTTGAACCCTAACCCACTTTCAAGCCTGTCTGCCGACGAAAGAGCGCATAGACTGGCAAGCCGACTAGGATCAAACCGATTCCCAGCAAGGTGTGGTGCGGGTCGGCGACGATGGTGCTCACCGTGATACCCACAGCCGCTACAGAAAAGATTATCGGCAACCAGGGAAAACCAGGCACGCAGAAGGGGCGTGCTAGCTCCGGCTGTTTCCGCCGTAACACCACCACTGCGGCCACCGCAGCGCCATAAAAGATCCACGCGGTGAAGATCACGTAGGTGAAGAGCTGTTGAAATGTTCCCAACAAGCTCAACCCTGCTGCCCACGCGCCTTGCACCAACACGGCCAAGGTAGGGGTACGGTAGCGCGCATTCAAGCGTGCAAAGGCGGAAAAGAATAAGCCGTCTTGAGCCATGGCGTAATAGACGCGCGGCCCGGTGAGAATCATTCCGTTCATGGCCCCAAAAATCGATACCAGGATTAGCAAGGAGATGAACCCCGCGGTCTTCGTTCCCAGAACGCGCGTTATCGCTGCCGCTGCCACCCGGTCGGTTTGTTGGATTTCCCCCCCGGTGAGCACTGCGTAGTAGGAAGTATTAGCGAGCAAGTAGGCTAGGGTGACAATGAGACTCCCGTAGAGCAGGCTGCGGGGCAGGGCGTAGGCCGGGCGCTTGATTTCGCCGGCGGTGAACGAGACCACGTGCCAGCCTTCGTAGGCCCAAAGTACCGCCACTAACGCCACACCGAATTGTATCCAAGCAGGTGCAAATGGGGCTTGCGGCCAGAAGCTTTGTCTAAGCCCACCTAGCGAGGCTGGGCGGGCGAAGATCAAAAAGGTCATCGTAGCGAGTCCGCCGACCTTGGCTACAGTGAAAATGTTTTGCACCCATTTGCCGGCGCGCACCCCCAGGCAATTTACACCCGTGAGTAACAGCACGCAGAAGACGGCGACACCTTTTTGTCCCGCCGAGGTCAACGGGAAAAACTGTGCGGTGTAGATGCCGAAAGCCACAGCCAGGGTGGCAATGGAGCCGGAATGAATCATAAAGAGCAAGGCCCAGCCGTAGAGAAAGCCTGCGGCTGAGCCGTAAGCCTGGCGCAGATAGACGTAGAGGCCGCCAGCTCCGGGGAAGGCTGCGGCCATCTCCGCTAATGACAAGGCTCCGAATAGAGTCAGGACGCCACCCACCACCCAAACCAAAAGCACCATCGCGGGTGAAGCGAGTTGCGCGGCTATCGCCGTAGGCACCAGGAAGATGCCTGAACCGATGATGGTGCCTACGGTGATAGTGGTGGCATCGAATAGTCCGAGCTCACGTGCTAGCGTCGGCTGGAGGGCTGCGGAAGTAGTTTCTTCCGTTTTCATGAACTAATTCTTCGTTTTTGTTGACCCTACTTGCCCACCGGCGGGCCAGCGGCGCGGACTTCGGCGGGGGCATCGCTGAACTGTTCAAAATTGCTGGCAAAGCTTTCGGCCAGCTCACGCGCCTTAGCATCGTAGCGGGCAGTATCTTTCCAGAGCTTGCGCGGCTTGAGGAGTTCGTTGGGAACTCCGGGGCACTCGGTGGGAACCTGGACGCCAAAGATGGGATCAGGTTCAAACTTCACTTCAGCCAATTGCCCACTCAGTGCCGCGCGTACCATGGCTCGAGTGTAGGCAATTTTTATCCGCTCGCCGACACCATACGGGCCACCTGTCCAGCCAGTGTTGACCAGCCAGCAAGTCACCTGGTGCTGGGCAATCTTTTTCCCCAGTAATTGCGCGTAGACGGTGGGATGCAGGGTCATAAAGGGCGCCCCGAAGCAGGTACTGAAAGTTGCCTGGGGCTCTTTGCCCATACCCCTTTCCGTGCCCGCTACTTTAGCGGTGTAACCGGAGAGGAAGTGATACATGGCCTGCGCGGGGGTCAGCTTACTAATCGGCGGCATTACCCCGAAGGCGTCGCAGGTGAGCATGACGATGTTCTTGGGGTGGCCGCCTATGCCTTCACGCACGGAGTTTTCGATGTGGGTAGCGGGGTAGGCGGCGCGAGTGTTCTCGGTGAGCGAGTCGTCGTCGAGGTTGATCATACGCGTCTCGGTATCTACGGTGACGTTTTCTAGAATGGTGCCAAAGCGTCGCGTGCACTCGTAGATCTGTGGCTCGGCTTCCCGCGATAGCCGAATCACCTTGGCGTAGCAACCGCCTTCGAAGTTGAACACGCCGCGCTCGCTCCAACCGTGCTCATCGTCGCCGATCAAGCAGCGTTCGGGGTCAGCCGACAAGGTGGTCTTGCCTGTGCCTGATAAGCCAAAAAAGAGGGCGACATCGTTCTGAGGGCCGATGTTGGCGGAACAGTGCATGGAGAGCACATCGACCTGCGGCAATAGATAGTTCATTACGGAAAAAATCGCCTTCTTGATCTCGCCGGCATAGTTTGTGCCGCCGATGATGACCAGGCGCGGGCCGAAGTTGAGGATAATAAAGGCCTCGGAATTCGTGCCATCCAGCTCAGGTACGGCATGAAAGCGGGGCACATTGAGCAGGGTGAATTCAGGCACGTGCTCGCGCGCCTTAGCCGCCTCCAAACGCGCAAACATGGTACGGGCAAAGAGACTATGCCAAGCGGTCTCGGTGATGACGCGAATCGGCACGCGGTAGGCCGGGTCGGCACCAGCGTAGCAGTCCTGCACGTACAGGTCTTTCATTTGCAAGTAAGCGAGTATGCGGTGATAGAGCGCGTCAAATTTGCCTGGGTCGAAGGGGCGATTCACTTTCCCCCACCAAATCTTGCTCTCGCTGGAGGGCTCGCGTACGATGAACTTGTCATTCGGTGAGCGCCCGGTATGATGGCCGGTGGTGACCGCCACAGGCCCCAAGTGACACAGCAGCCCTTCTTGTCGCCGCACTATATGCTCGTACAAGCTGGGCGTAGGCAGATTCCAATAGACGGTATTGACGTTGCGGATGCCGTGGTGCTCGATGCCGTAATCGCTAGGCTTGACCCCGACTTGTTGCATAGCTGCTTTCCTTTCTCCGCCGCCTGTGCCTTAAGAAATCAAATTAGCCTAGGCAGGTCTAAAACTAATTTCCTCGGGTTGCAAACGGCAGGTGCACTGATCCTCTGCGCCTGCTGCCTGCCAAACCTTCGCCTCATACTACTCGGCTGCCTGAGTAAGTCAAGCATACGTGCAGTTCACGGGGGTTTAGCGAGCGTGGCTGACTTTCAGTCATAGTTGGTTACCTCTCCACTTGCTATACTGCTGCAAAAATAACTAAGGAGTCAGGAGTATGGCTACCGCTACTGAGATTTTGCGCAAGGAACATGATGCTATCCTGAAGATGCTCGAAGTTACTAGCGAAGTCGCCAAGCGGCTAGCTGGTGGCCAGAAAGTCGCGCCTCAGACCCTGGCCGACATTGTGGATTTCTTGCGCACTTTTGCCGACCGCTGTCACCACAGCAAGGAAGAAGACTTGCTCTTCCCGCGGCTCGAAGCCAAAGGGCTGCCGCGCCAGAGTGGGCCGGTAGGCGTGATGTTGCACGAGCACGCCCAGGGGCGTGCGCTGGTACAGCAGCTTGCTCAGGCTACAGATGACTATCGCCAGGGCAAGCCGGAAGCGGTGTCGCAGTGGGTGGCAGCAGCGCGCAGCTATGTCGCGCTCCTGCGTCAACATATTGACAAGGAAAATAATATCCTCTTCCGGCTGGCCGAAGAGCTGCTCACGGCTGAGGAACAACAGCAGCTAGCGACGGAGTTCGAGCGCGTGGAAACCGAGAAGCTCGGTGTCGGCACCCACGAACGCCTGCACGAGATGATGGCCCACCTGGTCGCCGAATTCCTCCCGAAGTAAAGTCGCGATGGCGGTGGGAGGGGGAGGTAGAACCCACCGCCAGCCACAACGAGCGTATTAGAAGATACTGAACTTGACGCGCAGGTACTTCTTCGGGTTCTTGCGAAAGTCACTGATCAAGGCGCGCAGCTCGGTGGTGAAGTTGTTGAGGTTGTCGTAGAGCTGCGGGTCGCGGAAGACCTTGCCGGCGGTGCCTTCGCCTTCCTCTAAGCGTCCGGTGACCGATTGCAAGTTGTTGAAGGTTTTGCTAGCGGAGTGGTAGAGGGCGTCGTCTGTGGCAAGCTTACCCAGCGTGCCCTTCCCGGCTTGAACATCGTCGAAGAAGGCACGGGCACTGGTAACGAGCTGGGTGGCGTTGTCGTGCAAGGTAGGGTCGTAGATGAGCTTGCCCAGAGTGCCTTTGCCGGCCTGGAGGTCAGCGGCCACAGTCTCCAGCCGGCCAGCGGTGCGGTCAATCTTGTGGTAAAGCTCATCGCTCATGACCAAGCGGCCGAGGGTGCCTTGGCCGTCGGCGGCGTGTGCCGTCAGCTCTTGTACGTTGTTTACGGTGGTATTCAGGCGGCGGTAGAGCGTGTCGTCGTTGATCAGTTTCCCAATCGTCCCCACGCCTTGGTCAACGCGTGCCACCACTTCTTTTAGGTGGTCGGTGATGACCCCGGCGTTATAGACGACTTCTTTGATCGTCGGCCGCTCACCGCCGCGAATCACTCCGCCGTCGGGTAGAATCTCGCCCGCAATGCCGCGGGTCACTTCCAGCACGCCTTCCCCGAGCAGCCCTTCCGTGGTCACGAAGGCTTCTGAGTCGGTACGGATTTCCGGCTGATTGCTGGCTACAACCCGCACCACTACTTCGGCGTGGCGCTTGGGGTCTTGCCGGAACTCCGATAAGCGCACCACCTCTACCGTGCCTACCTCCACTCCTGCCAAGCGTACTGGTGCCCCGGCCTTCAGCCCCGCCACATCTGGCAGATAGGTCTTCAGGCGGTAGTGAGGCGCGAAGACGGCGCCTTCGCGGGTGACGTAGAAGATGAACGTAGCCAAAATAAGCAGCGCGGTCAGCATGAAGATGCCGACGCGCAACTGCGACCAAGTAACCTTTGCCCGTGGCATAGTAAACCTCCCCCTCTTAATGCTCCGTGCTCTCGCCGCCTTTGGCGGGAGCTGGCGTCAACTAGATTGTAGCTTGTTTTGGGGAAAGTGTGCGGATTTGGCTGCTGTTGCGCAAGGCTCTTCGTTCCCGCTGATTTAGCGTTCAGACGAGGTAACGCTGGATGTAAGGGTCACGCTGGGCGACGAAGTCTTCTGGACTGCCATCGAAGCAGATACGGCCATCGCGCAGGAGCAGGAAGCGCGTGTGCGTGGGGTATTGGCGGTGATTGCTACGGGCCAGTTGAAGCTGGCCGGTGACGGAGTCGTAGAAGTAATTTGCCAGCGCAAAGGCGTCTTGCAAGCGGTGGCTGACGACAATGGAACTCACCTGACTAACATCGCGCGACTTGATGATCAAGGCCATGATGGTGTGCGCGGTGACGGGGTCGAGTCCGCCGGTGGGGGAGTCGTAGAGGATAACCGGGGGTTCGGTGATGAGCGCGCGGGCGATACCCACGCGCCGCTTCATTCCTCCGGAGAGTTCTGCGGGCAGCTTGTCAATCGCTGCCTCCAAGTCCACAAAGCGCAACACCTCGCGCACGCGCGCTTCGATCTCCGCGTCCGTGTAGTCTTTCTCGCCGCGGGCGCGCTCTTCTAGTAGGCGGAAGGCGACATTCTCGAAGACCGTGAGGGAATCGAACAGGGCACTCTCCTGGAAGACAATACCTAGGTGCGCGCGCAGCGGGAAAATTTCTTCTTCCGCGAGCGCGGTGATCTCAGTGTCCAAGACATGGATGCGCCCAGCGTCGGGCTTGAGCAGGCCCAGCGCTAGCTTCAGGATGAGAGTCTTACCTGCGCCGGTCACTCCGAGCAGGGCTACGGTCTCCCCACGATGCAGGACGAAGGAGACTCCGCAGAGGATCTCGCGCGCAGCGAAACCCAAATGCACGTCGTCGAAGCGGATGACTTCTTCGCCTACCATCCCATTATGGCGATTAGCCAGAGGAGAAACTTGGCCACAAAGAAGTTTGCTACCAGGATAAGCACGCTGGCTACCACTACGGCCTGGGTAGTAGCCCGGCCAACTCCTTGTGTGCCGCCGCGTGTAGTCAGCCCGAAGTAGCAGCCTACGGTGGCGATGATAAAACCGAACACAAACGGCTTGGTTAGGCCTTGGAGAGCGTCACCGAATTCGATGGCGTTGTAACTGCGCGCCCAGTACTGCGCGGGATTGAGCCGTACGACAAAGTAAGAAACCAAGAAGCCACCCAGGATGCCAACGAAGTCGGCAAAGATGGTGAGCAAGGGCAGCATGGTCACCGTGGCCACCATCCGCGGCGTGACCAGCTTCTTACTGGGGTCGGTACCCAGAGCGCGCATGGCGTCAATCTGCTCGCCTACGACCATGGAACCTAGCTCACTGGCCATGCCGCTGGCATTGCGCCCCGCCACCAGCAGCGCCGTGATCACCGGGCCAATCTCGCGCACCAGCGCCAAAGCTACTACGTCTCCGGTCATAGCCGGTGAGCCAAAGCGCTCGAACTGGTCGGCGGTCTGCAAGACGAGCACCGCACCGATGAACAATGAGGCCAGAGCGACGATCGGCAGCGAGCCGACGCCGATGATGTCCATCTGCTGGAGGGTGTCGGCCAGGTAGCGCGGCTGGGTGAAGAGGTTGCGCAGGGCGCGCCCGGCTAAGAAGGTAAACTCTTGTGCCGCCAACACTTTTTCCTTGAAGTAGTGGTTGACGTAGCCCGCAACCGACTTCATCAGCGCACCAAGCGCAAGCGCCGCTCACTCTAGCCCGCCGCTTGCAGCCAAGTCAAGCAAGCCCGCTACGCAGGCGTCGGAAGAAGCCTTGTTGCCGACAATGCTTTTGCTCTTTCTAAATGTGTCGGCTAGAATCCGTGGGCGATGGTGCGATTTCAGACGGCGGGGGAGTCGCACGGGCAGGCGCTGCTGGCTTGGGTCTCCGGTCTGCCTGCGGGTGTCCCGATCGAGGTGGAATTCATCAACCGGGAGCTGCGACGACGCCAGGCGGGCTACGGCCGCAGTGCTCGGATGCAGCTTGAGCAAGACCGGGTGGAGATTCTTGCCGGGGTGCGTCACGCGCAAACTATCGGCGCGCCTATTGCGCTCCTAATTGCTAACAAGGATTGGGAGAACTGGCGGGAGGCGTTAGCGGTTGAGGCGGCACCCACGGCCGACAAGCAACGACCACTGACGCAGCCGCGCCCCGGCCATGCTGACCTGGCCGGAGCCTTGAAGTTCAATCTACACGACGCACGTTACATCGCGGAGCGCGCCAGTGGGCGCGAAACTGCGGCGCGTGTGGCTGCTGGCGCCCTGGCCAAGCTCTTTCTGCGCGTGTTTGGCATCGAAGTGCTGAGTCACGTAGTAGCTGTGGGTACGGCACGGCTGGAGCGTGAAGCCAGTTGGGACGAAATTGTACGTGCCTGCGAAGCTGTAGACGCCGCGTTCCGCTGCGTTGATGCCCAAGTGGAAGAAAGGATGAAGGCGCTGGTGGAGCAGGCACTGAAGGAAGGCAACTCTCTTGGCGGGGTCTTCGAAGTTGTGGCGCATAATGTCCCGCCGGGGCTGGGCTCGCACGCGCATTGGGACGAGCGGCTTGACGGGCAACTGGCCCAGGCGGTGATGTCAATCCCGGCGGTAAAGGCGGTGGAGCTTGGCGCAGGCGTAGCTAGCGCCGCCGCCTGGGGCTCGCAAGTGCATGATGAGATTGGCTACGACCCCAACGCTCGCCGCTTTATCCGCGCTACGAACCTAGCCGGAGGGCTTGAAGGTGGCGTCACCAACGGTGAAGATGTCGTCGTGCGCGGCTACGTGAAACCCATTTCCAGCCTGTCGCAGCCGCGGGCCTCGGTGAACCTAGAGACGAAGGCGCGCGTCCCGGCGGCCTACGAGCGTTCTGACGTTTGCGTGGTGCCGGCGGCAGGGGTAGTGGGCGAGGCTATGGTGGCCTTGGTGCTAGCCGGTGCGGTGCAGGCGAAGTTTGGTGGTGACAGTCTGGAAGAGGCGCAGCGGAATTTTGCTGGCTATCTGGAGCAATTGCGGCAGTTTTGATGATTTACCCGGTTGTCAAGTACGGTGCCGCAGTACTGGACAAGGCCGCGGAGCTGGTAACAGAATTTGATGCGCGCCTGGAGCAGCTCGTCGCCGATATGTTTGAGACGATGTATGCTCACCAAGGGGTAGGCCTGGCCGCGCCGCAGATTGGCATCTCAAAGCAGATTGCGGTCATTGATACCAGTTTGGGTAAAGAGCCTGAGGCCAAGCTGGTGCTCATCAATCCCCAGATTATCGAAGCTGGCGGCGTGCAAACGCAGGAGGAAGGTTGTCTGAGCCTGCCGGGGTTTCACGCTGAAGTGCGGCGGCCGCAGCGGGTTACCATTCGCGCGCTTGACGTGCGTGGCAAAGAATACGTCCAGACGGGTGAAGGTTTACTCGCCCGTGCCTTCTGCCACGAGATTGATCATCTGCACGGGCGGCTCTACCTCGTGCGTCTCTCGACACTGAAACGGGATATGATTCGTCGCAGAATCCGTAAACGCATCAAAGCTGGTGACTGGTAGCCACGTGGAATGCTCCGCTGCTGCACGGCCCGTATGGGAGCCGCTAGGTTGACTCTATGGCTGCTTTTAGTTCAACCCAGCGGCTCCAGCCGCTGGGTTGAAGCTCATGGGTTCCCCGTGGCAGGAGCCCTGCCTACCGCAGGCAGGCACGGGGTTGAACTGAAGCAGGCAGGGGCCACTAGGTTGAACTGGGAGCGGGCCGGGCGACTGGCTGAGTTGGATCAGGTTGCTGGGCATGTTAGACGGTAAGCGATGAAGGTGGTTTTTTGCGGCACACCGGAATTTGCGCTACCGACGCTGAAGCGTCTGGCGGCGGAGAAGTTTGCTATCGCGGCGGTCATCACGCAGCCGGATCGGCCCAAGGGTCGTGGCCTGACGCTGACACCACCACCGGTGAAAGTAGCCGCGCAGGAGTTAGGCTTGCGCGTAGAGCAGCCAGAAGAGCTGCGGGGCGAGTCAGGGCGCAAACTGCTAGAGAGATTCGCGCCCGAGGCGGTGGTCATCGTGGGCTACGGGCAGATTATCCCTGCCGACTTGCTCGACCTACCCAAACACGGCTGGATCAACCTGCACGCCTCACTGCTGCCGAAATACCGCGGAGCCGCACCGGTGAACTGGGCGTTGATGCGTGGTGAGACCGTGACCGGGGTAACTACGATGCGTATTGATGCCGGGCTGGACACCGGCCCCATCTTGCTGCAACGCGAAGAGGCTATTCGTGAGGACGACACTGCCATCACTCTCGGCCAACGCCTGGCAGAGCTAGGAGCGGGGTTGATGGTGGAGACGTTGCGGGGGCTCGCCGTGGGCAGCCTCATCCCACGCCCGCAGGAGCATAGCCAGGCGACTAAAGCGCCCCTGCTGAAGAAACAACACGGCCTGATTGACTGGAGACTGCGGGCGCGGGAGATCTACAACCGCGTCCGGGGACTGCTACCCTGGCCGGGGGCTTTTACGACCTTCCGCGATAAACTCTGCCACATCTGGTGGGCGCAGTCGGTGGCTGACAGCAGCCTAAGCGCGCGGCTGGAAGAGCCGGTGCTTGTATCGGGCACATTAGTGGTAGAACACCATCGGCTCTACGTGCTTTGCGGGGAAAAGACCTGGCTACGCCTGGAAGAGCTACAGTTGGCCGACCGCAAGCGAGTGGCGGCACGCGACTTCATCAACGGCTTACGCCTGCGCACGGGCGAGAGGTTCACCACCCCAGGGACGTAAATCCCGCGAGCGCTGCGGAAGCAGGCGGATGAGATTTATTTTCTGCTGCGGGGGCGCAGGTGCAGTGCCCGTAGCCACGTGGGATCCTTCTCGACGCGCCGACTGCGCAGAAGACATTCAAACAAATTCCTAAGCGTGTCAAGGAGGATGGAATCGCCGAAGCGGACAAGGTAATTGCCGAGGCGTAACAATTCAAGCTGCTGGGGGGTGTAGCGTTCGACATGAATTTTGAAGTAGCGTGGTCGGGTTTTGAAGATACTTAGTCCCATGCAAGCCCCGGTCACGCTAATCGGGCAGCGATGCAAGGTGATTCCAATCTCCTTCGCGTCCAAGAGATCGGTAAGACTTACCTGCAAGGCGGTGGAAATCTTGCGCAGGGTGCGCAGCGAGGGTTCAACCCGACCATGTTCGACGCGGGAGATATAGGGCACGGCCAGCCCGGTGCTTTTCGAGAGCTGGGTCTGCGAGATAGCCCGGGCGCGACGCGCTTCGGCAACATTCTTCCCGATGCTCATAATGCTCACCCTCCTAGCAGCATCTTATGCCAGAGATACTATGATGACAACGGTAAATATTTAGAAAGAAAAAGATTTATTTCTTGACTCTTAGCTAAACACCGGCTGAGGACCACCAGCAGCTATAACCAGTGTAGCAGTCCAGCGAGGCATTTGCCGCGAGCACAAATTACCTCCAGCCGGTGTAAACAATGCAGCGAAAAAGTTATATTACGCTGCCCGGGCACAGAGATCGTGCTAGAATGGTGCGGCTGCCTGCTGGGGATTCGGTAAAGAGAGAATATCGTGGTTGAGATTGCTCCCTCCATTCTGTCCGCCGACTTTGCGCGTCTGGGCGAGCAAATGGCAGCACTGAAAGAAGCCGGAGTGCGCATCATTCACGTGGACGTGATGGACGGCCACTTTGCGCCCAACCTCACCGTGGGGCCGCCGGTGGTAGCGGCGCTGCGTCAGGCAACTGATTTGCGGCTTGACTGCCATCTAATGATTGCCGAGCCTGACCGCTACCTAGATGCTTTTGTAGCGGCGGGCGCGGATATGATTTCCGTGCACCAAGAAGCGTGCGTACACTTAGCGCGGACGCTGAATGCCATCCGGGCGGCGAAGGTTGAGGCAGGGGCGGTACTGAACCCGGCTACCCCGGTGCTAATGCTGACGGAAGTGCTGCCGCTGGTCGATTATGTGCTCCTGATGTCGGTGAATCCTGGTTTTGGTGGGCAGAAATTCATTCCTGGCACGCTGAACAAGATTCGTCAATTGAACACTTTGCGTGCGGCGCAGAAATTGAATTTTTCTATTGAAGTTGATGGTGGAATTGGGTTAGAAAATATTGGC
>Ga0315309_1002039_pt1 | contig 11922 bp, 11 predicted proteins | sample TDP4_MG_FD_203080 | JGI IMG/M metagenome (GOLD analysis project Ga0315309, IMG submission 203080) | Freshwater sediment microbial communities from Lake Towuti, South Sulawesi, Indonesia - TDP4 | ecosystem: Environmental > Aquatic > Freshwater > Lake > Sediment | place: Indonesia: South Sulawesi...
AGGCTCGGTTGGCGCCTCAAAGCCCCTCTGCTCAACAAGCCTACGAACGGGTTTAGCGAGCATGTCAAAGGCGTTCATTGGGCGATCCATCAGCGCCAACCTACCTAACTAAAAGCGAGAAGCAGTGTAAAAGCATTTTGTGACCCAAATAGAAGCAGCATTTGCCCTTGCAACAAATTTTCTTAAGCAACTCTACTAATCTATACACTCGGGTGGATGGCTTGTTAAGACCCGGAGTGTATGTAACGAGAACGATTCCAGAAAGGGCGTTAAAAGTCCTTCAAGAGGTTGCCAACGTGAAGATGCGTAGAGAAGAGATGCCTCCTTCCAAGGAGGAGATTATTCAACAAATTTCTGATGTGGATGGTTTGTTGTGTTTACTCACCGACAAGATTGATTCTGAGGTGATCGAGGCTGGGAAGAACCTGAAGGTGATCAGCAACTATGCGGTAGGCTTTGACAACATAGATGTTGAGACTGCGACGAGACACGGCATCTACGTTACTAACACGCCCGGTGTTCTAACAGAAACCACCGCGGATTTCACTTGGGCGCTTTTGATGGCAGTCGCTAGACGAATCGTGGAAGCAGACAAGTACGTTAGACAAGGCTTTTGGAAGGTGGCTTGGGCGCCCATGATGATGCTGGGCAAGGACATCTACGGAAAGACCCTTGGCATATTGGGACTAGGAAGAATAGGCGCAGCTGTAGCCCGTAGAGCAAGGGGATTCAACACCAGAATTTTATATCATAGTCGAACGAGGAAGGTCGATCTTGAGAAAGAACTCGGAGTCGAATACGCGGACTTCGAAACTCTGCTGAGGGACTCCGATTTCGTAACTATTCATTTGCCACTGACCAATGAAACCTTTCACATGATTGGTGAGCGGGAGCTCAGCCTAATGAAAAAAACGGCCTACCTTGTAAATACGTCGCGGGGATCGGTGGTGGATCAAAAGGCGTTGTATTACGCCCTTAAGGAAGGCAAGATCGCTGGAGCGGCGCTCGACGTTTTCGAGCAGGAGCCAGTAAACTTGAGTGATCCCCTACTGCAGTTAGAAAACGTTGTCATAGCACCTCACATAGCTAGTGCTAGCGTTGAAACAAGAACTAAAATGGGGGTCATGGCGGCAGAGAACCTAGTTAGTGTTCTTAAAGGGAGAATCCCGCCGAACCTTGTAAATGCAGATGTTTTGAGGATTAGGCCACTCGAACAAAATTAAGAATCTGGTCGTTTCAACCATTATTTATGTGATAACCATCACGGTGAGATCGTTGACGTTGGTGCCCGTAGGACCCGTGAAAACTAGGTCACGCAGTTTTGAAAAGAAGGTGTACGAATCGTTGCTTGTCAAAAATTCTTTAGGATCCATTTTTTTATCGTGGGCGCGTGTTGTGGTTTGTCCATCAGCGACCGCTCCCGCTGCGTCGGTGGGTCCGTCGATCCCGTCTGTACCAATTGAGGCAATGGCAACGCCTCTAAGGCCCTCGATCTTTAGCGATGCGCTAAGAACGAGCTCTTGATTGCGACCGCCCCTACCTTGACCCATAACAGTGACTGTGGTTTCTCCGCCAGCAATCACCGCCGCCGGTTTTGGAATAGGATTATCGGAGGCTACGATTTCTTTTGTAATCCCAGCGTAAGCAGTTCCTACGTGTCTTGCCTCCCCTTCCATCATCGTGGATAAAAGAAGCGCGTTGAAGCCCAGCCTCTCCGCTTCTCGACACGCAGCAAGAGCAGCGACGCGATTATTTCCTATGATGACATGATATGTTCTCTCAAAGACCTTGTCTCCAGGCTTTGGAGTCTCCGGTATTTCCCCTTTTAAACCTGCCTCCAGCCACTTTTTAGTGGATTCAGGGACTGTACTTTGCCATAGATTGTACTTTTTTAAGGCTATGATCGCGTCATTAAAAGTGGTTACGTCTGGTGAGGTGGGTCCGGAAGCTATGGTATCCAGCGGGTCTCCAGCGACATCGGACAGAATGAGGCTGACTACGGTGGCGGGATAGGCTGCCTCAGCGAGCTGACCACCTTTTAACTCTGATATATGCTTCCTAACTGCATTAATCTCGTTGATGGTAGCTCCGCACCTCAACAGCGCATCCGTCAACATCTGTTTATCTCGTAGAGTGATGTCCGCTGCGGGTAGGGGCATCAGCGCGGAACCCCCTCCTGAAATGAGGCAGATAACAAGATCGTTTTCACTCGCTTCGCTGACAAGTTGAATGATCTTTCTAGCTCCTTTCACGCCGTCTTCATCTGGGATGGGATGACCCGCTTCGTTCAAGAAGATTTTTTGGGTTTTAAATACAGATTTTGTGCCTCGCAAAACGTTAACATAGCCTTTGCTGAGCCTTTTTCCCAACGCTGTCTCCAGAGCCTCAGCCATAGCTCCGCCAGCCTTTCCCCCTCCAACAACAAAAATATTCTCAAATTTGTTGAGGTCAAACGTTGTATCATCGATACGCAGTAGGTTATTGGTTCTACAAACATGATTTCTAATAGCTACACGAGGATCCACCGAGTGTAGAGCAGCTTCAAGAATGGTTAAGACAGCCTTTCTAGCCTCTTTATCTTCATTGAGAACGGCGTTCTCCAGCAGTTCTTCCTGGTTGATTATCATCATTGCACCCTTCCAGTTTCAAGATCAGGTACACTTTATCTGTTGAGTAGGTAAGTTAAGAAATATTTTGTGATTGGCGTCATCAAATTTCAATGAGCTATGAAGGGTTGTTGGTAAGGTATGCGTATATAAGTTGTTTCCTTTGGTAAAAAAACTTTATCAACCGAGCCTATTTTGCAAGTTAATCTTAAGAATCCTTAAAACGTCCGTAACACCGTGATTCGCTCGGCTCAAAGGTGTTTCGATCGCAAGATTATTCGGTAAGATTTAAAACCTGTAAGATCAAATAAGGCCTTCAGGAGGTGGGTTGTTGGGAGAAATACGATATACGGCTGCGCAGGGTGAAATTGGAAAGGTGGTTGCTGCTCGCTTGCTTCCAGGAACCGACATAATTGAGGGGATCGAGAAAATCTGCGAGGACTACGGTATCAGATATGCCTTCGTGGGTTGCTCCATCGGAAGTCTACAAAAAGCAACCTTCATGTATTTGGTGCCCAAACCTGAGGTGAAAGTTAAGGCGGGGTATTCCACTCCCTTCGAACTACCAGGGCCTATCGAATTCCTCGGTGGACTCGGCGTGGTTTGTGAGGGTGTGAACAGGGAGAAGTTAACACATTTCCACGGGACAGTCAGCGATAAACTGGACCACGTGTATGGTGGACACTTCGTGAAGGGACAAAACCCGGTGCTTGTCACCATGGACTTAATTATTGTAGAAGTTAAGGGCGTGAAACTCCTTCGAAAATACGATGAAGAAACCGAACTTGTGAACTTCGCCCCGGAGCCCACGTAGGCTCCACCTCATTTTCCTATAAGTGCGATTGATTTTTATGAAGACAAGTGTGTTGGTGGATGCTGTTTTCGTTTGATACGATCTCGCTCAGGAAGTAGAGAAGAGGGTCAGATGTTGCGTCTTTCCATGCTCCACGGATTTAAGAGCAATTATATGCGAGAATCAAAAATCTTATAGAACTCATGGCTACATAAATAGGTATTAAAATTTAATACTGTGAAGGAAATGGCTAAACGCAAAAAGGAAAGCGAAGCTGTTCTAGTGAAGCATCGTCACTGTCCGGTCTGCGGTGTCCCCATCGGGTTGGACAAACAATTTTGTGGAGATGCATGTCGAGCAGAGTATGGGAAGGCTTCGAAAAAAAGAAGGATACAGCTCTATGTCTTCTTCTTGATTTACCTTCTGATCTTCTTTGTGTTCGTCGTCGCTCCTTTGTTGTTCAAAAGATAAAGCCTTCGATAATATTTCAGTTTTTAGCCAAAAAGCAATAGAGAAGAAAGAGGTAGATCCCGCCAGAAAGTTGGGATAGATGAGAAATTATTCAACAATTCCTTAAGGATGTCAACGGAGCTACAAGCAAATAACCTTGCTCTTGTATTATAGTTTTAAAAGATGGAAAAGATGCGTTAGGATTGAAACTTTACGCCAAGAGCATTTCTTGAATAAAGGAGGTGGTGACGGTCGAGAGCTGGAGGCTTCTAGATCTTGGGGCCCTTCAACCTTTGGAGGCGCAGACGATATATGAGGCCGTGGCGACCGCTTTAGATAAAGGATCAGTTCCCAGCACCGTTATCTTTTGTTACCCGGCAAAGCCTTATGTCTGTCTGGGCTTTCACCAGGAGATTGAGAAGGAGATTGACATCGCGTTATGTCAAAGGTATAACCTTCCCATAATAAGAAGGTCGCAAGGTGGCGGAGTCACCTTTTTGGATAGCGGGCAACAATTTTATCAGATCATAGCTGATGAGGATAGCGCCATCGTTCCGTATGCTGTAAATGAATTTTTTGAAAAACTTCTCCAGCCGACGGTCTATGCTTATAGATGTTTAGGTGTGAACGCGAAGTTTAAGCCAATAAACGATGTCGTCATTAATGGAAGGAAGATTTCTTGGTACTCCCTTTTGAATGCAACAGTGCAGCCTGGGCAGCCTGTTAGCAGAAGCTTCGCCCCAATATCCTCAACAATCTTAACATTGCGGGCAGCTAATTCCTTAAACTCATCAATAAACCCTGCTAAAAGAAGTGGATGCCCACAACATAATTCGTCACTTAAAAGAGTCCAATCCTCACCAGCCTTATCTAGGATCAGGGATATCGCATAAGGGATTCCTTGAAGTCTACCCATATAAGAGGATAAGCAACCAACAAAGTATACCGTTTCAGCCTTACTCCCGCCAACCTTGACCTTAGCTCCTGTATAGTCAATCCAATCCCGCCTTACGGAATTATCTAATCCCAGCGGATTACCATACGCTTCAACATTCCTTCTTACCGCTACTACGGTTTCGGGGGCGAAACCCTTTCCTATAGCTAGATTTCTCAAGGCTAAAACCACGTGTGGAATGTTTACATCCTTTGGGCAACGCTCCAAACATTTATAACACATAACGCATAGCCAAGAAAGATCACTCTTCGAAAACGCACCACTTGAACCAAGTTGAATTTGCCTAATCAGCTTCCTTATTCTAAAGGGGCTTGCACGAGCGGAAGGGCAGCAGCCTGAGCAAGCTGCACACTGCAAGCATGCCCTAATCTTCTTATCACTTAAAACTAGGCGGAGGCGATCGATCAATCGTAGCAACCCCAGACTCATTTAACTTCAATCGGTGAACTACAGTTAGGATTTATGCAAATCGGAAATTTTTGCCTTTGCCATCTTTGCTGCCACCTTGATGGCCTCGATTAAGCTTTGTGGGTTCGCTGTTCCTTTTCCAGCCTTGCCGAAGGCTGTGCCGTGATCCACCGATGTTCGTATGATGGGCAAGCCAATCGTTATATTTACTCCGCCGACAGCGGTCCACTTCCTCTCACGCTCATTCCATTCTAGCCCCATCAATTTTATGGGTATATGCCCCTGATCGTGATACATCGCGACCACCGCGTCGAAGGCTCCTCCTCTTGCTTTAACAAAGACTGTATCAGCCGAGATGGGACCACTCACGTTGATTCCTGTTTTCCTTGCCGACTCGACCGCCGGCGCTATCTCCTCTATTTCTTCTGCGCCAAATAACCCTCCCTCCCCTCTATGGGGGTTTAAACTGGCCACCGCTATCTTGGGCTCTTTGATCCCAAGGCTCTGCAAGGCTTGATGTGTAAGCCCCATTATTTTGAGCACCCTTTCCTTTTTGATTAGATTGCACGCTTCTCTTAAGGCCATGTGAGTTGTTACATGGGTCACCCTTAATGGTCCTGCTAACAGCATCATAGCATAGTCTTTGGTGCCGGTTAGGTGTGCAAGGAGCTCGGTGTGGCCCGAGTAGTCATAACCAGCTCGATTCATTGCCTCCTTGTTAATCGGAGCTGTAGCAATTGCGTGAACTTTTCGGTTTACGGCTAGTTCTACCGCTTTCTTGACGTATTCCACCGCTGCTTTCCCAGCCATTGCGTTAACTTGCCCCATTTTAAGCTCCTCCATCTTTATGTTTCCAAGGTCCAGAACATCTATGACGCCGCATTCAAATTTAGCCTCCTTCAAATCTTTGATTGAGTTAATCTTGAGTAGAACCCTCGCGATTTCTAACGCGTTAGTCATAACCTTGGCGTCTCCTATGATCAGTGGGTGGCAAACATCATAGACTTCCTTGAGGGAAAGGGCCTTCGCTATGATTTCAGGTCCGATTCCCGAGGAGTCCCCCATGGTGATTCCGACTATCGGCTTCATTTCAGCCACCTTTTTTCAGGTATCTGATGGCATTGATAACTGCGTTTTCGTCGCCAAACCCACCAGCCTTCGTGACTACTCGTAGTCCATCATATTTTCCGCCAATGAGTTTGCTAGCGGGAATGCCTGGCAACACCTCGTCTTCAATTCTCGTTCCTAAGGCTTTTATTGCTTCAATCATATTAATTGCGGTGTCTCCACCGATCAACACTAGTCCAGCAAACGGATGGTCTTCTGCTACATAATTGAAAACTTCTGCCAAAAACGATAATATCTTTTCACCAATCTTGACATCACTCATTCCTAGTTTCCTACCAACTTGCAGGGATTCCGTCACATACTCTTTCGATTTTGCTGATCTAATTATGACGTCTCTCGATTGTCCTATCGCCTCCCTAACCTCTCTCGTCACTCTGTGCAGCTCCTTTTCCTTAGCCTCTCCACCTTTAAGAACCGCGTATAGGTCGGGGTCAACGATGTAAGGGTTTAAGACCTCCTTGGCTCTTGAGATTTGTTGCATTGTAGCATTACTGATGCTACCCGATATTACCATCACGAAGCACCTTCCGGGGTGTTTCAAGGCGCCAGATAGTTCCTCTGCCAACCCAGCGGACCCGCAGGCTAGTGCTTCAACATCAACGATAGCTTTGGCTGTGGTTTTCAAGTCATCCTGGGTCGCAGCGTCTATTACAATTATTTGTTTTCCCTTCTCCCCTTGGCGGCAAATTTCTTGTTTTAACGGTTCCAATCCGTCCATAACTATGGACAAGTTTATATGTCCTACGTTACGTTGTGACCGACGCTGTATTAACGTTGGAACATGAGACTCTTTAACTGGACTGACTGGATCGTGGGCGAACTCTGTTTTTTCTAACGGCACTTGATTTACAAAATGATACCCACCAACCGTGATTCTTCCATTAGCTGGAAAGGCTGGAGCCACGATGGATAGATGGATGCCCAACTCATCCATAACTGCGTCCAACTCAGACCCAATATTTCCCCTAAGAGTGGAGTCAATTTTCTTGTACACCAGCTTGATTTCAGCTGTCTTCAGAGCCCTCGCCGCTTCCCTAACCTTTTTATAAGCGACCTCTGGTGAATCGTTCCTGCTCTCTGTGTCGATCACGATAACTTCTGCTATGCTCATGACGTTATTGACGTTGTTTATATCGGTTAAAACTATGGTTTCCATGCCATATTTCTTAAATTGAACTCCAGTATCGTTTGCTCCAGTGAAATCGTCAGCAACTACGCCGAACTGGGCTCTCATACCTTCAGCTTCCTCTCATCTGCATAGAACCATCGGGAACTATAGGAAAAAACCTTATGGTTATCTGCTTCCTTTTCAATACTTGAAACTCAGCGGTAAGCACCATCAATTCTGAAGGAGAGAGCTAGAAAGGAAACCTTAAGCCTGCTTAACTATTTACTTAACGCTTCTTTAAATAAGGAATCAATCCGCCGTCCCGTATTATTTGTAGAGCGAAATCCGGCAGCGGCATCGCCTTTATGGTTTCCTCGGTTGTTACGTTTCTTATGTCCCCGGTTTCCAGACTTACTTCCAAAATGTCCCCTTCCTTAATCTTTGTAGATATGTTTTTGCACTCTAACACAGGCAAACCGACGTTGATTGAATTCCTAAAGAAGATCCTGGCGAAAGATTCGGCGATAACGGCCCCTATGCCCGAGTATTTAAGAGCGATTGGTGCTTGCTCTCGGCTAGAGCCGCAGCCAAAATTCCTCCCAGCGACTAGAATGTCTCCTTTTTCTACCTTTTTATGAAAATCTGGATCAAGGGGCTCCATGATATGTCTTGCCCACTCGTATGGATCCGATGTGGATGTTACAACTCTCATCGGAATTATCACATCAGTATCTACATTATCATCAAATTTCCATACTCTACCACGTATTTTCTGGAACATGTTTTCACTTCCTAAAGAAGGGCTCTAGGATCAGCTATCTCACCCTTAACGGCTGAAGCGGCTACGGTGGCGGTGTTCGCCAGATAGGTTTTGGATTCCGGGTGCCCCTGTCTACCTTTGAAGTTTCTGTTTGTTGACGAGATGCAGACATCGTCACCCGCTAAGACTCCCTTATCTATTCCAGCGCACGGTCCACAGCTTGGATAACACACTGTGGCTTCAGCCTTAAGAAATACGTCAAGTATGCCCTCCGCCGTTGCTTGTCTGTAGATTTCATGGGATGCTGGTATGACAATCAACCTAACGTCTGGGTGCACTTTTCTCCCATCTAAGATTCTTGCTGCCATCCTCAAATCTTCCATTCTACCGTTTGTGCATGAGCCTATAAAAGCTTGATCGATCTTGATTCCTGCTACCTCAGATACTGGCTTAGCGTTTGCTGGGGAATAGGGTACGGCTACTTGTGGCTCAACGTTGGAGACATCGAACTCAAAGACTTCTTCATATTCCGCATCCGAATCGCTTCTTGCTGTCACAAACTGCTTGTTTGTCCTTTGCCTCACGTACTCGATCACTTTTCCATCCGGCTCGAAAATTCCGTTTTTTGCGCTTATTTCAACGGCCATATTACATATGGTAAGTCTGCTATCTAGGCTCATCTCTTTTGCAACCGGACCTGCATATTCGACTGCTTTGTACAAAGCTCCATCGGCGCCAATCTGGCCAGCAATATGTAGCCATATATCTTTGCCCACGACCATCTCAGGCAATTTTCCAATAAGACTGAATTTAATTGATGCAGGAACTTTAAACCAAAGCTCTCCAGTGGCAAGCACCCCAGCCATCTCTGTAGCCCCTATGCCTGTGGAGAAAGCGCCAAGAGCGCCATATGTGCAGGTGTGGGAATCTGTTCCAACGATAACCTCGCCTGGTCTGACATGTCCTTTTTCGTGCATCACCTGATGCTCTATGCCACCTCTGCCTATCTCATAGAAAACTATCCCTTGCTGCTTCTTGAACTCTCTAACAAGCCTTGCTGTGGTTGCAGCCCAAAGGTTATGCGCTGGGACACAATGGTCCATGATGAAAACGACCCTTTGAGGGTCCCACACCTTATCTGCTATCTCTCTAAAAGGTGAGATTACATCGGGAGCCGCGAGGTCGTTACACATTGCTACATGAATTTTCGCCATAATAATATCTCCCGGAAACACCTCCTTTTTATTGGAAGCTCTAGCAAGGATCTTTTCAGTTATAGTCATTCCCAAAACTCTCACCCTTTACTAGTAGAGCCTTGTTAAGCCTATTATTATTTTTGAAATGATTTCAGTGTCTCAACAGTCATATTTCCAGCTTATGTATACTAAAGGAAGACTGTTGATATCGTGAAGTCAAGCTATCAAGCAGCATTTCGCGTTTTCCGCACTGCAAAATTGTTAAATAGTTAATGGAAACACTTGAAAAATGCTTGCTGTGGAGGCTAGGAGAGGATATGTTGGGGGCCACTAAAGTTGGAGGGGTGCCACTTCTGCACGTTTTGTTCTTCGTCGAGGGTATTACGATGATCGCCTCCATGTACACTTTCACTGGCGTTATTGCGTCGACCTTGGGATCTCTTGTCGCCGAATTTGCTACGGCCATGTACCTCATTCTAGGGATTCTGTTTTTTGCTACTGGCTGGGGATTTTTTAAGAGAAGATATAGGGTGATGAAGGCCTTTGCGATAGTTGGGTTGTTTGCGGTGCCCATAGCAACGATATTTAGCGTAGTCATATTGTGGCTTCTGTCTAAGCCCGAGACAAAGAAATTGTTCGCTTAATATATAAGGGAAGTGTCGTGGTTCAGGAAGGGAATCTTTTACTCTTTTTGACGAGTTGAAACATCGAATCCATTTTCTACAACAATTATTGTAGGATCGTAACGTTTGTATTTGCTGGGCGCTTCCTAGATAATAAAATGTGAGTATGTGGCGTAAACGTATGGATGAGAAAAAAGAGGGAGTGTGGTTTTTATTTTTATATCAGCTTGAAGGTCACGCCGAGATACCAGACGCTGAGCGCTGCGTAGACGATGCTCACGATGATGCCGACTACTAGCCAAGCCATGTGGGGCCTTGTCCATTTAGCTATCGTCTTCGGTATTTTGTAGTAGTTCATGTAGATCAGGACCGGGCAGTAGAAGGTCATCGCTATGAAGTTGAGCACACCACCAGCGAGTAGTAATGGACCTGGTTGGACAAGAAGCATGGTTGTACCTGTGATGAGCGTTAGGATGATCACCCAGAGGTAGTACCACCACCTAAAGGACTTTACTCTAAGCCGCTTGAAGTTTGAGAATAGGTAATCCGAATGCATCCTTGCTATGGAATCGCAAGCTCCAAGCCACGTGTCTCCTATGAAAGCAGCGGCAACGATCCACATGAGGGCATACCCCCAGTAGCCCCACAAGGCGCCGAACCATTCACCCTGTACGGATACGAGCTTCCATCCCGAAGGCACCAACCCTCGTGGGTTCAGGATGGAAAATCCCAGAAACATCGTGAACGTCACAGTGAGCATGTTGACGAAGACCGCTATGGAATTGTCCACGTATAGATACTTCAGCCACTGCTTGTATCGCTGTTGGTTCTCCGGTGTGTCACGGGGTGCGGCTCCCGTCGCGGGAATGGTTTCTGGTTTGCCCGTGATCGGGCTTGTGACCCGCCCTATGTGTGCAGCCATGCCAACGTGTTTGTCCCTAACCCAATAGCTGTACATGACATTGAAGAACCCTCCCATCCCAGCGAAAGAGATGCACGTCAAGAACGTAGACGCATCCGCCGGGTCCCATTTAGCTGGGAAACCTTGAACTTTCAATGTTGCAGCAAGAAACTTGGGCCAGTATGGAACGACTGTCGCATGGGTAACAGCAGCAATTAGGCCTACGACGCAGATTATCGTAATTACAGTCATGAACTTCTCTATGCCTTTGTAGATAATCGGAAATAGTGTTAACCCCAACAGGTATATGATGACGGTCAGATAAGCCCAAAAAAGCGATTGGTTCGCCACGGTCCAGCCAGGCGGGAAATTTGTGAGCGGAGCCAAAGCGGTTCCAGCACCTGAAGCATAACCCCCGAACCACATGAAGGTAATGAACAACATGATCCACATCAGAAATGCGTATACTTTGTTGAACCTAACAAATCCTCCGAACGTACATTCACCCGTCAACGTCGTGTATCTAATCAGTTCAAGGTTGACCCAGTATTGCAGAAGGCACGCGGGCCAAAGCCACCATACGAACGCTTCGCCATATTTAGCGGCCATATACGGCCACTAGATCAACTCTCCGCTGCCCTGAGCCATCGAAGCCCAGACTATACCTGGTCCCATCATGGCAAGTATGCCAGGAAGTATAGGGAAGTCGGCGAGTTTCAGCGGATCGACCTTACCCAGTTGAACAGCTCCTTCCCTTTTTTCCTTCGACGACGACATAACATTTCCACACTTATTTCTAACGCGGTATATCCCTATGTGCCTCATCTAATTTAAGAATTTCGAAAATGATGATTGAATATAAGTCATATTATATATCTAGTGAGTTTCAGGTCTTTAAATAAGCCCGGCTAAGCCAACACCTAGTGGTCTCACCCTCAGATCAAAATTTATATATTCTGCATTTTAACTCAAGAGCCCAAATTGTGATAGGTGA
>Ga0315309_1002043_pt1 | contig 11907 bp, 11 predicted proteins | sample TDP4_MG_FD_203080 | JGI IMG/M metagenome (GOLD analysis project Ga0315309, IMG submission 203080) | Freshwater sediment microbial communities from Lake Towuti, South Sulawesi, Indonesia - TDP4 | ecosystem: Environmental > Aquatic > Freshwater > Lake > Sediment | place: Indonesia: South Sulawesi...
ACGCTCGGGATAAGGCAGGGGAAACTGCTGACGCCTTTTTCGGAATGGACAATCAGGGAATTATAATGACCCGAACGGGGGCGCGGGGGTCAAGTTTGAATATTAGCCAAATGACCGCTTGCGTCGGACAACAATCCGTGCGTGGAAAAAGAATTGTTCGCGGGTATCGGGATAGGGCACTATCACATTTCCTCGTCAGAGATCCTAGCCCAGAGGCACGTGGTTTCGTGGATTCGTGTTACCGAACTGGTTTAGATCCAATTGAATTCTTCTTCCATGCAATGGGCGGACGCGAGGGGCTTGTTGACACAGCAGTACGCACTCAACAGAGTGGATATATGCAAAGGCGATTGATTAATGCCCTAGAGTACTTGCGTGTTGAGTACGATGAAACTGTCCGCGACTCAAGAGGAGATATCATTCAATTCCGTTATGGAGAAGATGGTGTCGATCCAGCGAAGAGCGACCATGGAAAAGCGGTGAATGTCGATCGTCTCGTTGAACGAATACGGATTTCAATGGAAGGTGGAAGAGCGGCATCCGAAGAATACGTGGAAAAGCGCTTAAACGAAATTTCCGATCAATTAACTCCACTATTAGTGAAAGGACTTCGCAAAATTATCCTTAACGCCAAGTTAAATAAAGAAGCAGTTGATAAGGTTCTATCGATGGCTGTAGAGAACTATAAGCGCGCTCTCGTTGAGCCCGGTGAAGCTGTTGGAATCATTGCAGCGCAATCGATTGGAGAGCCCGGCACACAAATGACTTTGAGAACATTTCACTATGCCGGAGTTAAGGAGAGAGACGTAACACTTGGTCTTCCGCGCCTCATTGAAATTGTCGACGCACGACGGACTCCTTCAACTCCAATCATGAATATCTATTTAGATAAAAAACATAGGATAAGTCGAGAGAAAGCTGCGGAGGTAGCTCAGCAAATTATCTTCACTACTTTAGAAGACCTTTCTCAATCTATATATATCGACCCGAAGTTAGGCGCCGTTGTCGTTGTCCTCGACCGAGCTATGATGAGGGATCGCGGCGTCGCTGTCAAGGATCTTCGGGCCATTCTTCACATTCCAAACTGTGAAGTTAAGATCGAACGTGATACCATCACCGTTACGCCGAAGGAACTGGAAGCCATCGACATCCGTAAACTCAGCAACAAAATCTCGGCAATTCATGCTAAGGGGATACCGGGAATCCACAGGGTCCTTGTTACCGAGGAACGTGGCGAGTGGGTGATTCACACCGATGGATCAAACCTCCAACGAGCTCTCAAAGTTCCAGGAGTGGACGCGTCTCGAACAACCACTAACCATATTCATGAAATTGCTGAAACCCTCGGAATCGAGGCTGCTCGCAATGCTATTATCAAAGAAGCTCTGGACGTCTTAGAAGAACAAGGTCTTGACGTTGACATTCGGCACGTGATGCTTGTCTCAGATGCAATGACCTCTACTGGAGAAGTTCGACAAATTGGTCGACATGGAATCAGCGGCGAAAAAGCAAGTGTTCTCGCTAAGGCTGCTTTCGAAATTACCGTTCCAAATCTTATTCAAGCCGCCGCCGAAGGAGCTACAGACCCGCTGAAAGGCGTAGCTGAGAATATTATCGTCGGGCAAATGGTGCCAGTTGGAACAGGGGCGATCGATATTTATATGTCTCCCCCTCGCAAAACTGGGGGAAAGAGTACCAAGACACCTGGTTAGCTCTCTTATTTTCCTTTTACATACTAGCCAACATCAATTAATCTTAAAGGATAGCTCATCAATCTTTACATGGCAATTAACGGGGTTAATGGAGTGACCGACGTAAACAAAGCAATCGTTAACGCTGTGAAAACCGGAAAAGTCATCCTCGGCTCAAAAAGCACGATAGATGCCACACGAGTGGGAAAAGCCAAACTTATTATCTTGGCTTCCAATTGTCCATCTAACGTCCGTGAGGACATAGAGTATTACGCGCGTCTCTCTCAAATTCCAATTTACGTTTATCATGGCAATAGTATCGACCTAGGTGAAATTTGTGGTAAAGTCTTCACGGTTGCCGCTATGGCTGTTCGTGAGCCGGGTGACTCTGAAATTTTAAAACTCGCGGAGGAAAGCAATGTCTAGGATTAGGCTAACCGGTGACGAAATCCGATACATTTCTCTTTTCGAGAGTGTTACCGGAGCCGCTGCCAAAGATTGTATTATCGACGACAAGTTGAACCGCGTGATTTTTACCGTAAAACCCGGGGATGTTGGGTTCGCCATAGGAAAAGGTGGAGCAAATATTAAATTTCTCCGCCGAATGACTGGGCGTGATATTGAAGTCATCGAATACGCTGATCTTCCTGCAGATTTCATTAAGAACAGTCTAGCTCCTGCTCGTGTTAGAGAAATTCAAATTCTTGATCGCCCAGACGGGCGGAGAATTGCTGTTGTTATAGTCGAACCGAGAGACAAAGGAGTTGCCATTGGAAAAAATGGGAAAACAGCTGAGCGAACCAGATTCCTTGTTAAACGATATTTCCAAATTGACAATGTTGTGATAACATAGCTCATTTTGGGCTTTCTTTGGCAAAAAATCATGATTTTAGCCTTTATTTGCTTCAGTCAAAGCGCTAGAACTCCAAATGTAGAAAATAATGTCTGAGTGATTAGGACGACGCATGGTGGACAGCAGAATAAATGGGTCTAAATGTCAGTACTACTTTATTTGGCGTGTTAGTGTGCTCTGTTAACAAAAACCATAAATAAACCACTCATAACCTACATACACCGGTTTAATTAGGTGTCGTAATGACTGGAACAAAGTCGCCAAAAGGGGAATTTGCGGCTAGAAAATTAATTAAGAAGCGAAAGCACTTTCGTTGGAAATATCGATATTTTAAACGACGGATGCTCGGGTTGGATATCAAGGCGGACCCTCTTGAAGGCGCCCCTATAGGTCGCGGTATTGTTCTCGAAAAAGTAGGCGTGGAAAGTCGGCAACCAAATTCTGCTGTACGCAAATGCGTAAGAGTGCAATTGATCAAGAATGGAAAACAAGTTACCGCTTTTCTACCCGGGGACGGGGCTCTTAATTTTGTTGATGAACATGATGAAGTATTAATAACTGGAATCGGAGGACCTAGAGGGAGAGCTTTCGGAGACCTGCCTGGGGTTCGCTATCAAGTAATTGCAGTTAACGGAGTGGCTATTCGTTCCCTCATACTAGGGAAGAAAGAGAAGCCAGTTCGGTAAATTTGTTTAATCTATTTACTCCTTATGTCCTCTTTAAAGTATGGTAGCACCTTTTCCGTGTAAAGTTTGAGTGTTGCCATGGCTGACGGTGGGGATGTCAGTAGGGCCAATGCAAAATACTTTACTCCGGCTTTAATGTATTTTTCAAGTCTTGCGATACAATCGTCTGGAGATCCAAAAACGAAGAAATTTTCCACGGCTTCGGAAGGAATCATAGCCGATTTTTCAAGCACCATTTTAACTGTTTCAGGTTTAACGATAAAACTAGAGGCATTAAGTTCTTCCTTCGGAGCGTTATAGCCTAACTGCGCCAAATTCTTTGGGAACAAGGTCAACAACATTTTTGCAGGGAGTTCGATGAGTTGGCGTGCTTTTTCACGGTCTTCAGCTACGACTGTATAAAGAAAAAGTGCTGGTTCAACTTTTTCACTTTTCCTTCCAACCTGGTCTGCCCACTGGTGAATGCTTTTTAATCCTGCCTTGTATTGTTCAGGAGTTATAAGTAGTGGAAACCAACCGTCTGCGAGTTCTGCTGTTATTCTCATTGTTCTAGGTGATATTCCTGCAACCCAAATTGGCGGGTGAGGCTTTTGAATAGGCTTAGGTTCAAGAATTGCTTCATGAAGTCTAAAGAACTCACCCTCATAATTAACCGACTGCTCAGTCCAAAGTTTTTTAAGTATCTCAATCATTTCGCGCATTTTTGAAACAGGTTTATCCCATGGGATGCCGTATGGATCCAAATTCATCGCTTCTCCTGGGCCAACTGCAAAAATGACGCGCCCATTGGAAACTATGTCTAATGTCGCTACAGTTTGAGCTAAGACCGCAGGATGGCGTCTATGTGGATCTGTAACGCATGTTCCCAATTTGACACGGTTCGTTTTAGATGCTATTGCCGCTAAAGTAGTCCATGCTTCTAGCGCTTCTCGTCTTTTGATTCCTATGGCAACCAGGTGGTTTCCCATCATTACTGAGTCTAATCCAGTTTTTTCGGCGAATGCGGTCATCTCATAAATTAATTCTAGTGGATACAAGTTTGGGCAGATTCCAAATTTTACGTTTTCAAAACCCAAATTGTATTTTCCCTCTCGCCATCACACTGGAAATTTGGTAGAACTTGCCTATCTTTCTCTTTACTTTTTATTATTTACATGGCAACAATATGTTTAAACCACTTGTCTTCTTTAATACACAGACTTAATCCCTGTTAATTAAATTAAGTTTGGAGGTTAGCGTGTATTGAAAACTGGAGTAGAATACATCGATAGCCTCAGACAGCTTCATTTGAATGTTTACATGTTTGGAGAGAAGATCAAAAACCCAGTCGACTTTCCCTTTATTAAGCCTTCGCAAAATGCTGTTAAGTTAACCTACGAATTAGCATACGATCCGCAGTATGCAGATTTGATGACTGCTACATCGCATTTAACTGGGAAGAAGATTAACAGGTTTACTCACATAGCACAGAGCACTGACGATCTAGTTAAAAAAGTAAAGATGCTACGTCTACTAGGACAGAAGACTGGCTGTTGCTTTCAGCGATGTGTTGGTTTAGATGCTTTGCTTTCACTCTCAAGCGTGACATACGACATGGACCAGAAACTCGGAACAAAGTATTACACTCGTTTTAACGACTTTCTGAGGTACGTTCAAGAAAATGACTTAGTCTGCGATGGGGCGATGACTGACGTTAAAGGAAATAGGGGCTTGAAGCCAAGTCAACAAGCTGATCCTGATTTGTTCGTGCATGTTGTTGAACGAAGGGACGACGGGATCGTTGTTAGAGGTGCGAAGGCCCATCAAACCGGTGCTATAAACTCTCATGAGATCATCGTTATGCCTACATTGGCGATGACTCCCGAGGACAAAGATTACGCGATCTCATTCGCCATTCCAACCGATACGAAAGGTATAACCCATGTAATCGGGAGACAAATAAATGATACTCGAAAATTCGAAGAATTAACGATGGATGTTGGTAATGCCACCTACGGCGTAGCTGGCCATGAAGCTCTGATAATCTTCGATGAGGTCTTCGTACCATGGGAGAGGGTTTTCATGTGCGGAGAACATGAGTTCTCCGGGCAATTAGTTGAAAGATTTGCGGGGTATCATCGGCAGAACTATGGTGGATGCAAGGTAGGCCTTGGCGATGTTTTGATTGGCGCTGCTGCAACAATAGCCGAGTACAATGGGGTGGAAAATGCATCTCATGTAAAAGATAAAATCATTGAAATGATCCACTTGAATGAAACATTGTATGCTGGTAGTATATCATGTTCATATGAGGGGTACAAACTACCATCGGGAACATATTACATTAATCCACTTCTAGCTAACATCACCAAACTCAATGTAACTCGATTTCCATTTGAAATGGCTAGGTTGGCAATAGATCTGACAGGTGGCATAATTGGGACAATGCCTTCAGAGCGTGATCTCCGGAATCCTGATGTGGGAAAATATGTGCAGAAATACTTGAAGGGAAAGGCCGATATACCCACGGAACACAGGATGCGCATCGTTAGGCTGATAGAAAACATGACTATGGGTACGGGATTGCTAGAAGACATGCACGGTGCTGGTTCTCCTCAAGCCCAGAGAATTATGATAGCACGTCAAGCGAACATTGAAGCAAAGAAAAAATTGGCAAGAACTCTTGCAGGGATAACTGAAAAAGAGTAGCTGAGTAACCGCGGTTACTTTTTCATTAGCTTTAGTACTTCTACTATCTTTTTACCTAAAGAGATCGCGCTGTTAATTCCTACTTCATCTTCGCTAATCTTGTTCCATTCTTTAGCCCGCTTTCCTTGTAGTGTCCCCAAGCCACCGTAGGCTGTATCTTGTAGGTAACCTGTATCTATCAAGTTTCCGACCACAATCATTCCATGTGTCAGGAAGAACCTGATTATAGTGTCCGCAACGAATTCTTGTCCTCCGTGTCTCCAGCCTGCCACGGCTATAGCACCGCCAATCTTGTTTGTAAGTGACGATTCAAGTCTGCCACGTAGGGGTCGGGTACGATCCATAAAATTCTTGACTAAGCCGCTGACTGTGCCAAAATAAGAGGGTGAGCCTAGTATTATTCCATCGCATTTTGTTAGTTTTTCATATAGTATTTGCATGTCGTCGGTTATTGTGCATATTTTCTGTTTTAGGCACACGTTACAGCCGTCGCAAGGTTGAATATTTAGGTCTGATAGGCGGACAAGTTCAGTTTCAGCTCCACTCTCATTAGCACTTTCCAAAGCTTTCGTCACGAGGAATTCAGTCGTCCGATTAGGTGATTTCGAGGCGCTGCCACTTATGCCTATTATTTTCAAATGTCACTACCTCAGCCTCATTTACCTCTAAACTCTGGCTTTCTCTTCTCCAAGAACGCCTTCATTCCTTCCTTTTGATCTTCAGTTGAACAAACAATTCCAAACACTTCGGAGTCATAGTCCAAGGCTTTCTCTAGATCCATCTCAGCACCCCTATTGATCGCATCCTTAGCTAGTCTAATAGCAACCGGAGCTCTGCTTGCTATCTTGCTTGCTATTTCTCTGGCTACGGCCTCCACTTTGTCAGGTGGGACAACCTTGTTAACTAGACCTATTCTTTCAGCCTCTTTGGCATCTATTAACTCGCCAGTGAACACAAGTTCCTTTGCCTTGCCTACTCCAACCAGCCGGGATAGCCGTTGCATTCCTCCCCATCCTGGAGTGATTCCTATTCCAGTCTCTGGCATTCCAATTTTGGCATTTTCAGAAGCCACCCTAATGTCGCAAGCCAACACTAACTCGCATGCGCCTCCGATAGTATGGCCATTAATGGCTACTATGACTGGTATCCCTAAATTTGCCATGCTCGCAAAAATTTCATGGCCTAACTCTGAGTATTCTCTTGCCTCCATCGTATTCATTTTACTCATTTCTTTAATATCCGCACCAGCTGAGAATAGGCGGTTCCCGCTTCCAGTAATAATTAGCGCCTTTAAACTGCGGTCGTTTCGAATGTCTTCGACTGCAGTCTTCATTTCAAGTAACGTTTCTACAGTTAGAATGTTCAAGTCTTTTGGTCTGTTAATCCGGAGTGTCGCAATTCCTTCAGATTTTTCTACGATAATGTTTTTGAATTCCATATTTGTTGCCTCAAACACTCATTTTGTATAGTTATAGAATCCTTTTCCAGTCTTTCTTCCCAGTAAACCTGCTCTTACCATTTTCCTAAGAAGAGGGCATGGTCTGTACTTGGAGTCGCCGAAATCTCTGTACAATGTTTCCATCGCAAAGAGCAACGTATCTAGTCCAATTAGGTCAGCTACCTCTAATGGTCCCATGGGTTGATTGTAGCCCAGTTTTAATGCCGTATCTATGTCTTCTGCGCTAGCTACCCCCTCCATTAATGTATATATTGCCTCGTTGATCATTGGCATACCAATTCTGTTGGCGACGAAGCCAGGCGAATCGTTTACCACTACTGATGTCCTACCAAGCTTTTCAACTAGCTCTTTAGTAGTATTGATGGTTTCTTGCGAAGTCTTAGCGCCTCGCACTACTTCCACTAGCTTCATCATCCATGGCGGGTTAAAGAAGTGCGTTCCCACTACCTTATCGGGTCTTTCTGTTGCTGACGCGATTTCAGTTATACTGAGGGAGGAGGTGTTTGACGATATTATCGCATGCTTTGGGCAGGCTTTGTCAACTTCTCTAAAAACTTGCTTTTTCAACTCCATGTTTTCAACTACCACCTCTATTACGAAGTCGGCGTCCTTGACTGCCTCGGCTAAGTCTGTAGTTCCCCGCAGTCTAGACATAACCTCGTTAGCCTGTGTCTGGGTCATAATTTTCTTTTCTACGCCCTTTTGCAGATTTTTTCTAATCCTTTCTAGTCCTCCTTGAACTAGCTCATCGGTGACGTCTCTTAATGTAACTTTGAAGCCTGCTTGCGCTAGAACTAGTGCAATTCCATGTCCCATTGTCCCAGCACCAATCACGCTAGTATTTTTGATAATTACCAATTTACCACACCCTAGTCTTCGATGAGCGGGAAGGGCTTATATGTCTAATTAGTTTTTCTCTATTAAAACGCTAAAAGTTGGAATTAATATGCGAAGGGTGGCAATTGTCGGTGTTGGTCATACAAAATTTGGGAAGCGTTCGGATGCTTCTTTGAGGGAACTAGCTTTTGAAGCCGTGAAAAGCGCAATTGAAGACACCCAAATTTCTCTGAACGAGGTTGAAGCATCAATTGTCGGCATTGCCAGTGATGAACTTGCTGATCAACTTCTTCCCGCGACTCCAGTAGCTGACTATGTAGGAATGAACCCTAAACCCAACATTAGAGTTGAGGCGGCATGCGCGACCGGAGGAGCCGCTCTTCGAACTGGTTGGATGGCGGTAGCGTCTGGTTTACATGATCTGGTTTTAGTTTGCGGTGTGGAGAAAATGACTGAGGTTCCTACCGCGCGAGCCATTGAGATAATGGGGATGGGCGGTGATGTTCAGTGGGAGTTCAAACCCTTCGGAACCACTTTTCCAGGCTACTATGCGATGTACGCAGATGCCCACATGCGCAGGTATGGTACGACCGAAAGACAACTAGCCCTAGTATCTGTTAAGAACCACCGCAATGCAACTAAGAATCCCTATGCGCATTTTCCAAAGGAGATTTCAGTTGAGGACGTGTTAAAGTCAAAGCCTATTGCATATCCTTTGAAGCTGTATGACTGTTGCCCCATATCAGATGGCGCGGCGGCTGTACTCTTAGCTTCAGGGGAGAGAGCAAAGCGAATTACCGACACGCCAGTTTATATAGCCGGTTTAGGATGCGCAAGCGATTCAATGGCTGTATTTGACAGGTCTGATTTTACCAGTATCAAGAGTGCTATTCTAGCTTCCAAGCAGGCATACAAGATGGCGAAGATTGAGGTTGGAGACATCGACTTGGCTGAAGTACATGACTGTTTCTCTATAGCTGAGATAATGGCTTACGAGGATCTGGGCTTTTGCGAAAAGGGCAAAGGTGGCAAATTCATTGAAGAAGGCCAAAGCGAGATGGGTGGAAAGATACCCGTCAACGTTGATGGAGGATTGTTGGCGAAAGGGCATCCGCTTGGAGCTACAGGCATTTCGCAGGCTGTGGAGATAACAAAACAGCTGCGCGGAGAAGGTGGTTTGCGGCAAGTTGCTGGTGCCGAAGTGGCTTTAAGCCACAATGTAGGCGGAACAGGGCATTTCGTATACGTACACGTTTATAGGAGATGATGCTATGAACGATGTCTCACCCTTTCAAACTAAGGTTGCTTGGTTTTTCGAGGAACTGAAGAACAAGAAACTGGTTGGAACCCGCTGCAAAAAATGTAAGGCAGTATACTGCCCTCCAAGGGCTGACTGTTCTAAGTGTTACTCAAGTGACATGGAACGTTTTCAGCTAAGTGGCAAGGGAGCTATCCTAGCTTACACTGTCATATACGTCGCTCCTGAAAGCTTCTCACGTTTGGCGCCGTACATCCTCGTTATAGCCAAACTTGACGAAGGACCAAAGTTGCTTTCTCACTTGGTAGGTGTTAAGCCTGAGGACGTGAAAGTTGGGATGCGTGTGGAAGCAGTGTTTGAGCCGACTCCTGATGGGTCAATATACTACAAATTTAAGCTGCTTAAGCAGAGCTAGCAACAGCCGGACGCTAGCGGCATATTTACTTCTCTTACTGAAATATCAAATTTATATGTAGTGTTCGTTATAGTTATCGCACCCATTTTGGGGGAAAAATTTTGGCTCAACAATATAAAAGTTGGAAAGATCTACCAATCGGCGCCGTAGTGCCCGGCGGAACTTGTCATGCCAATAAAACCGGCACTTGGCGCGTTTCGAAACCCGTCTTAGATAGGAGCAAATGCACGAAATGCCTACTTTGTTGGATATACTGCCCAGACGTGGCTATTGCCTTCGACGAGAAGAATATCGACATCGACTACGACTACTGTAAAGGCTGCGGCATTTGTGCTAACGAGTGTCCAGTCGATGCAATTAAGATGGTTGAGGAGGTTGAAACCCAATGATGGAGCGGTTGACAAGATCTGGCAACGAATCTGCCGCCTTAGGAGCCAAACTATCGCGTGCGGAGGTTATCCCAGTCTACCCAATTACGCCGTCGACGTTCATCGCTGAATATTTAGCTCAATACGTATCAGATGGTGAACTGAAAGCAAAACTGATAAACGTTGAATCTGAGCACTCTGCTATGTCTGCCTGCATAGGCGCGTCTCTTGCTGGCGCTCGTACATTCACGGCTACATCTTCGCAGGGGTTAGCGCTTATGCATGAAATGCTACATTGGGCTGTAGGAGCACGAACACCAGTGGTGATGGCTGTCGGCAACAGAGCTCTCGCACCTCCATGGAACCTGTACGCACACCATCAGGATTCAATTGCGCAACGGGACACAGGCTGGATCGAGTTTTACTGCGAGAGTAATCAAGAGGTTCTCGACACCATTATTCAGGCTTACAAGGTTGCAGAAGATAAGCGGGTTTTACTACCTGCCATGGTCTGCCTAGACGGCTTTATTCTTACCCACACTAGGGAGCGAGTGAATCTCCCGCAGCAAAATGTCGTGGACGATTACTTACCGCCATACAGTCCAGAACACTTCGTAATTGACTTTGACCATCCACTCACTGAGAATGTGATTGTCACGCCAGCTTGGTACATGGAGTACCAATACCAATTGGAAGTTGCGATGAGGAACTCCAGAGAGGTAATTCGAGAAGCAAATCGAGATTTCGCCAATAAGTTCCATCGCAACTGGGGTGGCTTAGTTGATCCCTACTTCATGGAAGACGCAGATGTAGCTGTAATGACTATGGGCACAATAGCTGGAATTGCCCGTGTTGCAGTTCGCGAGATGAGGGAAGCCAGTCACAAAGTTGGCTTAATTAAGCTTAGGGCTTTCAGACCTTTTCCAATTGAAGAAATCCGAAAGCTCGGCTCACAATTAAAGGTTCTAGCAGTGATCGACAGAAACTGCGCATTCGGGTCAGGAGGCGCGTCATACATCGAGACGCAATCCGCATTATACAACACTCCCAACAGTCCTAAGGTTTTGGGTTTCATAGCAGGGTTAGGAGGAAGAGATGTGAGCGTTGCAGACATTAAACATGTCTTGGATGCGGCGCTCAAAGTCAGTAAAACCGGTAAGGTTGAGCGTGAAGTAGAGTGGGTTAAACTTGTGGGGGGAGAATGATGCCTTCAAAAGTTGTTCCATTAAAAGAAATGTCAATGGTTGAACTGGTTTCAAAAGGTCATAACGGTTGTCCAGGTTGTGGAATGTGCATATCAATCCGCCAAGCCTTGAAGGGGCTTGGGAAAAACACTGTCCTAGCAATTCCAGCTGGCTGTGTGCCGGTTGTTGCGGGAGGGCCTCTTCCTCTCGCTGGGCTGAGTGTTCCGACGATTCTGTGTTCATTCGAGGCTACAGGCGCTTTTATCGCAGGTGTTGAGGCAGCCCTCGACTTCAAGGGTCGGAAGAAAGATGTTAACGTTGTTGGTTACGCTGGGGATGGAGGAACAGCCGACATAGGTATACAGGCTTTGTCAGGGGCGTTTGAACGTGGGCACGACATAATTTACATATGCTACGACAACGAGGCTTACATGAACACGGGAATACAACGTAGTGGAACTACGCCGT
>Ga0315309_1002044_pt1 | contig 11903 bp, 10 predicted proteins | sample TDP4_MG_FD_203080 | JGI IMG/M metagenome (GOLD analysis project Ga0315309, IMG submission 203080) | Freshwater sediment microbial communities from Lake Towuti, South Sulawesi, Indonesia - TDP4 | ecosystem: Environmental > Aquatic > Freshwater > Lake > Sediment | place: Indonesia: South Sulawesi...
GACACACACATCTACCGCCTATCTTCCTTTCTGGGTTGGACACAAAGGAAATCAAAGGGCTGGAAAACCGCAGAGGAGATTACTGGGGCGCTTAAAATGCTGAGTCCGGACGATCCGCTGAAATATGATTTCGCCCTATGTCATTATGGAATGGAATACTGCTCCGGAGAAGATTCGGCGAAATGCCCCTTGTGTCCCTTAGCGAGGCACTGCTTTCTTAAGAACAGACATCATCTCTCTATGGATGAGGCCGTTGCTCGCAAGGGTCTCCTCGCCGTAGATGTCAAACTTTCCTCCTGAGAAGTTTGTCACTTTTCCGCCTGCTTCCTTGACGATCAGATGGCCTGCTGCCACATCCCAGGCATGGAGCCTGAGCTCCCAGAATCCATCCAATCTGCCGCAGGCAACATAGCATTGGTTCAGGGCTGCTGACCCGTCCCTCCGGACTGCCTGGGATGCGAGGATGAAATTACGCCAGTGGTCAAGGTTGTTATCAAGACGCTTTTTTACATCGTATGAGAAGCCTGTGGCCAGAAGGCTCTCAATTAGGCGCCGTGTCCGGGAAACCCTGATGCGTTTTCCGTTGAGATAAGCCCCTTTTCCCTTTTCGGCAATAAAGACCTCCCTTCTTACGGGATCATTCACGACCCCAAGGCACACAACACCTTCCACTTCTAAGCCAATGGACACACAGAAATGAGGATAGGAATGGGCATAGTTTGTCGTGCCATCCAGGGGATCGATTACCCATTTAATTGACGATGATGTCTCCTTCAATTGCCTCTCTTCGGTCAGAACAGAGTGGTCAGGGAATTGGGCGCTTATGGTCCTCAGAATTATATCCTCAGATGCCCTGTCTGCATTTGTGACAAGGTCAATCTCGCCCTTGAAATCAATCTTCTTCACCCTGCCGAGATTCTTCAGGAGGACTTCCCCACCCCTTACAGCAGCCTTAAGTGCGATTTCTCTTATTTGGTTGCGGCGCAGCGGCATGCACTCAGATGATGATCTTCCTCTGCTTGCAGTAGCCCCTCACCAATGCAGAAGCGCTGTTAAGCCTTATGATCTTCTGATTCTTTTCCTTCATGGCCATGTTGTCCTCAGCAGGGATCTGCTCGGCCCTGATCTCCCTCAATACGATATCAATGGCCAGAAGGAGAGATTTCAGGTCATTCGGGGAAAGGGGCCTGAGTGTGGCCATGGTGAGTGTCTGTAGCCCCTTTGAGACCTCCTGGGCAAATGCCTTGGGATTGGCAATCGCTCCCATAACTCCACTCTATCACAGCAATCTCAATGCTTCCATGCTTTGTATGTCTTTAGCACTGGCTCAGCAATAAATATTTGACAGCTGTTCCCCTGAGTGACAATAATTATTTTGAGAAAAATGCGAAATAAAATAATTTTAGCCAGTATCATTGGAATTGGTATATTTTTTCGCTTATTAAGAATTCCAGAGTTGACAGGAGAAAGTAGCCTTTTATTCATTGACCCTGATTCCTATTATCATTTAAGGAGAATAGTCTACGAAACCCTGAAATACCCTTCAATCCTTCATTTTGATTGGTATAGTGGATTCCCAAAGGGAATATTTTACAATACCCCTCCCCTTTTCGATCTAATTGTATCCACCTTTTCATATGTGATTGGTCTCGGAAAACCCTCCGTTTATTTAATTGAGAGAGTCTCGGCCTTGTCTCCGATGATCTTCGGAGTGCTCACTTTGCCCGCTGTTTATTCATTTTCAAAGAAGGTATTCAATATTAAGGTCGGGCTCTTGAGTGCCCTTTTTTTAAGCATTGTGCCTGCACATGTCTATTATTCCTCCTTTGGATATGTGGACCATCACTCTGCAGAGGTGTTTTTTTCAACACTTCTTTTTCTTCTGGTTTTAATCTCCATAAAGACCCAAAGGACCCCTGTTAGTATTTTTACAGGTGGGATTCTTGCGATCTGTTTTCTTACATGGCAGGGTTCCTTAATTTACCTCTTTATTATGGATATGTTTTTTATTTCCGTTCTTATTATTGGATGGTATAAAAATATGCAGATCGGTCCTCTTGGAAGAACTTCCTTAATAATACATATCTTTTCTTTGTTGATACTTCTCCCTGCATGCATTTTCTATTCAAGGGAAGAAGCATTTTCAACAATTTCCCTGTCCTGGTTTCATGTATTATATCTCCTTTGGTTTTCTTTTCTTTCCTTTTTGTTTGTTTCAAAGTCTAAGCCGGGAAAATTAATAGCTTTATCCTCATTGGCATTTCTTTCAATCATTATTCTTATATTTGGAATTGATAATGTATTAACAGGGATATCTTTCCTTACGAAGGGAAGCCCTCTTTATAGACTGATGACAGAAACCACCTCCATATTATCTCCCGAAGGTAGATGGTCAACTTATTTTGTATCAACCTATCTTTCGTATTTTTTCTTTATTGTTCCCTTTATCTTATTCTTTTACTGGAAAAAGATACTGAATGAAATAAAAAACAAGAAGATTAATATAAATTTTTTCTTTCTTACAATCTGGTCAACTATCGCCTTTTTCCTCCCCATTCTTCAGGGGAGATTTTGCAATTCCTTCTCTATTCCTGAATCCATCTTATTTGGACATTTTTGTATCGCCTCCTTTGATTTTTGGAACCGTTCAAAAATAAAGTCCCGGTATCCATTATGGGTATTTATTATTCTTATAACAGGGGCATCGGTTGGTCTTTTCCACAAATGGGTTAGTGATTATTTTGCCTATTTTAGAGAGATGAAAGAGTTATTGAACGGCGAGAAGATAACAATGAGTTACGAAAAGATGTTTCAGCACGAAATATATAAGGGATTAATATGGCTGAAAGATAACTCTCCCGAGACAAGTGGATACTTCGATCCATCCTTAAAGCCGGAATATGGGGTAATGGCAAATTGGCAATTCGGACATATCATCCCTTATGTAGCCAAAAGGCCCAACATTGCCAACAATTCTGTAAAGCTTGAGGGAATAGAGGCCCATTGCAGGTTTTTCCTTGCAACTCATGAAAAAACTGCAATCCAAATTCTTAAAGATTACTCGGCAAAATATGTTATCTCCACACACCCTTTTTATGACATCTTTGAATGTATAGATTTGCTCGGCATTCCAAAGAGTGAATTCTTTTATGATAATGAAATACCAACGAATGAGTTTTATAACACTATTATAATGAGGTTATATTACGGAAAGGGGAAACAGAAAAAAGTTATGACGCTGGATGGGAGAATAATAACCCTTCGGCCCGTTCCCCATCTTCGCCTCATCTATGAATCCCAAAATCCTAAAAATTTTTTCTATCAAGTAAAGATCTTTCAGGTAGAATAATTCCAAAAGCATTGATCATAATTCGGCGAATGACCACTTTTGTGTTGACCGGCGAGGGCACAATGTGTTAACGATGTGCCTTGACATGATCCGCATCGTCGGAGGCCAATCTAATAAAATCAGTCCCATCGCTGAATATCCACACTATACCTTCATGAGGCAAATTTTATAGGGAATAAATTATGATATATAGTTGACAACTTTTTTTAAAGTGATAATATTTGACAGAAAGAGGAACGAATATTATGAATTTCTCGTATTTCAAGACAAGCTCCAAGAATAAATTTTTAAATTCGTTTATTCTCCTTTTGTTAAATATTACCCTTGTCTTTTTGCTTATTCAATGTAGAGAGTACCCAAAGGATCCCCCTCCTATTTTACCAGTAGGTGGAATTTCAGACAATGCGACTAAAAACAAGAATGTTATGGGAACAGTTAGAATACTTCTAACCGATAAACCTTCTGAAGGAATTGAAGCTCTACATATCACAATTTCACGTGTTGATTTGGTATTTTATCCAGCCCAAGGCACAGAGGAGGAAGTGATAACTGTTGTAGATAAACCGCTGACTATCAACCTCTTGACCCTCCTGAATGGAATGAGAGAGATACTTGGGCTGACAGAACTGCCACAAGGAACAGTGAGCCAAATAAGGCTGATCGTTTCAGACGCTTGGATTACAATTAATGGAAAACAAGAACCTGTCAAGGTTCCCAGTGGAGTTCAAACAGGGATAAAACTTTCAGGTGTTTTTGTTGTTACCCCTAACTCTGTAATCGATGTTGTAATTGACTTCGATGCTGAGAAATCAATTGTTTATACAAAAGGTCAGGGATATCTCTTAAAGCCTGTTATAAAAATATTAAACGAATTAGAACTCTTAACCCAATGCGACCTTGTAAACGGGATTCAAAAGTGCAATATCGCATATTTCTTTGAGGGTAAGCCATTCCCTATTCCCCTCTCTGCGGGGAGAGTCAGACTGAAACTCTCATCCGAGATTGAGCCCGAAGATGTTGCGAATTCATTAGCTGATAAGGGGATAACTCTCAAGATAGATCATGGGAGGGACCCAGATGGGCTCTTTTTTGCTGAATACGATGCCTCGAGGCTCCCCCTTGAAATCCTTTCTTCCCTAAATGGTTTTCCTGGTATCGAGTTTGTGGTTTTTCCCCTTTACCTTGAAGATTCTCAAATTCCCGACATGCTTGGTCGTGAGGCTACATTCCTTAATCGTTTTTATGTGAAATTTAAACCAGAGACAACCCTTGAAGAGGTCGAGGCGATAAATAGCAAAAACAAATCTACTATTGAATCGCAATTTCTTTTCATTTCGGAATGGAAATCTTTCTATATTACAGCAGCAACATTCTCAAATCTTGAGACCTTGGTCATCGCTAATAGATATTTGGAGACTGAACTCGCTATAAACTCAAGTCCCTCTTTCAGAATTCCGTTATCTTTTAATGAATTTGTTCCAAACGATCCCATCTTTCCTCTTCAATGGAATATGCACAATACAGGACAGGGAACAAGATATATAAATGACACAGAAGGCGGAACGCCGGATGCAGATATCGATGCCCCTCTCGCATGGTGGTATGCTTATGGCACACCAGCGCAAAACATCTTGACAACGGTCGCTACTCCGAAAATTGCAATAATAGATTCAGGGACAGATTTCAATCATCCTGAATTTGCGGGGAAGCTCCTGCCAGGGTGTGGATTATTGGACTTAAGTGATACTTGTCCAGCATATACCGGCCCGGACACTTGGGGTCTAAACTGTGGTTGTCCATTTACCCCCGCAGGCAGTGCCCATGGAACCTCTGTTGCTGGAATTACCGCAGGCGGTGGAAATAATAATCAGGGCATTGCAGGAATAGCATGGAACGCGAAGATCATTCCTATTATGTTAGGGATGACCCTCCCTATTCCTCTCCTTCCGGTAGCACTATGGTCAGAGTGTAGGGATATAGCTATGGCCTTTATGTGGGCCATAGATCCTAATGGAGACTTAGATTTTTCCGATGGGGCTGATGTAATAAATAATAGCTGGGGTTATGGGACGGCGGAGGTCCAATGCCAGGATTTAATAGACTTCATATGGATCGCAGCTCATCTTGGAAGAAACGGGAAAGGAACGATAATTGTATTTGCCGCAGGAAATGCTGGAGGTGAGCCTGATCCTTTTATAAAGTTCCCTCAAAACCAACTACCCGATGAAATCCTTGTTGCGGGAGCAACTGATTTCAATGATGATAGGCATTCTTACAGTAGCGTCGGAGCAATGCTTGACCTCATGGCTCCTGCCGGGGGTATCGGATCATCATATGTATGGTCAACAGACATTGTTGGAGAAAAGGGATATGATGCAGGAGATTATAGAGGAGGACTGCCAGGAACCTCATTTGCAGCGCCTCACGTAAGCGGGGCCTCAGCATTACTTCTTGCATTGAACCCACTTCTCACAAGAGAACAGATACAGAATGCATTGCTATCAACCCTTGATCCAATTCCTGTAGACCCATGGGCAGAGCTCCTTTTCCCCTGGATTCCTTATTACATTGGTGGAGGAAGATTAAATGTTGGAGCAGCGGCAGAACAAGCCATGTCTTTCGGAAGTTCTGATCCTTCTATCATACCGTTACCCTCATCAATTTATATCGGGTGCGGGTCACAAACTACATATACGAATGCAACGATCTCAAATGTTGGCAATGGTACGCTCAGTTATATAGGTTATATTTATGATGGATTTGACAATGCTTATAATGCATCTTTTCCGAATGGATATCAAATTATTGCCGGAACAGTGGCTCCTGGATACTCCCAGACTGTTCCAGTAACTTTCACAAAAGGGAATACAAAAGTTTCTGACACACTCAACCTATTGCTTCTAACTAACTCTGGACACACAAATAAAAAGATCCTCAGCTACTCATCTGCCATAACGGGAGATATGCTTGAATGGGTTGGAGGGCTTCCTTGTCTTCTCTGCATTGTTCTTTTTGGCCCTCTCTGGCCATTCTTCTGCGGGTGGCTTTGTTATGACTGTGTAGACCCACCTCCTCCTATTCCCCAATGCAATATTTGTTTTGCAGCCACAAAAAATATTGGTGTTGGCGCTGTTAAGTCGCAAGAATGCAGCTTATGCAAAAATTACCTTAAATCAGTCTCCGAGCCTTTATCTCCTGCCTGCGATGTTTGCATAGACGAAATCTTCCTACAAGGAGAAGCGACCTTAATATCAAGTGAATGCCAGATATGCAAGAAAGAATATGAGACAATGGGAGGTAGATAGATGTGCCAATTCAACGGATTAAAAATGCTTTATTTTTACTGATCTTATCATCTTCTCTTAATTCATGTACTAATGGAGGAAGTCCCAGTTCTTATTCATTCAGAATAGAAATTCAACCCGACTATCCATCCTATAGAGATGTAGGAGTGAGGGTCAATGCAAATATAGGGATTACATTCTCTAAGGATGGCGAGGGTTCTTTGTTCAATGGTATTGATGATTCTAAGCTTGTTATTGAGCTTTTTGACCAGTTTGATAAACCTGTAGTCTTTAGAAAATATACGACTTTTTTATTTGATTTCTATCTTATAATGCCAGAGCGCTTCTTTGAGCCAAACCAGACTTATACGATAAAGGTGAGTGGAGCTGTTCCAAGAGACCAACCCGAATTCAAGCCACAAGCTGTTGAGGCGAAATTCACAACTGGCTCTGTTCCCTCGAAGTCCCCACAGGTTGTCTGCAGTTCTAATATTTCGGGGAGTTGTTCGGGATTTTCTATCTGGGACTGGGATATTTTGCAGCCTCATGACAATATTAGTCTCGCTGGCATGATCGGGTTTCCTTTACTCGTTTCTATTATTGACATCCAGGGGTCAGATAAAGGCTCAATTTCTATGATAGGTGGAGAGTCTGATATCACAGCGGGGGAATGTAGAAAAGTGAGGGCGGGGCTTGACTCTAAAACCTTTCCGCTCACTGGAAATTTTTACGGACCTTATTTCAGGGTAAATACTGGCAGAGTTGGCATTCCAGTCCGAGGATTCAACGGGATTTTTGAATTTGAGCTAATTCTTTCAGGAACATTTACATCTAATGGAGATATACAGGAAAGCAACTTCTTAACAATATTAAATTGTGTAAATCTATGTAATCTGCTTGGCGAAGATTTTTGTTCGCTTATTAGTAGAAGGTGTGTTGAGGATAAATATACAAATATGGGATCGTTCATCGTTGAACCATGTAATATACCGATTGATTACGGTGGTATAATAGCAATTCACTGGACAGACAGTCAGTATTTAATGGAGTCTACTATACAAGCTGTTTATGGAGGGATTGCCTTTACAATGTCTTTTAGCTTGAGTTTCACAGCATGCACGCCCGATGGCCACACAGGAAACATAATTCTAAAAAAGCTTGCCCCCAATCCCTTTGATGATATATATATTTCAGGTAACTATAACTTATTGACTGCTGATGGATTTGTTGATAATTGTGGGGATATTATAACAGGATCAACATTCACCACAACAGATCCAAACTGGACGCAGGCAGCTAATTATAAGACCATGGGAATTTTAGACCTCGTCAAAATAACAGAAGCAACCTTTAGAACACAGTAAATTCCTAATAAATATTGAACTGTTGCCGGGATGATAGATGTTTCTCCGCGCCGCCTGTAGGTTTCCGGATTTTTTCAATATATGGATAAATGGAAATCTTTCTTTTCCGGTTGAATATAGTGATACATGGATGTGCTTTTGCCCACATTCTCCTCCAAACGGCCCTGACAGCTTTATTGTGACCAATTCCTGCGGTTCAAGTTACTGTGACTGTAATAATGGATACTGCTACAACTGCCATTAAATTACTTCTTTTTTATTGAATAATCTATATTGATTTTCTAACCTGAAAAATCCCGACCGTTTATTGGTTGACCGGCAAGGCCGCAATGTGTTAACGATGACCTTGATATGATCCGCATCGTTGGAGGACAGAATAGGGGCAGGAGGCTCAGGGCTTTGAAGGGCAGGAAGCTTCGCCCAACAACAGAGAGGGTGCGGGAGTCCATCTTTGATATCCTGGGGGACAGTGTCAGGGGGAGATCCATCCTGGACATCTTTGCCGGCACAGGGGCCATGGGCATAGAGGCCCTGAGCAGGGGGGCAGTTAGGGCAGTCTTTATAGAGAGACACAAGCCCATGGCGCGGATCATCCGCAGGAACCTGATAGACAACAAGGGGTTCCAGGCCGTCTCCAGGGTCCTGAGCTGCGACTATTCCAGAGCATTGAGGATTCTAATGGCGGAACCCGGAAGGTTTGATATTGTTTTCCTCGACCCTCCTTACCTAAAGGGCCTCGCAGGAGAATCCTTGAAAGAGCTTTCAAAAAGCCCCATACTGTCCGATGAAGCAGTAGTAGTTTTGGAACATTCTCCCAGGGAAGAGCTGGAGGATACAGTAGGATGCCTCAAGCTCTCTGACAGGAGAAGATACGGCGACACTCAGGTGTCATTCTACAGAAAGGGGTGAGAGAACATGAAGAACATCGTTGTTTTTCCCGGTTCGTTTGATCCCTTGACCCTTGGGCATGTGAACATAGTCCAGCGGGGATTGAAGATCTTTAACAGTGTGATCGTGGCTGTTGCCACAAATATCTCCAAAAAGTCCCTCTTTAACGAGGAAGAAAGGGTGTCACTCCTCAAGGAGGTCTTCAGAAAGATGCCAAGGGTAAAGGTAGATACCTTTGAGGGGCTCCTCGTGAATTACTTGAAGAGAATAGGCGCATCCGTGATCCTCAAGGGCTTGAGGATCGGGGAGGACTTTGAATACGAGAGGCAGATGGCATTGGCCAACAAGAGCCTTGAGAAGGGGATTGAAACGGTGTTCATGATGAGCGATCCCAAGTATCTATATTTCAGCTCCTCTCTCATCAAAGAGATAGTGATGTTGGGAGGCTCTGTCAGGACTATGGTCCCCGCTGCGGTTGAGAGGAAGCTCAGGGAAAAACTCAGGGACAAAAAGGAAGATCTGAAGAATGCAGACTTCGCAAGGTAAGGAATGAAATCCGCAAGGAAAGGAGGAGCAATGTTACAGAAGAAATTAAGGCTTGCAAGAAGGGTCCTTCAGGTGAGACCGTCTCCAACCCTGGCCGTGGATGCAAAGGTCAAGGCATTGAAGGCCCAGGGTGTGGACATCGTTGGCTTCGGGGCAGGAGAACCCGACTTTGACACGCCGGACAACATCAAGGAGGCAGGCATCAAGGCCATCCGGGACGGGTTCACAAAGTACTGCCCTGTAGCCGGCACTCCGGATCTCCTGGATGCCATCATCGGCAAGCTAAAAAAAGACAATGGCCTGACATACGAGAAAAACCAGATCATTGTTTCCTGCGGGGCAAAGCATTCCATCTACAATGTCGCCCAGGCCCTATTCCAGAAGGGGGACGAGGTCATTATCCCTGCTCCCTACTGGGTCTCATACCCGGACATCGTTCTCCTGGCCGAGGCCACGCCTAAAATCGTGAAAGCAACAGAGAAAACAGGTTTCAGGATGACCGGTGCCCAGCTCAGGAGGGCGATCACCCCGAAGACCCGCGCCATCATCATCAACAGCCCCTCCAATCCGACCGGCGCCTGCTATTCCAGGGAGGAGCTTGAGGAGATCGCAGAAATCGCAGTCAAGAAGGACATCTATGTAATCACAGACGACATCTACGAGAAATTCCTCTATGACGGCGCAACCTTTACCACCATTGCATCACTGGGCAAAGAGATATTTGAGCGGACAATCGTGGTGAACGGCGTTTCCAAAGCATATGCCATGACAGGGTGGAGGATCGGTTATGCTGCTGGACCAAAGCCTATCATTGAGGCCATGACCGCCATACAGAGCCAATGCACATCCAACCCGACCTCCATCTCCCTCAAGGCAAGCACAGAGGCTTTGAAGGGAAGCCAGGACTCTGTCGAGAGGATGAAGGCGGAGTTTGAGAAGAGGCGAAACTATATCGTTGACCGCCTGAACAAAATTCCAGGGATATCCTGCCTTAAACCGCAGGGCGCTTTCTATGCATTCCCCAATGTCTCAGGGGTCTATGGAAAATCCTGGAACGGGAAGAAGATCACGAACTCCACGGAGTTCACCGAGTTCCTCCTTGAAAACGCCAAGGTGGGTGTTGTGCCCGGGATCGCTTTCGGCGACGACCGCTGCGTGAGGCTCTCCTACGCCGCCTCAATGGAGACCATCACCAAGGGCCTCGACCGCATAGAATCCTCCCTTAAATAGGGACAGCGCCCATTTATTTTCTTTGCGGATTCAGCGGACTTAATAACAGCCCGACCAGAAAACCGCCCCTCAAATTCAGCCAGAAAGGGTAACGAGACCGGGAACATGAGGGGAATGAAGCGGCGCTACGGATTCTTGACATACCGACATATATGTCATATATTCAGTTCTGGAGGTAACAACGATGAAAAAAACCATGGTCTATCTTGACGATGATCAGCTTCTCTTGTTGAAAAGGACTGCTGCCTCTACGAAGAAGAAGATGGCGGAGGTCATTCGAGAGGCACTATCTACTCATCTCAAAAAAAACAGTAAAAACCTTGATTATTTTTCTTTCGTTGGCATTGCCAAGGGTCCCAGAAAGGGGAAGACCTCAGAACATGTTGAGGATATTATCCGGAGGGTATTAAGATCATCCTCGTAGACACGGGGGCTCTCTACGCTCTCGTAGATAAAAACGATATCAATCATCCAAACGCAAGGGAATTGTATAGAGGTTTGGCCGGAAAAGAGATCATGGCGGTCTCATTGCCCATCCTAACAGAAGCATGGCTCCTCATAGAGGCTCGGCTTGGGCAGTACTTTGCCAATCGGCTCTGGCAGTCAGCCTCGGAAGGAGTCTTCGAGCTCCTCGAACTTGATAGAGACGATTTGAGGAAGGCCCTTGACATTGAGAATAAATACCAGAAAGCGAGCTTTGGATTCGTTGATTCTACCTGTTTTGTATTATGTGAGAAATATAAGATCCACAGGGTGTTTACTTATGACAAAAGACATTTCAGCATCTATCAGCCACTTTTCACGAGATACTTGGAGTTGCTCCCACCATAATGGCAACAGGGTCGCAATTGATGGTGTCCTATTTCGTGAGGGCGACAAGACCGGGCAGGGGCTGGCCCTTGAGCAATTCAAGGAAGGCACCCCCGGCTGTTGACACACAGGAGATGTTAGATGCCTCTCCCGCATCCTGAACGGCCACATGCGTGTCCCCTCCGCCGACAATGGTTAAGGCATAGGAGCGTGCGAGCTGTGAAATAATGGCAGATGTCCCGCGGGTGAAGTTCGGAAACTCAATCACTCCCATTGGCCCGTTCCAAACGATGGTCTTTGAATCTGAAAGTGCCTCTGCGAATAGCATGGTGGTCGCAGGTCCAATATCCATCCCCTGCCAATCCTTTGGAATCTCCTGGACCGTGACAATCCGCGCCTCGGCCTTCTCGGAGAACTCGCTTGCAATTGCGC
>Ga0315309_1002045_pt1 | contig 11901 bp, 12 predicted proteins | sample TDP4_MG_FD_203080 | JGI IMG/M metagenome (GOLD analysis project Ga0315309, IMG submission 203080) | Freshwater sediment microbial communities from Lake Towuti, South Sulawesi, Indonesia - TDP4 | ecosystem: Environmental > Aquatic > Freshwater > Lake > Sediment | place: Indonesia: South Sulawesi...
CAGAAGTCTGCTGAACCGACCACGCCGTCTCGGTGCCAGTTCCTCCGTACGTTTTGTTCCACTGATGGTTGCCACTACCGTCAACCTTCACAAGCCAGAAGTCAAGCATGCCGGCGCCAAAGGAACGCGTGTATCCTGCTACGATGTAGCCGCCGTCAGACACCCGCTGAACAGACCATGCACAGTCGTCGTCGTTTCCTCCGTATGTCTTGCTCCACTGGTGGTTGCCGCTTTCATCAGTCTTCACAAGCCAGAAGTCATTCAAGCCCGCGCCGAAGGACAATGTGCGTCCTGACACGATGTATCCGCCATCGGAGGTCTGCCGAACAGAACTTGCAGCATCAGTATCAGCCCCCCCGTATGTCTTGTTCCACTGCTGTTTACCGCTGTCATCAGTCTTCACAAGCCAGAAGTCAAGCATGCCAGCGCCAAAGGAGTCCGTATACCCCGCTGTGATGTAGCCGCCGTCGGAAGTTTGCTGAACCGAATACGCCGCCTCGTTCCCAGTTCCTCCGTACGTTTTGTTCCACTGATGGTTGCCACTACCGTCAACCTTGACAAGCCAGAAGTCGTACCACCCGGCGCCAAAGGAATTGATCTCTCCTGCTAAGATGTAGCCGCCGTCGGAAGTCTGCTGAACTGAGGACGCCCCGTCATTACTGGTTCCTCCGTACGTTTTGCTCCAAGCTGCTTGCGGCGGGGGTGCTGTGGGGTTTCTTGTCGGGGTTCTGTCAACCCGTTGGTTTGTGGTCGGTGTCGTGGAGTTGACCGGTGCAGCTGCTGCGGCGACCACCGCCACCATGGTCATTGCTGCGATAAGAAGCGCATAGAACCTTCTCCTATTATCATCGTCCAATTCTGGTTCCCTCCCTCTGTATCTCTCTTCTTCCTCTTCAGGGGTTCATAATCTGTGTGATCCACATCTACGCATGTATTACTTGGGTGTGGTGTTAGCTATATGGCTTTTGCTTGTTCTTGCGTGGATGAGTTGAAGATCGGCGTAACCACGGATACGAGCAGAAAAGCAGGTCCTAATTCGCAGGCCTTTTCCGCACAGAGTTCCGAGAGTTGATCCGCGGAGCTTGCAGCTAGTGAAAGTTGGTTGTCCCATTCTTCTCTACACTCTTTGAGGCGGTAGAAAGTGGACATCTGCAATTCGACTCAGAGACCCATCAGAGTCTTCTCGAACTGTGCAGTTACGTTCTCCCAAGAGTATCTCTTGAGTATCGAGTCTCTTTTTCCGGCGTAATCTTCACTTTTCAACACCTTTGGTAAGACTTTTTGGAAACCTCATCGATCAAGTCCTTCGTTTCTTTTCGAAGTTCCTTTCCTCGCGCGGGGGGGACCACTGTGTAGCTTTTGATGTGAAAGAATTGTTAAAGTTGTTTACGTGGGACCGGTCAGAGGGAACCGGTTTGTCCTTTGCTAGGTCCTCAAGAAATTTTCTTGCTGTTGCCTCCCTTCTAGAGCTAAAGATATCTGCAACATGAACGTTGAAACCTCGCTCCTTTATATCCAGTCCAAACTTGAGAGCTCTCACAGCTCTCTCCTGACTGATAATCTCCTCAAGTGGAATTAGCTGTGCAGTCGGCTCGACATCTAGCATTTTGGGATCGGAAACGTTCCTTGGTTTGTCAGGAGACAATTTGTCTATGTTTAGTCCTCCTCTCCAGTTTTTCAACATATGCTTCTGCACCAAGCTATTCCAGGCTTACTCGTCTCGTCGCTGCGGGAGAGAAACAGAACCTTACATGTGTCTCAGGTAAACCCACGTTGGAGGCGCATGCTTGAGACAAGGCATGGATTCCGGAACGAAGTATTCTGGACACTTTGCCACAATCATCTGGAAGATTAGAAGATTTATATGAATTCTGTTCTTATTAGAGCGTAGTCGTGGTGCATTTGAAGAAACCACTCGAGGTAGACGGCATTCACATCCAGCGACTTTACGAAGGTCATTTCAAGAGCGACTTGATTCCACAGATCCACGATAGGATCTATGATTTTCTGCGGAGAGCCACAATAAGAAAACAGATTAAACCCGTCGTTGGGTCTAGAGAGATATGGATCAAGCCAAATCTGAACAATGCTAGGCCTCCCGAGACAGGTTGCATAACGCACCCCGTCTCTGTTAAAGCTCTCTTGGACTATTTGCTGGACTTTCTGAAAGTCAAGAAACCGATCAGAATAGTTGAGACGATCACATACCACAAGGGCGAAGGCATGTCGGAAATACTTGTTAAGCTTCCCCGAAAAGAGCGAGAAGTGATCGAAGAGAAAATCAAGCACAAGCATCCGGGTCAGGACATGCATGACTTCGGTTTTGACTTACTATTGGAGTTGAGTGGGATCGATAAGCTCGTGGAGGAATACAAGGATAAGGGCTTCGACGTCGACATTCTCAATCTCAGCAAAGAGCCGGTCATGGCTCTCGAGGAAAGAGTGGAGATCACACGTAAGGTTGAGGAACTCCTGGGCGAAGAAACAATTCCTGGAGATAAAATCAAGGACAAGATTCTAGACAATATCCCCAGGGTTCTAAAGGAGAAGAGCGTTGGACTGATCTCACTGGCTCTGCCGAAAACGCATGATGAGCCGCAGGCTTGGATGACGGGCGCCATGAAAAACATCGCTGTGGGCCTTTATCCAAAGTATAAGGCGTTCATGCACAAAGATATTGCAAAGGCAATGATCTACTACTATGCGTTCTGGAAGATAGCGCTCAGGGACAATGTTTTCGGTATAGTTTCAGGACCGCTCGGACAGGACTGCGAGGGACCAATCTTTGGGAGGACTGTTGATTTCCCCTATATCGTTGCTGGCTCCGATCTAGTGAAGCTGGATAGCGCACTTATTACTCTGGTATCAGGAAAGCCGAACCTCGTTAGCCAATTGGATGTGTTCAAGTATGCCCAAGGGAAGGTTGGTGAATTGGTCTCGGGTCGGGAACTCCAAAAGATCCTTCCTTATGCGCTGAATTACCAGCCCTATCCTTATCCCTCCTAGACTCGCCGGGACTATATTTCTTGTTGGGATAGTGGACATAGTGTGATGTATTAAGCGCAACAACTATAGATGGTTCGCCATAGTCACCGAGAACAAGAAAGAATATCTTGGTTGCCTCAAGCACCAACCCGATGAAGGTGACCGTTGGATAACGGTTTCACCATTTCGTAGACCCATAATTCTTTTGGACTACTTTGTCCATGCCCTTCATTATGCTCAGCGAGACATGTTTCTTCAGATATTTCTTCAGTTCGTCCATAGTAGCTATTCCACCTTTCTTCGCAGCATAGTAGGCAAGGTAGACATCAGCAACCGCTTCCTTGGCCTGTTGAGGAGTGAATTCCGGTTCCTTGTCGTTGATGACACAGTCTGCGAAATAGGTATCCTCTACTCTGGCAGCTATTGTATAGTACCCTGGGAAAGGACTGTGCTCGATCTGTGGGCTGTAGTACTCACATGGTTTCTCGGCTTCAGGAACGTTGCTATAGATTCTTACAGGTGGTTCCCAAGAGTGATCTTCGAAAATCGAACCTTTTGTTCCGTGGAGCTCGGTGGAGTTTGTTAGTGGGTGGACAGTAGTTGATGAAACCACGACATCAATCATAGCCCCATTCTTGTAACGCAGGAAGACCATCGCGCTGTCTTCGCCTTTGGTTGGCGGACTTGGGAGCGCCTTCCCAAGCCAGCACTGGGCGGACACAACTTCGCTATTCAGTAACCAGTTTAGCAGAGCCATCTTGTGCGGTCCTTGGTCGAATAGGGCGCCGCCACCGCCTTTGTCGTATGTGAAATGCCAGATGTCTGGATCGAGGAACTCGCTTGCATCGCAAAAGGCGCCTTCGTATGTCCGACCCAAAAACACATCCCCAATTAAACCCCGTTCTACAGCTTCCTTGATGACTTTGTGCGCTGGGAGGAAACGATGATTTTCAGCGATCATGAGCCTCACTCGAGCTTTTCTTGTGTCTGCAATCATCTCGTCGCATTGTTCCAGCGTCATAGCCATTGGCTTTTCAATTAGCACGTGTTTTCCAGCCTTTGCAACTGTCTTTGTGATAGCTGCGTGAAGATGGTGAGGCACAAGGACAAGCGCCGCATCTATGTCGCTTTCAAGTAGCTCCTCCATGCTGTTGTAGGAGGGGATATGTTTTGCCCTTGAAAAGTTCTCCAGAGTCTCCTTGTTCACATCATAACACCCAACGAACTTAAGGTTAGGATTCTCAACTCCTTCCATACCCGCAGAATGGAACTCTGCTGCGGCTCCACATCCAATTATTCCAAACTTCACGAATTCCAAGAAACCACCCTCGATTTCACCCTCGATTTCTTTTGTGAGTGAGCAATCACTAGGAATATAGGTTTCCATGCTTCTCTGCTTATTATACGTTTTTGTTACTACATACTCAGTGTGGCAAAACATTGATCGTATCCCTTTATTGAATGAGTCGCCTTACCATGATATTGCTGCAGATAGATTACCAGTAGACCATTCGAGGTCGGCAAAACCTACTATCCACGGAACGTTGGGAGTGCGATGATAGAGCAGATTGTTCCTTGGTTTAATTTTATAGCCCTGCTGGTCTTGGCGATACTCATCCTCTTCTTCTATGCAAGGAGCGTATCAATTGCCACTCTTGAGAAACGGATTGGTGCGATCGCCTACCAGAAATGTGCGAGATACAGAATCATTGCAAGCATCATCATGGTCTTAACAGTTGCAAACTACATCGTGTACTTCTTCTATCCACTCCCGATCCCATTTCCATGCTATTTTCCTTGGGATTGGCCGATCTCGGTTATGACAGCTATTGCCATTTCAATTCCGTCGTTGTACTTGTGGTTGCGAGGAGTAAAAGATGCTGGAAAAGAAACGATCAGGCCCATGAAACGACACAGACTCTACGGAGGCATCTACAAGAAGATTCGACACCCTCAAGCCGTTGGCGAAATAGGCCTCTACTGGGTTATTTCGTTTCTTCTGAATTCGCCCTTCTTGGTCCTCATCACATTCATTTGGATCCCGCTTGTTTACGAGATGTGTAAGATCGAGGAAAGAGATCTGATTGCCCGATATGGCGAACTATACCTTAGATATCTAAAGAGTACGCCTTTCATGGTCCCCCGAAGAAAAAAGCAGGCAAATGCACGAAAAAGATAGGGAAAGAGGAGGCCAGGTGTGCCCCAGTCCTCTGTTAGTTGTGGCGCCACTGCTGTTTGATGCGACCGTTAGGCGTGAAGGTGAGTCACTTTTTCTTGTATTTGCGTCCGTATTTGATTCCCCAAGGCGCCCAAGCTGCACCCAGTACAGCGGCGACGACCAGTACAGACACAAGGATGATTGCTAGGTTCTGGTAGATAGTATAGCCTACAGAGAAGAAGAGTACCCACAAGAGTAGAAACACAAACCAACCGACGCCCATGACAATGCTCAACACGACTCTCCATCTGTATCCAGGCTGCTCGGTTTCCATTCTCCAAGGCGTTCTTGAAACTCCCTGTATTGCGCCCACGACTGCCGCAGAAACGAAGAAGACTATGACGTTCTCAAGGAACGTATAGGCGAAAGCGTAGCAAAAGAACCACACGAAGAGGAGTATAGCCCATGAAAAATTGACGATAGCGCTGAACGCAGTTCTCCGCCTGGTTTCCGGCTTCCCATGTGTTGGCGGTCGCCATCCGAGAGGTTGCACAAGGCTCCAGATCCCAAGGACTAGTGCGACGATCGCTATGTTCTGGTAGAGAGTGTATCCTCCAGCGTAGAAGAAGAGCCAAACGAATAGAAACACAAGAATCACTGAAGCTGCAACAACGGTGATCACTGCTCTTCTCATGAGTATCGGTTTTCCGAGTTCCCACCACAATGGTTTCCATGTAAGACCTTCTATTACAGCCATTATTGCCATTGAGACCATGACGATGGCTAAGTTCTGGTAGAGATTGAATCCGCCGGCGTAGAAGAAAAGCCAGATTATGAGGAATATCAACCAACCGATAGCTACGACAATACTAAGTGAGACTCTCCATCCGAATCCTGGCACCTGACTGATGTCGAGCTCCTTTCCGGACATAAATGACACCTTGCTTTCTAGTACGGTTTCACGCGCTTTTGACTCTCCGCATCTATATGAACAATTCTTATATATGCCTATCTCTAAAGACGGAGTCGTGATCGCTTATGATGAAGCTAAGTTGTTGCACACTGGCATATATTGTTAGCACTCCTCTTGATGAAGCTATAAGAAGAATAGGTGAAACAGGCTACAAGGGCGTAGATCTGTACACAGGTCCACCGCATCTGCTCCCAATTCACTTCACAGCAGAGGAAAGAAAAGCAGTGAAGAAACTCATCGAGGAGCTAGATCTGGAACTCACGGGTTTTGCGGTTGCTGGTGGAATTCTAAACCTCGGACTCAACTTTTCTCACCCAAAGAAGAGAGTTAGAGAGGAGACACTGCAGTACTATAAGGACAACGTCAACTTGGCGGCTGAAATCGGTTGCCCACTTATTAACGTTCTAACGGGGCACTGCCTCTTTGGCACAAGCCGAGAGCAAGGTAGAAGGTGGACCATGGACAGCTTCCAGGAATTGACCTCACTAGCAGAGCAAAAAGACATCATTCTTGGTCTACACCCGCAGTACATTGGAGACAGCCCGCTAATGCTCACAATTGATGACGCACTCGACATGATCAAGGAGCTAGACTCGAAAGTTGTGAAGGTTATCTTCGATACTGCTCAACAGAACATAACCTATCCAAACTTCGTAGACGACATCAGAAAATTAGGAAGCAAGTTGTGCTATGTTCACGCCGCAGACAACGACGGAATTCACTGGACTCACCTTGCGATAGGAAAAGGAACAGTAAATTGGGAAGGCCTGGTTAGAACCCTAAAGAAGACAGACTATGACGGCTTCATATGCGTTCAGACATGGTCAAGCGCGCCCTTAGACGCTGATTCCATAATACGAGAATCCAAAGAGTATATGGATGGAATTCTTGAGAAGGTTGGTTGATCCCAGGATTCTATGCTGTACCAAGAATCTCTGTCAACTGGAAAGAAGTCGGGGCACCGTTCGGGCTTCTTAGTCTTTCCCAGTAGTCTCTTGTTGTCTGAGGCTGACAAGTATCACCATTTGATTCGTTTCAAAATGTTTTCTAGGACCTTCTTGTTCTTCCTTGCTACATCGAAGGGATCTGTGCACTCCCAGACATCAACTTGAAGCCAATCAAGGTGAGAGCAAGTTTCCTTGAGCGTCTTCATAACTGCTTCAATGTTAATGTTGCCCTTTCCAAATTCCAAATGGTTGCTAGAGAAGAAGTATGGAGTGATCCAGCCGTCGTTATCAGCGATGTGTGTCCATCCCACTCTGCCCTTCAAAGCTCTGAGAAACCCCACGGGGTCTCCCCTTGACAGAGTATTGGCATGCGTAACATCATACAGCACCTTCACATAGTCGGACTTGATCTCTTCAAGAACCCTAAGCACGTCTTCAATGGGCTTTCGCACAAACCCTCCATTAAGTATCATCTGCGGCTCAGGCTCGAAAGCAAGCAAGATCTTGTTCTGCTCTGCGGTGTCAACGACCTTGCTCAGAGCGTCAATGAACATGTTAACCATTTCATCCTGCGTGTACCCAGCCATGACGACGTCAGCGCTAAACTGCGGAGGCGACACCGTGGCGACCTTGGCTTGCAATGCGCCTGCGAACTCAATCCATTCTTTCATCGTGGTGACGAACTGCTTCCTCGTATCCTCGGTCTGACTCAACGGTGAATACATGCCTGTGACGAAGCCAGTCTGAATGCAGGGAATCTCAAGCGCATAACTCTCGTACTCTTCCCGCATACTGTCTGCTGAACTCTTGGCAAACGACTCATAGTAGGGGTGAAGTTCGATTCCGCGGAATCCTTCCTTCTTCGCGAATTCCAATATCTGCTGCTTGTCAATCATGTCGTGCCATGGTTGACCGAAAATGAAACCATTCTGACCTAAACAAAACCTGGGCATATAGCATTCCTCCACCGACGTTTTTCGGCTACGTCCGCTCCATCTATATTAACTCTTGTGGTTCAATGCTGACCTCTTTCCTTCCTAATGCTGAATCTGTTGCAGCTAGCGATTTCGCTTTTCTTCTCTCATCTTATCTTTATCAGTGGGATGTCAAGTCCCTTGAAGTCTTCATCCGTTCCAACAACCAGTTTGTCTCTTTCGACCTTTGCTGTTGCAGCCGCAAACGCGTCTGCCAAGGATATTGTATGTTTCCCCTTGATGCTCCCTGCTTCCTTCCATATTGTGTCATCAGTCAGAGCGACAATCTTCAAGTCAAACGCTCTTAGATTCATCACTTTCTCTTCGGCTATGCCAGGATCCCTTCGATAGAGAATGTAGTAGAATTCAGTGAGATTGACGATATTGAGAAACCCTTTGGCTTCTCTTGCCTGAACTTTTCTAAGAAGACCGTCCACGACATCCGCCCCGGCTTCACCAAGGTAGAAGACTAAGAGCGACTCTGTATCAAACACTACCATATTCTACTTCAACTCTAAGTCCTGTTCTTTTCTCTTGTCTTCTTCCCTTTCCTGTTCTATGATCTCCCGCGCCGTCTTTTTGCCAAAAAGCTTCTTCAGGGATCCCTTCTCTTCTGAAATATCTGGAAACGGCTTGAGGAGAACGCCCTCTCTTGTCTCCACTACAATTGCCCTGTCTTTGAATCTATGTTTCACTCTAAGATGCTTTGGTATCGTTGCTTGTCCTTTCTTGGTTATCTTAACAACTGTCGAATCCATCTCAATCGCCGAAGTAATACCAGACCAGCAAGTATGACTTAAGCTTTTTGTTTTACTCTGCTCAGACGTATTACCTCAGGTTCCCTATTGGCTCTTGGATGTTCAATTCCCAGTTTGGCAAAAAGCCTCTTCACGATGGCATTATTTGATCTCGTGAATACCAATAGTCAGGCAGGATCATTTCGTATTGTTGCTAAGGGAGCTGCATTCATCTATTCCACTCGAAGTTTTGAAGTAAGGTAGAATCGTGTGGCAAGCACCGATCAGTTTTTCTGGCTTACTGAAACATCTAAGTAGTAGGAAAAGGAAAGGTGCTTCTCCCAGTAGGGCTCTTATTAGTTTTGCGTCCAACGTGGTTAATCATTCGGAAGCCTTCAATGTATTGTATGAATTGAGACTGCCGGTACAACTGTATTAAACCGAGCAATCAGGAAGATTTGGCTCCACTGGCCATAGAGACGGCATGAAAAGGAAATTATTTAGGAAGTGAAGCTAAGAGAAGGCAATTACTACTACTTGATGCGTTTCAAGATCGTCTCGAGGATGTTCTTATTCTTGCTGCCGCCTTCCCATCTCTTTCTCCACAAGATCAATGACGCTCTTGGCAAGAAGCATTGCTTCTTCAGCCTCCTTGGGGTCATCGAAATACCTCGAAGGGACACCCCCCGGTAGTCCGTTTGGGTAACGAGTCGGAATGTAGTACCTGTCGAGCTTCTTTGCTGACACTATTTTCTTGAAGTCTTTATCTACGTCGACTGCCATCGCTAACAGGTCATCCATGGAATGTGTTAGAAATACGTCAGCAGATTTGACCTTGACGTAAAGGAAAGCTTTAAGAGCTTTCTCCGCTGCCTGTTGAAAATGAAAGAGCGCGAGATAGAACCTCCCTCTCTTCCTTAGTTCATCAGCATCCATGAATTCGTCCTCCGCTTGGATGAGCCATCTAAGCGCTTCCTCTTCATGAGGTCTTTTCATAGACCACCCTCCCTGACCTGACGGTGTTTCTCAGGAAACTGCTCACAGGCAACTCATCCTTGAACTCATCTTCATTGTAGACGACAATGTCCGTGGCTATTCCCCGATCGACCTTTTCGTAAATAAGTTTTGACCATTCTTTTCCGCTTTTCGCAGGAGACATGATCACTAAGAGATCCAAGTCACTATGAACATCCACTTCGCCTCTCGCAAGTGATCCAAAAAGAATGACTTTCGCCGCACCGAGTTCTGCCAGCTGGCTAACGATCGCGTCCAATCTGGATTGGAGTGCTACTCTTCTGGCTCCTTTCCTTACCAAGATGTCTCGCAACCTGTGCACGGAAGGCCACCACTTAGGTAGAACAACTCGAATTAAGTAACATTAACTGTACTACAACTAGTTTGCTTCCTTATAAAACATGAACAGCTGCCATACATGTCGGAACAATCGATCCCACCATAACAGTGAGAATAGGTCTTGCCTCCTTCTCCATTAACAATCAAGTCGTCATGAGTACGAATGGGTTTCCAACCGAAGACGCCGATCCAGACGTAGGTTTTTGCTAGGTTCTTACCTTCTTGTTGAGTCAGACAGGAAGACCTAGCTATAAACTCCTACAGGTTTAATGCTGTTCATCCTTGCTGCGGCTATAGTCTCATCGCAGTTCGTTGATGTGAGTGCCATGAACAGGAGGTTTGCGCGAAGAGAAGTGCTCTCAGAAAAAGGAGGGCAGGACAGCTTCAAACGTTTATAACCTTGCCTGTCTCAGCCGACTTGTAGGCTGCAAGCATTATCTCGACAAGCCTTCTCCCTTCTTCACCTGATACGAACGGTGTCTTGTCTTCAACGATACACTCAACAAAATGCTTGACCACGTAGTAGAATGTGTTGACAAACTTTGTGTCCAGTTCGTACGTTGTAAACTTGATCTCCTCGGGGATACCTTCCATCCCTTCCGCAACTTCTCCGGATAGTCTTGGGTCCATGTATGTTTTCCACATGCCGTCCTTGTAGTGCATTAGAGGTAGCCCGCCCAGAATGTGGTCTTCCACTCCATTTATGATTACCATCCCGTCGTCTCCCACGACTTCTGTTCTGTCATCCCAGACAGCAGGCGGGCCGCCCAAGTTCGCGCTGATAGTGCCGTACCTGTTCTTCTCGAATTGTAGATTGACTAGCACGATGTCTTCCGTGAGTAGCTCGGGTGAGCTCTTCGCAGTCATGCATGATACACGCTTCACTTCTCCCATCAGGTACCTTGAAACATAGAATCTGTGGATGCACGCCTCAAGCAGAAAGCCTCCACCAAGCTTCGGATCAGCTCTCCAACCACTCGCAGCAAATCCACCATGAAGAAGCGACGTGCACATTATCGGATTCCCAATCTCATTGTCTACGAGTCTCTTTGCCTCCTGATGAGGAGGGAAGAAAAGCTGGTTATGCACAACCATGAGCTTCACGTTGTTCCTCTTCGCCGCGGTTATAACTTCGTCACAGTCCTTCAATGTTGTCGCTAGGGGTTTCTCAGTCAAGATGTGCTTTCCAGCTTCCGCTGCTTCTACTGCAACTCTTGCGTGAAGGTGTGGCGGAAGACAGATGTCAACTGCGTCCACCTCCTCGTCCTTCAATAGATCACGGTAGTCAGTGCAGGTCTTCCCTGCACCCCATTTCTCCGCCTTATGCTTCATATCCTCTTCCATGATGTCGCAGACGTTCACGATCTTGGACCTACCATCCTTCAGGAAACCACGAACATGGCAGTGAGAGATCGAGCCAGTTCCTATTACTCCAACCTTCAGCGGTTTCTCCATCACGATTCTCCTCACCTAGTTATTCGGGATAGTTTCATTAACGTAGACTTTTCAAAGACAAGTTGCCAGACTCTTATCCCTCCGTTTTGCTATATAAAGAGCGGGATATTTTTTCTCTGGGGTTCTCGGTATACCTGCTAGCGGAGCCTGTTGCAATTGCCTTTGCATGTTCAAGGAATAGTCCAACTTGTTAAATGCCCTATGAAGCAAGTAGCGTCAGTACTGGGTATACATACATTGTACAGGTAAAGGCAGAGAAAAATTGCATGGGCGGCTTACAGGTATACGTGGAGCGCGTCGCGGAATCGTGGGTTGCCAA
>Ga0315309_1002046_pt1 | contig 11896 bp, 11 predicted proteins | sample TDP4_MG_FD_203080 | JGI IMG/M metagenome (GOLD analysis project Ga0315309, IMG submission 203080) | Freshwater sediment microbial communities from Lake Towuti, South Sulawesi, Indonesia - TDP4 | ecosystem: Environmental > Aquatic > Freshwater > Lake > Sediment | place: Indonesia: South Sulawesi...
CCATCGCGTAAAGCTCTTTCAACCTTGTCCGCAACAAGCCTGCAAACTTTCATAACGACAGATTTGTTTTGCGCCTTAGGGTTCTGGAGGTCCCTAACAAAACAGAAGGATTCGGCGTCTCCATAGTCAATCACTTCATGCCCAGTTTCCCTTAGCCCTGCAACTAATCCGGCTTCACGAAGCACTGCTGGAGCTTTCTCTTGTCCTACAGCCCTAGCGCCACCGCTTGAAGGAATACCGAGGACTGCCAGCTTCATTTTATTCCACTTGGTACTGTCTCGGCATCAAATTCATAGATATTGAACCTTACTGAGATCCTTTCCGAAGTTTGCCTTTCAACGAGTCCCTCACCGTTCAACAATCTTTTCTACTTTATTCTTAAGCTCTTCCTTTTCTCTACTGAAGCTTGTCTGAATAATCGCATATAAGGAACTAGGGATGCAATGATTTTGTTTTCTGCTTTCTTTAGGTGTTCTTGGAATGTTGTTCTTGGTACGCGCTTCTTGCTTGCTATTGCTTCAACGTCAGCCTGTCTTGGCAGCCTATAATAGCCATTGTTATACGCCGTCAAGAGAGCATCCATCTGTTTCTCAGTTAGATCCGAGAATAAGGCGTCGGCCGTAAGCGTTAGGGAACTTGCGATGAAGCCATTAAAAGGAACCCTACGCAGAACCTCGACTCCATATGCCATTTCCTCAAGGCGTTGCAGAAGCTTCTTTAGGTCTTCGTGTCTAAACGCTATAACCCTAAAGTATTCCCAGCCTCTTTCGTAGACAACTGGCGAGACGTGAAGAAGATCAAGCGCGTCGATATTCTTGCCTACAGAGTTCTCTGAGGTGCAAAAACATCTCTTTGTTACTATGTGAACCCTATCGCGATCAGACGATTCATCGACTATCCCACCGATCTTGGAGAGTTCGTCCATTACAGCCAAGTATTCTTCAGACTTTTCGACGATTACTTCAATGACTTCATATTCTCGGTTACACCAAACAAACATCTTAAGAGACGGAAATTTTCGCGAAATATTGCCGAAAGGGCAGTCATGTGTTACTCTGAATATAACCTCAGACATTGGCATAAGAAGAAACGCATTCTTGGACTTTATCAGTCTTTCCCCGTCATATGCCAGTACAATACTTAAGAGTTCCCAAGAGAAGAGGCACAAATTGGGTTGTCATTTGAGAGTACTAGGCGTTTTAGGCTTTAGGATTAATTCCAGATACATCTCACCCGCGATCATGATCGTTCTCGTTACCTCGAACATATGCTGGGTCTACGTTTACCGGGAACTATCTAACGACAAAATGAATACTTTAGGAGAAGTTCTGATCCAGACTAGAGGATTCTTGGATGAACCGATAAATATTCTGAATCTCACCCTCAGAAAAGGCAGAATCGATTTTGAGCTCTGGGATGTAATGTTCAGGGACCTGATTCAACTCTCGCGACAGTTCAAGTTGATCATCCTTCTAGACGTTACCCACGAACAGCAATGGTCGCAGATAAAAACAGCAACAGATTCTCTAGTAGACTTTGTTCAAGATCTGACACAAACATACACTAGGAACTACGCACATATGAACATCACCTATGAGCATTCGATGTACCTCAGCAGAATCAGAGATTCCCTGCTGATGCAGCTAAAAGCAATTCCGTCCCATATTGTCACAGGATCCAATCCGCAAGTGAACATAGCAGATAGAGAGATCACGGAGGCGATGGATGCTTCCAAGCGTCTAGAAGTGGATCTGAAATCCGCGCGTACAGCATTCAACCTCCCACAAGATGAGACCTCACGATAGACAGAGAACCCATGTGATCAGGATCGGATACGGTTAAGCCACCGGTCCGTGCATCACGTTGTGTTCTACCTTCTTGAACAGGTTCCCAGCCAACTGTTCTGAAGCGTAGTAATATCACCTTGTGAATCAGTAAGTCTTAGGCGAAAGTAGATGAGGAGGTGAAGGTTTGAAGATGAAAGTCTGTGGTATTCTCGCAGTAATCATTGTAATCGGCATCTTGGGCGGTTGGCATTTCTTCCTCAATCCTCGTTCATTATCCGATCGGATCTTAACTCAGACGATAGAGGAGAAGTTTGAGGACGGCTTCGGGGAATGGGTTGCAGACGCGGATGTTCCTGAAGATCCCAACAACCCAGGTCACTTCATAATGTGGAACATTACACGTGTCATGGGTCCGGCCCATTCGGGCGAATACTCTCTAAAGTTCTTCATCGATGGAAGTCAGGATGACGGAACCATATGGATAGAAAGGAAGATAGCCGTAAAAGAGAACACGCAGGCCAAAGTCAACGTTTCTCTCGAGTTCTACAGTGAAAGCGAGAGTTTCAATACTATAGCGGATGTGTGCACGTACGTCGGAACCCGCAACCCTGAGGTTGAGGAAGATCTTTCCGTTCTCGGGTCTGCCAATGAGGTTGCAGGGTGGAAAAACTATACTTACACAACAACTCTCAATACGGGTTCCAATGGAGAAGTTTGGGTTGCTGTGGGAATAACGGTACGATGGGAAGCCTATATGAACTATTTCATAGACGATGTTGAGCTAGAGATTTCTGACGCAAATCAGTAAGGTACAGGGCTTTCGAGTAGCCAAAAAGCGTTGATCTAGTTCCTCCTCAATGATTTCATCACATTTGGAAACCTTTCAACCTCTTTATGGGGAAAGTATGTAGCCTTCAGGAACTCTTTCTGGAAGTCTGGATCGACACCAAGCTCAAGGTATTCTATCCGTTCTGCAACTTCTTCAGCTAATGCCCGCACATCAGTCGACAGGAGAGCCATCCTTGCCCCTGAACCAGCTGTGTTGCCGACAAACCGCACATTTTGGAGCGGAACGTCTGGGAACATCCCGATTGTCTTGGCGCTTTGAGGATCCACGTAGTTCCCAAACGCGCCAGCTATGAAGATCTCTTGAATATCTTGGGGCTCCACAACCATGTGCTTCATGAGTATAGACGCGCCGGTGTAGATGGCTGCCTTCGCAAGTTGGACCTCTCTGATGTCGCTCTGGGTTATAACGATATCGTTACCTGTCGAGGTTTCGCCCTTCGGGGCTATGACAAACTCAAGCGTCTTTTCATTCCTTCTGATGCGAGACAATGCCAAACCTGAGTTGAAACTACCTTCGAGAGATACTATCTTCGCCTTTAACATTTCAGCTACTGTATCGACTATGCCTGAACCGCATAATCCGCTTGGCTTCACGTCGTCAATCGTCTTGTAGCCAACTTCAAGGGTTTGAGGGTCTATCCACACATTCTCTATAGCACCCGTTGCAGCTCTCATACCGTGTTTTATGTGGGCGCCTTCAAAGGCAGGTCCCGAAGCGCAGGAACAGGCCATAAGCCTGTTCCCATTTCCCAATATTATCTCGGTATTAGTCCCGATGTCGATCAACGTGTTGATTCCTTCTAACTCATAGATCTCTGTTGCAAGAGCATCCGCCACCGCATCAGCTCCGACAAAGCCAGCTATCGTTGGTAACACGTGAATGTATGCGCCGCTGTTTATCTGAACACCAAGTTCTCTAGCCTTGACATCCGCAGATGATTGTAGGGCAGCTGGGTAAGGTGATAAGGCAACATAGTTTGGCGGGATCCCTAAAAAGATGTGATGCATCGCCGTGTTACCGACTACGGTTAAGTCGTAGACCTCCTCAGTTTGGATTCCCACTTTCTCACAAGCCTCATTGAGTAGCGAATTTACTCCGGCGACTATGACATCGTGCAGCTCCTCAAGGTTGTTCTCGGCTTTCATGATGTATGAGATTCTAGATATGACATCTTCACCGTACGGTATCTGCGGGTTCATCATGGAAACCGTTGCGGCAATTGCTCCCGTGTTTAAATTTACGAGATATGCGGCTAGTTTTGTTGTTCCAATATCTACAGCGAAACCATACAGGTCGCGGAGGTGTTCTCCCGGTTTAATCGAGACAAGTTCGCGATTCATCCAGGCGATGACTGTCACTGTCCAGTCGCCTTCTCTGACAGCGTGGGGTATCTCTCTCAATGTTTCGTAGTCTATCTTTAACTCTTGTACGGTTTGATCCTTTATCGTGTCTAGAAGTCTATCAGCGTCTGACTTCGCATCCTTTAGTGAAGGCTTCTTCACGTTGATTACGAGCTTCCTAACCGAAGGCATCAATTTGACCTGTTTCTCTAACCCCTTCAAAAGAATCCTCTGTTGGCCAACCCTGCTTTGCATCGGAACCTCGACGACTATCGTCCTTTGATCCTTAATTACTGCTTGACAGGCCAATCGGAAACCATTCTTCATCTCGCTCTCTGAAAGGGAGCGTCTTTCCGCATCAGAAACTTGGGAGATGTGATTCATGCCGTCCCTTAGGATTATCCTACATTTTCCGCATATCCCCCTTCCCCCACATAAAGATTGAATATCGAGCCCTGTCTCCTTGGCAGCCTCCAAGAGTGTCCTACCTACTGTTATCTCAAGCCTTTTTCCTTCTGGTTGGAAGACAACCTTAGACCTAGCCATCTGCGTGTTCGCTCTTTTGCTTAATCTTCAAGGCTCACCTTTGATAAAAATTTATTCTTTTTAGTTTGATTGATTTAGGTATGCATTTACTTGTCATCTCGCTAGTATTTATAAGGCTGTATAGCATCGCAGAGGGAGCCTCACTTCCACAAAGCTTAGCAGTATCATTACATACATATGAAGGTTTAAATATTCCCACTAAAGTATAACTTTTGGTAACTATGGTTGAATTGAGGACAAAAGTTAGTGATAAGGGACAAATACTGATACCCAAAATCTTCAGGGATAAGTATGGGATCGAGGCGGGACAGTCTGTCATTATGGAGCCGACCGCTGAGGGGCTTCTGATAAAGGGGAGAATACCACCAGAAGAGGTAATGATTAGGCTCAAAGACCATGTGGATAGAATTAAGAGTATGGGCGTAGCCGGTCCGAATCTAGGCGATCTGAGAAAGGTTTACCTCGAGATGGAGTTTGAGGAGAAGAAATCTTGAAAGTATTCCTAGACTCGAATTTTCTAGTATACATGAACACTATGACGGATGATAAGAGAAAAGGTATTGACAGACTCTTCAGGGAGCTTCTTGAGGAATCGCTTTTGATCAATGTGTTAGTCATCGATGAAACCCTCTACGTATCTAGAAGATATGGGGTCCCATACAATGTCACGCTGGATTTCCTCAGAGAGATAGTGTTACCCTACATAGAGGTTATACCCATCGGAGAAGAGGATATAAAACCTGTTGAAAAATATCTTCTCAAATACGATTTTAAGCCTTCTGATGCCATCCACCTAGCCACTATGGTGAAGACTGGAGCAAACCACATAGTAACGGAAGACGAAGACTTCGACAGGGTTGAAGAGGTCAGAAGAATTTGGCTTGATTTGTCTGAGTGAACCGGTAAAACATCAGAGAACACCATAGCTTCAGCCATATGAGTTAAAGAATAATATGGCAAATGGGGTTAATCCTTGAAGCAGAGAGGCTGTGGGCATTGTCATGCTAGTTTTACGAAGAGATTTGGGTTGAAAAAGTCGGAAAAAATAGCTCTCAGTCAAAGTCACAATAACAACAACCTGAACAATTTTCGTGTTAATATGAGGGGAAAATCTGAACGGCGAACCGCCAAAGAGAAGGATGGCTCATAGGGAACATTTCTAACCCTTTGGCGCGACCTCTCTAAGTATCTCCTTTATCATTTTGACAAATCACTCAGCCTTATCCACTATTTCAGTTGGCCTCTTCAATCGGGACGAATAGTACGAAATCGACAGCAAATAGGCTAGTTGCTACGTGTGGTTAGCTTGCATCCAGCGGCCTTTTCCATCGCCGTTACGAGGGCTTGTGTGCCTTTCTCTGATAGGCCTTCGGCTTCTGCAATTCGGAATATTTGATGCACCAAGCCTGTTGTTGGTAGGGGCAGGCTAAGTTCAGCGGCGAATGATAGAGCCAGTCTCAGGTCTTTCTGTTGGTGTCTTATCCTGAACCCTGGTTCGAAGTCTCTCTTCACCATTTTTGGCCCTAGATTGGACAACATCCATGATCCGGCTGCACCAGCCGTCACGACGTCGAGGAGTTTCTCCAAGTCTAGGCCAGCTTTGGCGCCGAGTATGAGTCCTTCACAGACCGCTTGAATGTTTAAAGCACATATGACTTGATTACAGAGCTTCGTGGTTTGACCCATACCATTCGGTCCCATATGAGTGATCTTCTTCCCCAACGCTTGCAAGACTGGAAGGCATTCCTCAAAGGCTTCTTCCGGTCCTCCGACCATTATTGAGAGGGTTGCCTTAATGGCTCCAATCTCGCCTCCGCTCACAGGAGCATCAAGCATTCTTACGCCTTTTTCGACTAGCTTTCCCGCAATTCGCCGAGTCACCTCTGGGGAGATTGTGCTCATGTCTATAATAATTAATCCTTTCCCTGCACCTTCAATCACGCCGTTGGAACCGAGGATAACCTCCTCTACGTCCGGCGAGTCGGTTAACATTGTTATGACGATGTCGCAGTTTTCAGCCACCTCCTCCGGCGAGTCCGCTCCTTTTGCTCCTAGGGCTAATAGTTCATCCATCCTTGAACGAGTTCTATTCCAAACAGTCACGAGATAACCTGCAGCCAACAGGTTCTTCGCCATGGGTTTCCCCATAACCCCTAAACCTACGAATCCAATCCTAGGCTTCAAAACTCTCACCTTTCACAGCGCTAGTTGTTATCGTGATCCGGATAATTAAGTTTCCATCCACTCCTAAAAGGGTGGGCTGATCGTTCTCCCAGAGCATGATTCAAACGCAAATGGAAGATAGTCAGATCTCAGCTGCCAAAACTCATACCGCTGACTCTAGAGGCTGCGTTGGCCGAATGAAGCCGTCCGACGTGATATCAATCAGGATTCTTCTCCTCTCAAAGTTGGACAATCGGCAATCCAAGACCCTTGCGATACGTACGAATTCTCCCCTCTTAACCTCTAGGTCCACCTGCTGGTCTTGCCAATAGACGCGTCCATAATCAACGATTATTGTCCCGTCGAGGTTGTGGGCGAGACCGATTCCACCAGCCATGTCGTATGAATCCCAAGTTTCAGCGCTCCTTTGATTGACAAATAGTCCAGTGACGCCGTGAATCTGGTTATAACGTGCCAGCTCCATCACTCGATACTTTAAGGCTCCCCTATACGATTCAAGGATCGTTACCGAGTCTATGATGGCCAGCTCGATGCCTTCCGTCTCAACCACATAACGGTAGGTCTCAGCGAAATCGTTCCAGTTTCTAAGCTCTGGATAATAGACTGTGTCAAGCACGAACAGATTTTCCCTGATCTTCTCCCAGTCTATTTTGAGTATGTCTGCCTTTTGCTTCATCCGTGATTGGAGATCAAACCTCGGTGTTGGACTCTTCCACGTGTCTTCGGCTGTAACGAACAACACCCTCCGACCAGAACCCGAGACTTTGACCGCTATCTCTTCGGCTAGGATACTCTTTCCAGCTCCAGGAAGACCCGTTACTGCAAATTGCCCACAGCTCGGTAATCCGCCCAGAGGCTTCGCTTCAGCCGTCAGGAATAAACTGTCAAGAAACGTACCTGTCGGCATGGCAACGAGCTCCTTCTTCGCCTCCGGAGCAACATCCGGTCTAAGAACAAGTTTATCAAACACCTTTCCTTCCTTCTCGATCTCAGCCTTCATCGGTTCCGTAGCCAGCTCCCACTCATCTGAAGGCTGTCTCACGCTCTTCATAGCCTCGGTTAAGGTCTTAGCCATCGCCTCAATTATCTGTTCAAAACCCGGTGAAACCTCAAGTGTGCCTTGCTTTTTCTCGATGGGTTCAGGAGCCTTTTCGGGGATAACGGCTTCTTGAGCCAAGAGAACCCATTTTTCACCTCTTCTGTCGACTGTTCCCTTAGACCTTAACGAATGAAGCAGAGAATAAGCTGAACCGGGACCATACTTGGGGAGACTTAGACCATTGGAAATCTCTTCCAAAGTAGCTTTACCTTGAGCCCTCTTTAAGAAAGCAATGACATCGCTTTCCTGAGCCAATTTTCTCCCCTCAAGTAAGAATCCTCATTCTATCCCTTATCCTTTTTCCTTCATTTTCTCTGCCTTCCTAAGTAGAAGTTACTTCATATAATGGGAGCTGCTTATGATCAATTCTTGAAGCCCTAAGGATCTTTTGTCAATATTCTTGAAGAAGATTCTTCTGAGGACCGAGATCTTGCTCGCTCCCTAAACCTTGATCAATTGATTCTAAGCTCAGAATTGATTTTCATCTAGACCCTACATGAGCACCGAAACGATGAACCAGGTTCCGAATCCGATTAACACCACGGCGCATAAACCGAATACTGTTTCATGTACTCTTTTACTCCAAAGATGTCTTGACTTGAAAACAGTGATAGAGACGAACAAGTCCCAAAGAAGGTCGCAAAACCAGTGAGTGATGGCAAACAAGATAAAGCCAATTAACCCAAAAGTACTGGCGCTCATTATCAGAGCAGCTCCGACCGTCGCCCACCACAGAAAGAAGTACGGGTTAGCACCAGTTGTCATGATTCCAGCCGTAAAGGAGCCATACGTTGGATCTACACCCACTCCTTCTTGAGTCTTCCCTCTTGCCTTAAACATTTCAATACCCATATACATCAACATCAAACCTCCAATCAAACCAATAGCTACCTTGGTGGGGCTGAAAGCAAAGAACGAAGCGAAACCAAAGTATATGAGAAACATCAGAGGAAACTCGATCGTCCCATGCCCAAACGCGATCAACGCGCCGGCAATCTTGTCCCTATATCCTTTGACAATAGTAACGGCAAATACGGGCCCTGGCATCATCACCCCCGTCAAGGATATGAAGATCGCAGAGAGCAGGAACAAGTAAAGATTCGTGATTGTCTCCATATGCTTCATCTGGCCTTCTTGATCTTAGATGAATTGAATAAAACCTTTATAATAACCTTAGCATAATCTTACTTCCTTACAGGCATGTTCCTTTAACATGAAGCAGAGGCGCCCCGGTTGATAGAGCTCTCACCTGAACTGATAATATTTGTGAGAGACTTCGCCATCTTCTTCGCTATATATCTCATAATAGCGCTCAGCCTTAACCTCGAGTACGGCTACACCGGTATCCCCAACTTCGGTAAGGTACTAGCTGTGGCCGGTGGCGCGTTCACTGTGGGTTTCTTTCCAGGCAGGATAATAGCTTGGCTTTTCCGAATAGGTCTAGGATTAGACTACATCACGGATAATACAGCAATAGTTACGGAAGTTAACCAATTGCTCGCGAAGAATCCAGTAATCAGCATAGCAATATTTTTTGCTACTCTAGCTGTATCGGGAGCCATCGGCGCAGTTTTGGGTCTAGTAGCTTGCTATCCGGCTATAAGACTACGAGAGGACTACTTGGGGATGACGCTACTCGCGATGGGGGAAGCCATCCAAGTTATAGGGTACAACTATACTCCTATCGTTAAAGGAAACCTAGGCGTCATAGCGCCTGACCCGTTCGGGTGGGCCGGAGATCTCAGATATGCAGTAATAGCAGCCTTCGTCATCAGCATATGTCTTCTAGTGTTCTATTACCTTGAACGGTTGGTAAGGAGCCCGTTAGGTAGGATGTTGAGAGCAATTAGGGACAATGAGAACGTGTCGGAGTCACTTGGTAAAGACGTTACACGCATAAGGATGAAGACCATCATAATAGCCTCAATCATAGGTTCCATCGGCGGCGCCTTGGATGGGTTTAAAAAAGGTGGCATAATCGCCACCAGTTACGACAGGGTCTCTTGGACGTTCTGGATCTGGGTCATAGTGGTATTGGGAGGTGCTGCCAATAACATCGGCGTTGTGGTAGGAACCTTCGCCTTCACAGCTCTCAGGAGATTCATTGACTATTATAAGGGACAACTTGCTCCATTCGTTCCGTTCAGTGTTGTATGGCTCGACTACTTACTGCTCGGAATAATGCTGATAGTTATACAGATGTATAGGCCTGAAGGCATCATACGGGAGAAACCCACACCGACGTTAAGTTACAAGGGACTTAAGAAGTTTATCGTCTCAAAAAGAGCTAGTTCTCCATCAGAAAAAAATGATTAGCAGGTCTATTACTAGATGATTATGAGACCTCGCTTCTGGTCTTAAGTCTGCTTTGTGAGCCCAATTTCTTCACTGATGCGATCAGGCTCCGCCAATTTATCCCCGTTAGACCACTGGGAGCCAAGAGCAGGGTTACCACTATCGCGATCAACGGGATCAGAGGTCTATACGGTATCACCCACGCGCCAAGCCAAGAGGCCAAGTAGCTGGTACCGAGCACTTCAGCAAGTCCGATCAAGAAGCCTCCCAGCACAGCACCATAAATGCTGAAGACTCCTCCCACTGTGCTTGCCGCAAATGAGCTCACTATCAATCTTGCGCCCATATCCGGGTTGCCAGGAAAATATAGAGGGAGCAGTGCTCCTGAAAGCCCCCCAAGCCCGCCCGCTATAAACCACGAGATTGCGTAAACTAAGTTGACGTTTATGCCGACTACGCTGGCTAGAGATGAATCCTCAATCGCCGCTCTCATCGCAACTCCGAACTTCGTCCTTGTTAGAGCTAAATATAGCAACGTAACCGTAATCGCCGCAAGAGTTGGAGCAACGATCAACAGGCCCTTCTCGCCTGCGATCTTTATGTCGTAAGCTGAAGAGAGGAAGTATCTTGAACGAATCTTGAACACCTTTAACAAGTAGTCGGCGTAGATGTTGAGTACAGCCAACAGTATGAATTCTATTGCGATCGTGGCTATCATCAACCCAACGATTGTGGCTCCCCTCCGCATAAGAGGCCTAAAGACGACGACGTACTGAGCTAGAGCGATCATTCCACCGACAATTAAGGCTAGGAAGAGATAATGGTACGCGTTTCCCCGCCAAACCTCGACGGCTGTCAGAGTGATGTAGGCTCCCACGGCTGCAAAGGTTCCATGAGCGAAGTTCGGAACCTTAGTGGTTAGATAAGTCAGAGTGAGACCTATACTTAATAGCGTAAGAAGACTACTGAATATGATCGCTCCTCTAAATATGGGATCAATCATACGCTTTCCTCAAGTAAGATGATGTGGGCAGAAAAAAAGCTTTCCCCATATGGTCAGATCTCAACAAGATCATGGTTAAAAATGTTGTCGTGCAGTTCTCTCAGAATGAGCATCGCCCAAAGAAATTGAAGAAGACCAGTCCATTCGGAACTCAATCCATCTTTATCCAACGATAGCCAATTTCCACCAATATTGAGCACTCATTTGCTATAGATTAGATGCAAAATCCTCAGTAAAAGCGTAAGATTTTTAAGGAATATTGAACGATATCTATGGCTCGTAGCTAAGAAAAAAACAGAGGATATTTTGGAGAGGTTTGCGTTGAGTCAAACTTGGAAGACGTATTCAGTTGTGTTTGCGTTAGTGGGTCTACTGATCGGAGCTGGCATCGGCTGGGTTGCGAAACCAGCACCTGCAGAACTTGATGTCTTGCGGAGGGAACTTGATACGACAAGAACTCAGGTTTCGACGCTTACGACTGAACTTAACGCCACTGCAGCTGATCGTGATGCAGCAATGAGGGCGTTGGTTGGGGCGTCTGGGGAGGCACCAATTGTATCTAGCCTAACTGGTGAAATTTCGCTCGGTGGGTTGTTCTCGCTGACCGGGGATTTGGCGACCTACGGTGAGAATGAATATACTGCAGCATTGCTTGCGGCTGATCACGTGAATGCATTTCTCAGATCGATCGGAGCAAAATGGACTATAAAGATCGTTGCTGAAGACACCCAGACAAAGCCTGACCTTGCATTGGAAAAGGTGGAGAGTTTTGCGGCAAGAGGCATAAAGCTT
>Ga0315309_1002048_pt1 | contig 11893 bp, 14 predicted proteins | sample TDP4_MG_FD_203080 | JGI IMG/M metagenome (GOLD analysis project Ga0315309, IMG submission 203080) | Freshwater sediment microbial communities from Lake Towuti, South Sulawesi, Indonesia - TDP4 | ecosystem: Environmental > Aquatic > Freshwater > Lake > Sediment | place: Indonesia: South Sulawesi...
CTTCGTTTCTGATTCCCATTTCGCTCAGTCCACTCAACAGGTTAGGAATGGAACAGGTGGGTCCTGTTTCAACTATGGCTGTTCCGCTTTCACCTCTGACCACGTATGACGCAATAAACTTCTCTAGATCGGCGGGCCTCAAATCTATTATGTAGAGGTTCTCGCTGAGTTTTTGAGTGTGCATGAAGCTTCCACTTGGAACTAAGCAATAGAAACGCGGTGATATTTAATCTATGTTTAATCTCCAAGGTTGTCATTGAAAGTTTTTTGGTGTTTAAACCAAAGAAGCTTCAGTTCTGGCTGCATACTAGATATTACTGGAAGCAGAACGAATGTTAGTTCGAGTGGTTCGACAATTAACCTTGGAGGAGGTTCAAAACCGAATCAAAGGTTACGAGAAAGAGTATGGCATGACCTTTGACGAGTTTGAAGAACTATTCTGGAAAAGACAACTAGACAGAAGTCTCCTGGGAGTGTACTCAGAATGGGCTGACTTGGTCCACGCCTATCGAGGCTACGTCGAAGGCGGCGAACTAGACTACTCAATGGAAGAGATACGCGACCTCAAACCCAAGGAAACAGCCCTCCTGACTCCAAAAAGGCTAGAACTGCTCTACAATCTGGCGAGCATGCGACCAGAGTCAATAAACAACCTAGCTTACAAGGCAAAGAGAGACGTCAAGAACGTCTACTATGACCTGAAGGTTCTGAAAACGTTGGGGTTCGTTACATTCAGGAAACGCGGGGAAAGAAACATCGTGCCAGAAACACTGGTTGAGCAAATCACACTCTTGATTCGGTAAGTTTCATCAAAGGCATCTCTTGTTCACTAGCGTTCTGAGTTCACAGTGGAGTTCTTCTGCTGCTGAGAGACAGGCGGACACGTCGAGCTCAGGTATGAGCCTTGGTTCTAGATGTCAAGAATGAACTTGACCGTGACCGTGCCGTTCGCATTTCTAGTGATTTCCATCTGATGATAAGTGACTGCTTTGATTCCAACCTTTGACATGTGCTTTTTGGCGTCAAAAGGCTCTCCCCAGATTTTGGCTCTCAACTTGAGGCCTTGAGCTGTTTTCTTAATAGGTGAAATCCTAAACCTGCTGTAAAGGCAACCTGAAACATCAAACCTGATCAGAAGAGCCTCCAACCAACTGTACAATAGAGCGTATTCGTCTTCGCCTTCTGCCTCAACACTGTCCTCGACTTTAGGTTCAATCTTATCCAGTTCAGTCATCGTTTCAAACGTTGCGCTCGCAGCATTTTCAAAAGCCTCTTCCAAGCTGTCGCCATAGGCAACGATGTAAACATCTGCCGTATGCTCCAGAAACTCAAAGCGCTTCTTCACAGGAGTCATGATCGACGTCATAATAATCATGAAGAGCGCTCAAAATATAAGCGATTTTGGCTGAGCCTAGCCGAATAACCCTAGAGCAAGAAGCAAAGAAAAAGTTGTCACGCTGTCTGCAAAGGAGCTTTCAATCGGAATCACAAAATTGTCTGGATCTAAACCTCTTTGATACGTCAAGATGGCGACGCCGTACGAGATAAGTATGATGATTGACGCTGCTACGATATTTGCCGTGAATAGCGTGGCTGTAAACCTCAGAAGACTGGGAAGGGTGAAGAGTCCCTGTATTGATAAGGACAAGATGGAGTAGACAAGATACATGATCAGAGATGCGCCCCAAGCACCTGATATTTCGATTGAGTGATTTCTGATAGAGGAGAAAGACGACCTAAGAGTGCCCAAAGCAAGTTTGGTGGTTGCGGTTGAACCCACGACTGAGCCAACGTCGCCCATGGTGTCTATCAGAGCGGGATAAACCGTGTAGACTTCTCGTCGTGCACCAACCAGTTCAGAGATCCTGCCCAGCGTTGAGCCAGTTACGTTGACAATAAAGGCAACAAAAACGACTGTGATTAGCGACTCCCTTATCGTTTTGATAAACTCTGGCTCATGGCAGTTCCTGTGAAAAAGATACAGCACAGTCAAGAGCAGAACCAAGCCAATAGCAACAACAACTAGTTGCCCGGTAAATCCGAAGGAGAGGTAAAGACTCACAACTGCAATGTAAGACATTGTAATGAGAAGATCAGACACGGTTGACTCAACAGGATAGAGAATAATGTCAGGATCTAAGCCACGCTTGAAGGAGACGAAAGAAACCAACAGTGTAAGGGGCGAAACAATGATCAATGCCAATGCCATCGTAGCCGTAATCACGCCAAAAACACTTGCGTAGTCAGATGCCGTCATACCCATAAAGAGGCTGCCAAACAACACCGCAACTAGGCTCATGGCAACACTTGCTTCCAAAGTCAACATGACAATGGCTTGAAACAGCATATAGAAACTCTTGGTGTTGCGAGAAAATCGAGGCTGCATCGTTCCAAGATGTAGCGCGGTGCTTAAACGCCCACAGAACAGACCGCCTATGACACCTCTGGCGCTTACGACTTGAGGATATAGAACAATCGCCCATGGGACGAGCCGAAAAAGGCCTATTTGATAGGCAACGACCGTGCCGGCGGCTACTCCAAATATGTTGAAGGCGTATGCCATCAGCGATTGTCTCAAAGAGCCGAAGAAATGGTGCTTATTCGGCGGCATGATGTCGAATCCTCCTCCAAATGTCTGAAAAGAAAACAGTGAGGACAGAATGGAGGAAACTTCCGAAAAGCTGTAGCTCACTTGCCCATGTCGTCTTAGGTGACCATTGCTGAGATTGAGTGTCGCTGCTTGGTGAGAGCCTCTTTGGAAAGAGGATTTTCCCGAGGATTTCTTGACGGTGCCGCATTTCGCTCTCTCCGTGGCGGGTCACGCAATCTTTTCACCTAAGCGATGCCTCAACCTCTCTGCGGTTCATTTATAAAGGTGTTTCCGTGTTGCCCACGCTTTTTGCAGAAAGAGCAAAAATTATCTATGATTAAGCAATTATCTAGTTGCACTGAGGTTGTTTCCGTTTGGGAGTTTTGATCAGATGGTTCGGCTGGAGAAGATAGAGTATAAACCGATATCTGTCCGAGATCTGCTGGTTGAGATGAAAGACCTTTCGGAGTTGATGATAGACCTTGCATACTCTGCAGCGTTGTTTGACAGCAAGCCATTAGCTGAAGAAGTCGTTGAAATGGAGCGACGAGTGGACACGCTCGCCTACCTTCTGGACATGAGTGCCATGGTAGCAGCTAGAGACGCAAAAGGCGCGGAAGCACTGGTGGGAGTCTCAGTTGTGGCCTCAGCAACAGACAAAATCTCAGACGCAGCCGCTGACATAGCAGCAATCGTGCTGAAAGACATTGGTATTCACCCTGCTGTTAGAGAAGCGTTCGAAAGGGTAGAGGAGCACTTGGCTGCTGTTGAAGTCAGGAAGGGCTCCGTCTGGACGAATAAGACGCTAGAGGAACTTGACCTTGCCGCAAAGATGGGAGTCGACGTAATTGCCATCCGCCGAAACAAAGACCTCATAGTGAATCCCGAAGAAAATGAAATGATCAATGAGGGAGACATAGTCACTGTGAGAGGTGCGCCTATGGGCGTTCATGAATTCGAAAGACTGGCTGAACGAACTCAACAAACTTCAAAGAGCTGAGAAACATGGCATCAGAGGAATCATTCAAACAGATCATCGATATGCTTGCTGAACTAAAGGACACGTCTGAACTCATGATGGACCTCGCGTACTCTTCTATACTGTTGAATAGCAATGAATTAGCTGAACAAGTCCAGACACTTGAGGAATTCATGGACGACTTGCACACAAAGTTCGAGCTGTTGGTGCTCACCAGATGTATAAAGCCAGAAGAGTCAAAGAACTTTCTGGGACTTATCAGACTGGGCGTAGTTACAGAGAAGATAGCGGACGCAGCCGCGCAGATTGCCGCAGTAGTGTTGAGGGGCTTGGAGCCGCATCAAGTTTTGAAGTTGGCCATCAAGGAGGCAGAGGAAACAGTGGTTCACGCTCAGGTTTCCAAAAAGTCTCCTTTAGTGGGAAAGACGCTGAAGGAGGCACAGGTTCACGAGGAGACAGGCATGTGGGTGCTTTGCATCAAAAGGGCAGACAAGTGGTTGCGACCGAAACCTGACACCGTGATTGAAGCTGGAGACCTGTTGATCGCTTCAGGCTACGCTGAAGGCGAAGAAGACCTCAAAAGACTCGCCTCCGCAAACAAGCATTCGCCAAGATAGCCCTTTGACATTTCTCTTGGACGTGTGAACATCTTGTTTGAGATCAAAACAGTCAAGATAGAAGTGCCTAAAGACTGCAATGTGGTTCTTGGAACAGCCCATTTCATCAAGACCGTTGAGGACCTCTACGAAGCACTTAAGAACGCTGTTCAGGAAATCAGGTTTGGCATAGGCTTCTGCGAGAGCTCTGGACCATGCCTTATAAGACATGAAGGCAACGACGAAGAGCTCAGGAAACTAGCAAGCAAATATGCTCTAGAGTTGAGCTGCGGCCACTCTTTCATAATCTTCATGAAGAACGCCTTTCCGATAAACACAATGGACAAGATCAAACAGGTTCCAGAAGTTTGCACTGTTCACGCCGCAACCTCCAATCCTCTTGAAGTCATCGTGGCTGAGACTGAACAAGGAAGAGGAATTCTCGGCGTCATTGACGGTTTCAAGAGCAAAGGCGTGGAAAACGAAGCCGACATAAGGGCAAGAAGGGAATTCCTAAGAAAAATCGGCTACAAACTGTAGAGACCCATCGTTCTTGTGTTGGTCTCCAAGAAAGCTTATCTTCATGCTGCAAGACAGAAGTAGGAACTACTGTTTAGACTCGAAATCAAAGCCCGTTTTGGCATGCGATGCGACGAAATTTGAGATCGTCTCACACGCGCGGTCCTCCCGTATGGGGATTTCCGCATCGAGAGAAGCCTAGGCTTCGTCATTTGGTCATAGGCTTAACAGTTTCCGCGTTCTCATACGCTGTCCTCTGGCTTAAATTCAGGGAACTATTGACCGAAGCGATTAGGCGGCTGTTGTATGTTGGACAGATCTCTGCTTCAAAATCGCTCAGTTCAGAAGCGCCACTACTAGTTATCAGATTGACAGACGGTTCCAATCTGAATTTGGCTCTGACATGGCAGCGGTGTGGACTTATCTCTATGACGATTTTTGGCTTGTTGTTTCTCTTCCTATTGTTTCCGCTTGACGGTTCAATCTGGTCCAAGATAGCTTGGTTAGAGTTAGGCTTCATTATAGGCTCAACTTGGAGTTTTATCCGTCTGTCCATTGCCGTTCTAATTGCCTACCACTTCGGCGCCGGTGCCCTTGCAGTAACAGAATTCCTCACAGGGCCCTTCACGGATTTCTTATGGGCTTTGTCCGTGTGGTCTCTTGGACTTTCTACGCTGGCCTCGGCAAAACACAGACGGGTGAGTTAAGATATGGCTTTGATTCTCTATGTCACTTTTGTTCTCATTGTTGCGATTATGCTGTTTTATCTGGTGCGACACTACGTTTTTTCACTCACTGCATTGTATAGGCAGAAAGGGCAGCCGAATTATACTTTGCACGCTTTGAGTTACAGACCGACAGTCTCAATTTTGATACCGGCTCGTAATGAGGAGGCAGTTGTTGGAGCGCTTCTGCAGAGAATCACAGAGTTGACTTATCCCAAAGACAAACTTGAGGTGATAGTAATAGACGATGCGTCAACAGACAACACAGGAAGAATCGCAGAAGGATTTGCACAATCATATAACTACTTCAAGGTAGTCCATCGAGGCCTTAATGATGGGGGAAAAGGCAAATCCGCTGTACTAAACGACGGACTTAAACAGGCCAAGGGCGAGATGACAATCTGTTTCGACGCCGATTATTATCCTCAAATTGATGTTCTCGAGAAGCTAACAGCCTATTTCGTTGACCCAGAGGTCGGCGTAGTTCAAGGTAGAGTGACAGTTCTCAATGAACGTGCAACTTGGGTTTCAAGACTTGTTGCCCTTGAACGAATTGCCGGTTATCGTGTTGATCAATTAGCCAGAGATGATCTAGGGCTAATCCCCCAGTTTGGTGGAACAATGGGTGGCTTCAGGCGCGACATAATTGAATTCTTGGGTGGTTTCGACACAAGAATGTTGACCGAAGACACAGATTTGACCTTCAGAGTTTACCTCGCGGGCTACAAGATTCGGTACGTGAACGATGCAGAATGCTACGAAGAGGCAGTCGAGGACTGGAGGGCTTACTGGCGTCAGCGGCATCGATGGGCGAAAGGCCACATGCAGTGCTTTTTCAGGCATCTAATTCCACTTTTGCGAAGCGGAAATCTGCGGTTGCGAGAAAAACTTGACGGTCTGCTACTGTTGAACGTGTATTTTGTTCCAATCCTCGTGGGTTTGTCATGGCTCTTAGGAGCGATCATCTTTTTCCTCTTCCCAACAACCTGGTTTGAGCCAATTTGGACGTTGCTACCAGTTTTTGTTTACAGTAGCGTTGGAAACTTCGCGGTGTTCTTTGAGGTGGGTGTTGGCACTTATCTGGATAAAAGAATGCGAATAGGCTGGCTCATTCCACTCTTGCTGTTTTCTTATGTTCTCAACACACTTATTTGCATCAAGGCTCTCCTTGACCTAGCCTTCTCAAAAATTGTCGGGAGTAACGAGCATAATTGGGCAAAAACGAATCATAGTGGAGGTGAGATAGAATGTTTCTAGACCCATTTCTTCTGATGTTACTTATGCTGATTCTGTCTCTAAGTGGTGTCATTCTTTTCTTCTTGCCATCAATCATTGAGATTAAGAAGCCTAAAGATAATGGACCTCGCAGAATATTGAAAAAACCATTACAAGAAACGTTGAGGAAATCCACACTCGTTTTAACCTCAAAACCAGATTCAACTTACAACCCAAGCGCTTTAATCGTTTCGCATGGTATTTTGAAAAAAGAAGAAGCGAAAATCCACCGGATCGGCAAGAACACTATGCGCATTTTCGGAGATGCTGCGTTTCCACCGAAACTTGAGTTTTTGGACAATGTCGTGGTTCAGGGCGCACTGACAGTGGGAGATTATTGCGTCTTTCATGGCAGTGTCAAAGCTGAAGGAAACGTATCCATTGGAAACTGTGTGGTGGTAAAAGGAAATTTGGTTTCAAAAAGAAACGTGGACATACAGGAAGAAGCAATAATTGCCGGCTCTGTACACGCTGAAGGCTCAGTTAAGCTTGGTGAAAAAGTGTTTGTAGGATTATCAGTCGTAGCGGAGGGTGACGTTGAACTTTTTGAAAATTCCGAGGTTAAGAAGAACATACTCACGCATGGCGTCATAAGAGTGCTGCGACAGCCCAAACTGGATTTACCCTCTTTCATACAAGACATTGGTTGAGTAAAGAAAACCCTTAAGAGAACGGTTTGTGACTCAATAGATTCGAGGAATCTTTAATGCCGACTCACGGAAGTCTTTCAAAGGCTGGGAAGGTTAGAGGTCAGACTCCGAAGATTGCGCCGATCGAGAAGAAGAGACCGTCGCCTAGAATGCGCTCTCGACGCAACTATGAGAAAAGGATAATTCTGCAGCGCAAGGCAGGACAGAACTGGGTCTAAGCCACTTCATTTTGAGATTGTCTCTAACTCCTTACACGTTACTTTTCAACGTAAAAGCAGATACAAACCACCTGCCCGATTAGAGAATGGACCGTGCTTGGTGTTTCCTTGTTAAGATGAAATTGCTTTGGCCTAATGAACTCGACTTTTATGTTTTCTAGGTATTCGTATTCAATGAAAAAGTTCAAAAAAGATGGATGACGATTGTTTGAAGTCTATTGTTTTCCGAGATGTTTTTTATCTTCAGTTCTGCAAATTAGATGTATGGTAGAATTGAACAAACGAAGTACAACAGTCACACTGGCTATCCTTAACACAATATCATTGGGTAATCTTGCTCTCATGAATCATACAATAAGAGCAATTCAAGCATTTTTTCCAACTATAAGCACTCAAACTCTTGATGTCATTCTTTCAACGACATCACTTATGCTGGCTGTTCTCAGCGCCTACGTATTACACAAATTCTCTCACCAACGAGCCCCAGAAAATCCCCACAAAACAATGTCCTGAAATCTGATGCCTGAATATTCAGAAGCAAACGCATTTTGTGTGTAGGATAGAATTTCTATTCCCAAACTCAAACTACGGTTGACAAGCAACTTTGTTATAGCGGAAAAGTTATTGATGAACCGAGGAGACTCATAACGCAAAGAAGGAAGCGAATAGAATGCTCGAGCGAGTAGAAACAACATTGTGCCTAATTATCTCGTTGGACGGCAAGATAACAACTGGGTCAACCGATAACTTAGATTCAGATTTGGATTGGAAGAGGGTTGTTGGCGTCAAAGAAGGATTTTCGCAATACTATGAAGTGGAACATTCGTTAGGACCAAACTACCTAAACACTGGTCGTGTATTGGAGAAAGTAGGATTCAACAACAAGAAAGAAGCGCCGCAGAAGGAATCGTTGAGATTCGTGGTCGTGGACAGAAAACCACACTTGAACAAGAACGGAATAGATTACCTGTGCAATTGGCTCGAAAAACTGCTCATCGTGACAAACAATCTTAAGCATCCAGCATTTGAGCTTCAAAACAAACACAAGAACCTCGAGATAATATATTATAAAAATGAGATTGACTGTGCTGACTTGCTAGTGAAGCTGAAGAAGGATCATGAAATGGAGAAGATAACAATCGAGTCGGGTGGAACTCTGAATTCTGTATTTCTCCGAAATTGTCTAATTGACCACGTAAAAATTGTAGTGGCGCCATTAATCGTCGGGGGAAAAGACACATCATCACTAGTTGATGGCTTCTCTCTCACAGACCAATCTCAACTGCATTTGTTGAAAGCCCTAAAACTGAGAGAATGCAAGAAATTAGAAAATTCATATCTGCTTCTGGAATACGATGTAATCAACAACACAGTTATCGAGTGATTCTCTTCAACGAAGCAAAGAAAAGAGAGCAACGAGAATGGAGCTTTCTTCTGGTACTCTTTTTGAGCCAGTTTTAGCTGGTTGGATAGAAATTCTGTACAACCAAGCGGGCCATTCGCTTCTTCTAGGGCGCTTCTCTGAAGTAAGATGAAGCCTCTGGGAAACCATCGATTAGCTCGGTTCTCTTGTGCCATCTTTGATTGTCCTTGATTGTCTTCAGAAGACAAGCCGCTAACCATTCTTTGACCTCATTCTTATCACCAAGAGAAGAGTGAATCCTCTCACTGATTCTTGTCGCAGTGTCCTCGGAGACGTAACGCGCGTTTCTGACCCATCTGCTGCGTTTCACTGTTTCTTCCTTCGACCATGAATTGATTGCCACCGAGTAGACCAGTATGTTTTCTTCAACAAAACGTCTGAATTCATCTAACATCGACCTTTCCTCGCCTGATGTGCCCACACAGAGAAGAAACGCGTCGAGAAACATAGAATAGCAACATTGACACTTTGTCGTTGATGCGCCCTCGGGCAGACATTCAAAACAGTTAAAGGGTCGCCCCCTGTAACGCTCGCATGTTACAGTCACAGCGTCCTTTTGGTTCTCTTTGCAGACATCCTCGGTTAGTTTTCGAAAAGAAGGCACCGAGGGTTCAACAGAATTAACAATGTGAACAAGCTTCTTAATGGCACTCACCTTCTGGTGTGTAGGTTGACCGAGAAAACCGAAAGCTTTTGATTCGATGGCAGTCTCAGCTTGCTCCTTCGCTAGCCACTTCTCGAGCGACTTAACATGCAGCGTGAGGATTTCTCTTTGCTGTTTGTCCTGACTGTTCTGGTCGTGATAGCCAAGAGTGTCCAATAGGTCGCGGCCTTCGCATCCTATCTTCACAGGGTTAGAGAACCGATCTTGACCTATCTCGGCGCAGAGGATGTCGATGCTTCTTGGGAAAAAGGGACACAGTCGACAGAACTCTGCCATTTGAGCGCGTATCAATCGCTGATCCACGGTTAGTTTGCCTAACCTGCCTTGCATTTCATTTATTAGACTGATTTCGCTGTCCCAGTTTTCAGGGTCATCGGTTAGCTTAACATTGTGCCACAAGTTCCAGATTTTCCCCATCTCAACATCAGTGTTATTGATAACTATCTCGAACCCCAAAGGAACATGTTCATAGGCTATGAGCTTCGCGTTCATCTCACACTCTCCTAACTGATCATTTTCCCCAATCAATTCTGAGAGAATCGGTTCTTAAGACTTAGTGACATAGAAATTCTATCCAACCAAACCAACCAGCTTTGATCATGCACAAAAGCTATAGCGGATCCGAGCCCGTATCTTAAAGAACAGGCACGCGCGCGCTAAGGTGTCTGAAATTGTGTGATTGGTGTAAGGAGCATGGTGCTGGCAAGAAATGGTATCTTAACATTAAGAACTATTCAAGAGAGATTCTCAAAGACAAGGCGGCAATCGAAGCAGCAAACGCGTATTTCATGGGAATAGAATCTGTCACAAGAAAGCCGATGGGACCGCCTCCAATTCTCAACATTCATGATGATAAGAAATTCGCTGAATATGTGAAACTTACGGAAGAGGCTATAAGAACGAATTCTCCGCACAGAGGACAGGTGGTTCCACTTGAAGACGTGAAGAAAATCATTAAACTTTCAGGACCGACAGCCAAGATATCTTGTGTATGTAGAAGAGCGGTTAGAGCGAGTTTCGATGAAAAAACCTGCATAGCCTTAGGACCACTCTATCTAGAAGTCGGCAAAGACTGGCCCGACTACACGAGAGGAGGCATAGACTACATCTCTAAGGAAGAAACACAGGAGTTAATGGAGGGATTCAATAGAAAAGGGTATGTAGCCACGATTTGGAGAGATTTCGACTCTCCCGCGATAGTAGGATTCTGCAACTGTGAATTTCCAACGTGTGGTGCAATCCGTGCAAGAAGGTATTATGGCGACTGGTTTAACTTCTTCATCAGGAAGGCCGAGCATGTTGCCTTGCAGAACTATGATAGATGTAACGGCTGCCGTGTCTGCGTGTCACGTTGTCAATTCGGAGCCATATCGTATTCTCCATACTCGGAAAAAGCGATTATCAACATGAAGACATGCGCAGGCTGTGGTTTATGTCGTGATGTCTGCCCTCAGAAAGCGATACAGCTCATGCCTCGCACCCAGATTCAGGCAGTGAAGGAGATGTGGTAAAATGGCATCTCTAAGACAACTAAACTTTCCAGAATACACAGTGGCTGTGGAAGTTGATGATGAAAAATGCGTAGGTCCATTTGAGTGTGGGAAATGCTTACGAAATTGCCCGGCGGCCGTGTTCAGGACCTACCCGAAGAAAAGAGTAAAGGGCAAGATCTGTAAGGATTGGGGAGTAGAAGCACCTAACGATGCTTTTTGCTGGAGCTGTGGTGTCTGCACTAAGATTTGTCCAACAAAAGCCATCACGATAGCACGTAGGAAATGAAGTCGCGCTATTCTCGGTGCGCGCGCGCTAAATTTGGTTGGTTGGTTGGATAGAAATTCTATGCACACACTCAGCTCAGTTTGTTGTTCTGTTCGCTTCACTTTTTCGAACTATATACAGCACTATTCCAACCAATATCAGGATGCAACCAAAAAGGATCTCCATATGTCCTTGTGTGCGCAGTTCTCTTCCAGTGATTTGTGAACCCAATGAATTCCCTACTGAAAGAACCTGACCACCATAACAAATCACGGCAGCACCCAGAATGAGCAGAGCTAATGAGACTGCTTTAAGCACGCGAACAAATGCCTGTGCCTTCCAGATACGTGGATTCAAGACTCTCCATGAGATGAGAAAACCAACGATTCCTGCTGCAGCGTTGATTATAGTCTGCCAGATGAAAAACTCCCGTTTAACGGCATCATTCCAATCCATCCAGTAAGATTGCATATGCCAAGCCCTTATGATCACTGTG
>Ga0315309_1002049_pt1 | contig 11883 bp, 10 predicted proteins | sample TDP4_MG_FD_203080 | JGI IMG/M metagenome (GOLD analysis project Ga0315309, IMG submission 203080) | Freshwater sediment microbial communities from Lake Towuti, South Sulawesi, Indonesia - TDP4 | ecosystem: Environmental > Aquatic > Freshwater > Lake > Sediment | place: Indonesia: South Sulawesi...
CCATTCGTTTTCGTTTGACATTTTCAGTTACCCTTCAATCCTAATAACGATGGATTTCTTGTATATGTTGTTTTAGAAAGGTTAAAAGTTCACCTTACGGAGATATTATTGCTTGAGGGGGAAAAGAGAAATGAAGAGGGCAGCTTGTTGGGTAATGCTAACGCTGCTATTGATAGGTATATTGACATTTGCGTTTAATATCCAACTCGTTGAAGCAGAGCCTAGCACATTGTATATAAATGGTGGTACTTCCCGAACCTCAATAGAACAGTGGTCTAGTCCAGCTATGAAGTCTTTTCTTGAAAATAGATTGGATACGCGATTGATGGATGATTTTCAGCTCCCCTTTGAAGTTAGCGATGAGTGGGGGTTCGGCAGTGAATTAAAGCGGAGTGATTTTGCTTTTGGGGATGATGATTCTGCTGAGTTGGTGATTGGGCTAGATGATGCGCAACCAAACAGCTGCTCAGAACTGGTGAATCTTATTGTGAGTGATGGTGGAGAGATTGTCAATACGGTTTCAATGGATGGTAAGGTTGCAGCTATTGTAGCTGGCATACCTTATGAGGAGTTGTCTTCTTTAACGGGGGAAATTAAGGCCACAGAATTGGCAAGATATGTTGAGCCTAACATAAGGTTTGAGATAGATTTCATCCCAAACGATCCGGGCTGGCCAAAACAATGGGGACCACAGAAGATAGAGGCAGATTGGGCTTGGAATACCACTATGGGCGATCCATCCGTCCTTGTGGCAGTCGTTGACACTGGAATAGACTGGAATCACCCCGACCTTGCTGATAATTATGTTCCGCTTGGTTATGATTGGGTGAATAACGATCCTGATCCCATGGACGATCATGGTCATGGAACGCACTGTGCAGGCGTTATCGCAGCTGCTATTAACAATAATATAGGCATAGCTGGGCTCGCTCAGGTTCGAATCATGGCTGAAAAGGCTCTTAATCAATCTGGACAGGGAAAGCTAGACGACTGCGTTAAGGCGATTATTCACGCAGTAGAACAGGGTGCCGACATCATAAGCAATAGTTGGGGCGGCACTGGGTACAGCGCTCTTCTTCACGATGCTGTGAGATATGCCCATGATCATGGAGTGCTGGTGATTGCTGCGGCTGGAAATGATGCCACCGAATGTAAGCACTATCCTGCAGCTTACGAAGAGGTGGTTGCTGTGACCGCAACAAACAAAAATGACCATCCAGCTTGGTTCACAAATTTCGGGGAGTGGGTTGAGGTTGCAGCGCCAGGAGTTGATGTGTACTCAACCTGGTGGAATGATACTTTTATGTATAATAGTGGAACTTCGATGTCAGCTCCTCACGTGGCTGGCGTCGCTGCCCTGATTTGGAGTCAATTCCCGAGCATAACGAGAGATCAGGTGCGAGCTCAGCTAAGGTATACGGCTGAGGACTTGGGTAACCTTGGGTTTGATGAGTACTATGGACATGGGAGAATTAACGCAAGAAGAGCTGTGGAACAAACTCTCCCCGAACATGATGTAATCCTTCTGCATTGGAAGGTACCTTGCGTTTTGAAACCCTTTGACGTGGCAACGATCAACGGCACTCTATTGAACTTTGGGGCTAGTAACGAAAATAACATAACGGTGCAGCTATTAGTTAATAGTAGCGTCGCTGACTCTAAATTCATCGATCATCTTGAGAGTGGTGCGTCAACTACTGTTGGTTTTGCATGGAGTTCGACGGTTGAAGGAAAATGTAACATCACAATTTATGTGGTGCCTGTAGACGGTGAAATATTAACGGAAAATAACGTCTTGTCCGAATGCGTTACGGTCAGGTCCTCAAAAATTATCATGGTTTCGAACGATTTTCCAACAATACAGAAAGCCATAAATGAAGTGAATGATGGATACACAATCCATGTTATGCCTGGAATATACCATGAACACGTAATCATAGACAAGTCTCTAACACTTACCGGGGAGAAACCTAACACCACCGTTATTGACGGAAACGGAATGAAGTCTGTCATTATGGTGGCGGATATTCAAGGTGATGTGACCGTCAGTGGATTTACCGTACAAAACAGTGGACGAATGAGGACGGGTGGCGGGGTCATTTTAGACTGTTCCTCCAATATTAACATTAGTGGAAACATAATAAGAGACTGCGGCTATGGAATTGAACTGTTCGGTTCTATCAATAACATCATTGTTAAGAATACCATTTCGAATTGTGAATGGGGTATGTATCTTGATAGGTCGCATGGAAATCTTCTTAAAGATAATCACATGATTAATAACACTTATAATTTTGATATTGAAAAATCGATAATGCTTTCAGATTACATAAACGAGATAGATACTTCAAATACTGTAGATGAAAAGCCTATTTACTATTTGGTAAATCAATACGACAACACAGTTCCATCCGACGCGGGATACGTAGCTGCTATAAATTCTACGAGAATCACTGTGAAAAACCTAAACCTCACAAACAACGGCCAAGGTGTTTTATTCGCCAATGCACACAACTCCACTATAGCAGGTACGCACATCTCAAACAATCGGGTAGGCATTCTTCTAGTACAATCCAGTAATAACATAATTAACAGCAATGTGGCTGTAGATAATCTTTTTGGCATTTGGTTAGAATCTCATTGCAAAACGAATATTATCAACGACAACGAGGCATCGAAAGGTATAGCTGGCATAGTGCTACGCCGCGAATCAAGCAACAACATAATTAGCGACAACGAGGTGTCAGAGAATAAGTTCTCACTAGGAATGGGGATATGTTTGGAGCATTCTTCCAACAACAATATTTTCTATCATAATAACTTCGTCAACAACATACGTCAAGTCTCACTATTGAACTCATACTTTAACGTTTGGGACGACGGTTATCCTTCTGGCGGGAACTATTGGAGCAACTATGCGGGTGTTGACTTCTATTACGGCCCCTATCAAAATCTAACGGGCAGAGATGGAATTGGAGATGAACCTTACATTATGGACGCAGATAATCGAGACAGGTATCCGCTTATGGGACGCTGGCCACCTCTATTGGGTGATTTGAATTTTGATGAGATAGTAGACATAGAAGACATGTACTTCGCTGGATGTGCCTTCGGCTCTAAACCCGGCCATCCAAGATGGAGTCCCATAGCCGACGTAAACAAAGATGAAATTATAGATATATCGGATATCTACCTCATAGCCCTGAACTTTGGAAAAGCACGCCCATAACAGTAAAACATACAAAACATCAATTCCTTTTTTCTTCTTAATAGCCACCACATAGTCAGCAGAGAATTATGTTTTGATTTAGTATTTTTCGAGCAGTTTTAGCAGTATCGCTTTTGCTGAGTAAAGTCTGTTCTCGCTCTGCTCATATATTATTGATTTTGGGCTTTCGATAACGTCTGGGCTGATCTCGCATCCTCGGTGAATGGGCATGTCGTGCATCACATAGGCTTTACTCTCCTTTAACAGTTCTTTGTTTATTTGGTAGGGTATCATGAGTTTGGTGCGCTTTTCCTTCTCCGCGGCGTATTTGGGGTCTTGGAAGAATTCCATGTCAATCCACGTGTCTGTGTAAACGAAGTCCGCGTCTTTGACCGCTTCCTTAACGTCTAACGTTGTTTCATATAACCCGGTTTTTCTGGCGTTTTGCAGGAGTTCTTCATCCCTCGAAGGCTCGTTGAACATGGGTGTTACGGTTGTTATCTTAACTCCAGTTTTTGTGCATCCTTCAATGAGCGAGTTGCATACGTTGTTGTGAATGCCCACGTAAACGAGCTTCACGCCTTTTAGCGTGCCTTTCTTTTCTTTTATCGTCATCAAGTCTGCTATCGCTTGGCTTGGATGGTATTTTTCGTCGCATCCGTTGATTACCGGAACACGGGAAGCCTCAGCCATCACCTGCAAATCAGCGTTCCTAATCAATCTCGCCATTATGCAGTCAACGTTTCGCGACAAATACTGTGTTTCATCATAAATGTCCGCTATGGTGAAGTTTGTTGTTCTCCAATCTATGTACAGGGCGTGTCCGCCAAGCTGAGTCATGGCGACCTCAAAAGAAACTCTGGTTCTGGTTGAGGTTTTCTGGAAGATCATGGCTAATGATTTGCCGTTTAGGGCGGTTCGATATTTTTCGGGATTACGCTTGACTTCAATGCCTTTATCAATTATCTCCATAAGTTGCTGTCCAGACAAATCTTTGAAACTAATTAGGTGCATTTCTATCTCTTCCTAACCTTTTGAGGCTTCAACAGGTTTTAGTAATTATAAGCTTTGTGGAAACATTTTATTTCATATATTTGCATCTTGTCTATGGAAGCATGTCAATGATTTTGATTGCGGCTTCGAGTAGAGATGTGGCAAGCGTCAACATCGCAAGGCAGATTCTCAGTCATCATGATTTCATGAAGGATACGGAATTTCAAGGAAGTCCCACGTATGTGGCTGAGGTTAATGGAAAAAATGTTAAACTTGTGACTTTGAGCGAGGAGACGATATACGCACAAAACCTTGCAGATTTCTTCGGTGGGCTGGAACTTGTGATTTTCGTTTCAAAACACAGCAGCATAAGCGGTACTCCCACGCTGTCAGTACACACGCCAGGTAATTTAGGCGAAGCAGAATTGGGCGGTTTTTCAAGGAAGGTTTCGGTTTCGCCAGCAAATGCCATGAGAGACGCTTTAACAGTGATGATGCGTTTTAAGAAAGAACTGCGGCTTGACTACGAAGTTTCTTATGAATGCACCCACCACGGACCGTCCTTAAACGTGCCCACAATGTTCGCCGAGTTGGGGAGTTCGCCTAAACAATGGAGTGACCTGAAAGCTGCCGAGGCTGTTGCCCGTGCAGCTATGGAGGCCGTTTTAAAGTTCGGTGAGTCTAAGGCTACGGCTGTGCTTGGTATAGGCGGTCCCCACTATAACGAGAGGTTCACTCGTATGGCTTTGGAAAATGAAATAGCTTTTGGCCACATAATTCCCAAATATGCTATTCCATGTATAGATGCGGAAATTCTCAGGCGATGCGTGGAGAAAACGTTAGAAAAAGTTGAGTTTTCGGTTTTGGATTGGAAGGGAATAAAAGGCGAGCACAAACCGAAGCTTGTTGAAATGCTTAAGAAAATGGGCCTTCCATTCAAAAAAGTCTAATATCCGAAAAGTTCTCGGTAACAGCCACCCCCCTAAGGAAAAAGTTAATAGAATTAGTGTGATTTATCTATCGAGACTCGACACCATAGTAACGTTTATATCAAATTAGAGCGTTGAGTGTGCGATACACATGGGCTTGAGATCATTCCTAACACAATGCGCGAGAACACTGAAACTCGCCGTAAAACCAGGAAAAAGCGAGCTCTGGCTGTCAATAAAAATATGCTTCCTAGGCATAGGCGCAATTGGCCTAATCGGATTTATCATTAAACTGTTGGGATCAGTTCTGCAACCGGCAGCAAGCTAAAAGGAAGAAACATCATGGAGAAAAGGGAAGAAGAATCTCTAACAAAGATTTTTGCTGTGAAGACGACAACAGGGCAAGAGAAAAACGTAGCTAAACTTGTTGCTGCAAGGGTAGAAATGAATAACATACCCATAAAAGCCATCCTTGTGCCCGAAACGCTAAGGGGATACGTCTTTGTGGAAGCAGAAGGACCACATTTCGTAGAAGAAGCCATAGCGGGGATAAGGCACATCCGTTCCAGGGTTCCAGGCATCGTAAGTTTCTCCGAAATTGAAAGATACATCGTCAGAAAACCCATAATCGAAGAGCTAAGCGAAAACGACATCGTAGAAGTGACTGGTGGGCCGTTCAAGGGCATGCGCGCAAAAATAACCCGTATTGACTTGGCTAAGGCGGAAGTCACCCTCGAGTTGTTAGAAGCGACTTTCACCTTGCCAATAACCGTACATTCCGATTACGTCAAACTGATGGAAAAAGCAAAAACCGAAAGCGGTGAAACGTAAATGGCTGAGAAAAAAGTTGTAGAACTACTCGTAAATGGAGGTCAAGCAACGGCAGGACCACCATTGGGCCCAGCCCTCGGTCCATTAGGCGTAAACGTCATGGCTATTGTGAACAAGATAAACGAGCTTACGAAAGACTATGCGGGGATGAAGGTTCCCGTGAAGGTCACGGTTGATCCTGAAACCAAAGCGTTTGAAGTCGGCGTTGGAATACCTACAACGTCTGCTTTGATTGTTAGTGAATTAAAAATAGAGAAGGGATCTGGAACGCCGAGCACGCAGAAGGTTGGAAATCTCTCTATAGAACAAGTGGTTCGCATAGCAAAGATTAAGCGGCAAGAGCTTTTGGCAAAGACGTTTAAGTTGGCTGCCAAGGAAGTTTTGGGAAGCTGTATCAGTATGGGTGTTACGGTTGAGGGCAAGGATCCGCGTGAAATGCAGAGAGAGATTGATGAAGGTAGGTATGACGAAATATTTAGTAAGAGTGAAGGATAAAAGAATATTTTGTAAACAGTGAAGTTTGTATACCGATCGTACTCTCGCGTGTACGATTAGTGTGCGCGAGCTTAAGTATAATTTATTACTACATATGTAGTTGTTTTATGGGGGAAAAGATGTCGGAGCAAAGGGTTTTTGTTGGTCGAAAGAGGCAACTTTCAAGGTTAGACCGATTTCTTGAGGATGCTTTGGCGGGTAAAGGTGGTGTCTGCTTCATCACTGGTGAGGCTGGGTCAGGGAAAACTGAGTTGTTTAAGGAGTTTTTTGCGCGGTCGCAGGGCAAGTATGCTGACTTGGTTGTTGCGGTGGGTAGGTGTAATTCCCAGACGGGTGAGGGAGAGGCGTATCTTCCCTTCAAGGAGATTTTGCGTCTTTTGACTGGGGATGTTGAAAGGGAGTTGTCTGGGCAGGCTATTTCGCCTGAGAATGCCAACAGACTAAAAAAGCTATTTAGCAATACCGGGGAGGCTATTGTTTGGCTTGGTCCCAATCTAGTAGATATCTTTGTTCCTGGCAGTCAGTTGATGACTAAGGCCGGGATCTACGTCGCCAAGAAGGTTGGTTGGGCTAAGAGGCTTGAGAAGCTTATTGAGAAGAGGAAAGGAGCTGAGTATCGCCCTCCTCAGTTGACTCAGGCTAGCTTATACAATGAGTATGCCCAAGTCTTGTTTAAGCTCGCTGAAAAGGCCCCTCTGGCGCTGGTTATAGATGACCTTCAATGGGTTGACCTCTCCTCCTTGGAATTGCTGTTTCATCTGGGAAGGAAAGTGGCTGGGAACAAGATACTCATAGTTGGGGTTTATCGTCCCAGCGACATAGCCATGGGAAGAAGGGGGGAAAGGCATCCTTTGGAGCCCATAGTCCATGAGTTGGGGAGGACTTGGGGTGAAATCTATGTAAATTTAGATCTTTCTTTGGAGAAGAAGGAGGAGAGGGCGGAAGTTGAAGACTTTGTTAGAGACTATGTTAACAAAAGGTATTCTCCCAACACCTTTGATGAGGGCTTCATAAAACTGATAACCCGCCAAACCGAGGGCCTAGCGTTATTCATCGTGGAGTTGTTGATGAATCTCGAAGAGAAGGGTTTGATTAGAAGGGATGAGGAGGGGACATGGCACCAAGCGGAGGAAATACATGTCCAGGCCCTTCCGGCTAAGGTGGATTCTATCGTAGAAGAACGGGTAAGGCGACTGAATGACAGGGAGAGAGGTATCTTGACGTGCGCTGCGGTAGAGGGGGAGAACTTTACCGCCCAAGTCATATGCAAGATAGAGAATGTCAGTGAAAGAGATTTGGTTGATATTTTAGAGGATGATTTAGGTAAGAGACATCGGCTGGTTGAGGAGCGAGGGTTTGAAGTTACTGATGGAAAGGAGGCTTATCTGTACCGCTTTAGTCACTGTACCTTCCAAAAGCGCCTCTACGATGATCTAGGTCCAATTAGAAAGAAGATTCTTCACAAAAAGATCGGTGAGTGTTTGGAGGAACTGTACAAAGAAAGGTTGACGGAAGTTGCGCCCAGACTGGTCCGCCACTACGAAGCGGTTGAGGACTACGAAAAGGCTTTGGACTACGGTTTGATGGCTGCCCGAGCCCAGAGGAGACAGCTTGCTTTCCAAACAACCATAGATTGGGACGAGAAAGCCTTAGCCTTCTTAGACATGTTGCCGGACACCGAGGCCAACAAGGGGCAAAAGGTGTATGTAGGGCTGATGCTGGCGTCCGTTCATGACATGCTGGGGCACAACAGAGAGGTTTTGCGGATACTTCCTCCCTTGGAGAAGCTTGCCTCCGAGATTGGTGATCGTTATTCACTGGCAAGAATTCACGTGATTCTCGGCTATTTGCTGGAACAAGATCTAAAATGGGATGAAGCTTTAGAAAAATTGCGGAATGGCTTGAAAATAAGCGAAGAGTTGGATGATGTGGAGAACGTCATCTGGGCCCATTATGTGCTCGGAGAGTTGAATTTGTTTATTGGAAATTTCGACAAGGCAGCTGAGCACTTTAGAGATGGGATAAAAATCGTGGAGGAAAGGAGAGGACTAGAGAAATGGCGAGCATCCACCCATTATCAGACACTTAGTGATGTTTATAGAGTTAAAGGTGATCTAGATGAGGCTGAGGATATGTGTAGAAATGCTATGGAATACAGTGAAATGGCGGACAACCCCGTTCTGATGTCCTACGCTCTGGTTCATTGTGTTATGACTTGTGTGGACAAGGGGGATGTCGAGAAGGCAAAGGAACTGGGTGAAAGAGGTCTTAAGCTTGCGCAAGAGGTTGGGAACACTGGGGGCATTCTTCAGAATTGTTTTAGCCTTGGCTATGTATACGCGCTTAATGGAGATTATGAAAGAAGTATCGAATATTGCGGACAAGCTAAAAAATTGTCCGATGAATCTGGGGCATACAAAACCGCGGCTGTCATGGCTGAAGCGATTAGGGCTTATAGTTATCTACACTCTGGTGACTTCGAAAAAGCATTCAAATGCCTTGCAACAAATTTTGAATTGGCACCACCAATCTTTAAGGGCACGATCTGCCGTTTCTATGGAGAAGCCTATTCCCTTAAGAGTCCTCCAGAATATGATAAGGCCCAGAGCAACTTCGAGAAGAGCATCGAGATGTGTGAAAGGCTTGGCATGAAGATCGAACTTGGACGCGCCTACGCCAGCTACGGAAAGGCTCTCAAACAGAAGGGTGAACCAGAAAAGGCAAGGGAATACCTATCCAAGGCCATAGGCCTATTCGAAGAGTGCGGAGCAAAACTAGACTTGGAAAATGCAAAGGCTGCAAGGGTTTGATAATAGTGCCTCTGCTGGAGAAACTAGCATCATATGCATAGCTAGTGTTAAGTGATGATACGGTGTATATGCGGAAGAAATTACACATACTGAGGTTTTTAATTCCCAAGTTTTTGTCCTTTTATATTTTACTCCTATGAATGTATAAGAGAATATTTTTATAATCGCGTTGTATTCCCTCATTGGCACGAGGCCCTTAAAATGCCCCTAGATCAGAAAACGATATTAGCTTCGGTGAAAGAAGCAAAGGAAAAGTCTGAAAAAAGAAAGTTTACTCAATCGATAGAACTTGTTCTAAACCTTAAAGAAATTGACATGAAATCGCCTGAGGGCAAGATTCAAGAAATTATAGAACTGCCATATTCTTTGGAAAAGCCGAACAAAATATGTGTTATTGGTTCTGGAGAATTAGCCCTAAAAGCGCGAAGGGCAAATGCAGACCTCGTCATAGAAAAGGCTGAATTGGATGGGTTGGCTGGTAAAAAGCGGGAGCTTCGGAAAATTGCTAATCAATATGACCTTTTCATAGCTGAGGCTCCCTTAATGCCTTTGGTTGGTAAAATTCTAGGCCCGGTTTTAGGCCCGCGGGGGAAAATGCCTGTTCCGGTTCCGCCCACAGCAGACATAACAAGTCTAATAGCAAAGCATCGCAAGACAGTCGTTGTAAGAATGCGTAACCAGCCAATTATGCAATGTCGTGTCGGAACGGAGGGCATGAAAGAAGAGGAAATAGCTGAAAACGTTCAGGCTGTTTTGATGGTTATAGAGGGAAAACTTAAAAAGGGAATGAAAAACATCAAGTTCGCCTACATAAAAACATCCATGGGCACGCCCGTAAAGATTAGACCGTAAGAGAGGAACCCGATGCCGTCCCAACAGGTTTTGCAAGAAAAAATCAGCGAAGTTGAAGAGCTTATGCAGCTATTAAAGCAATACAAGGCTGTTGGAATAGCCGGCTTGCAGAAGGTTAGAGCGGCGCAATTGCAGGAATTCAAGAGAAACCTGGCAGACAAGGTGTACATGAGAGTCATAAAGAACACGCTGATGAAGTTAGCGATTGAAAACTGCAAAGAAAGAAGGGAACTGAAGAAACTCACGGATTACTTAACCGGGTCAAACGTTTTTCTCTTCACAGATTTGAATCCCTTCAAGTTGGCATTAATCCTTGAAAAGGGAAAAGTCAAGACAACAGCGAAATCTGGTGACATAGCAGCCTTTGACGTTGTGGTTCCAGCAGGAAACACGGGACAGCCTCCGGGCCCAATAATCAGTCAGTTGAACGCCGTTGGATTACCCACAAGAATTGAGGCCGGAAGCGTCTGGGTGAGCAAAGACACATTAGTTGCTAGGAAAGGTGACGTGATATCTGAAAGGCTTGCAAGCGTCTTATCAAAGCTTGGAATAAAACCCGTCGAAGCTGGACTTGTAATGATGGTTATGTACGATGACGGCTTAATAATACCTCAAGAGCAGCTTCGAATAGACATAGAGGAAACTAAACAGAGCATCGAAAGGGCTCGTGCAGACGCTTTTGTGTTGTCTTTGAGCATAGCGTATCCTGTTCCTGAAAACATTGTAGTGCTTTTGCATCGTGCCCATCGAGAAGCCTACACGCTTTCGGTGAATGCGGCTATACCAACCAAGGAAACAATAGGGGAGTTGATTAGAAGGGCGCATGGGGAAATGTTAAGTTTGAGCGGTGAATTGTCCTCTTTGGGAGAAAAGGCGCTGCCAGTTGAAAAGGCTGAAAAAAGTTAAAATAGTTGAGTGGAGAGGTGAAAGGGTATGGAATACATTTACGCGGCGATGCTCCTTCACAAGGCTGGAAAAGAGATAAACGAGGAAAACCTAACGCAGGTTTTGACAGCGGCAGGCATAAATGTTGACGTAGTAAGAGTGAAGGCGTTGATGGCTTCTTTGGCTGAAGTCAACATCGAAGAAGCAATTAAGTCTGCTCCAACAATGATGGCTGCGTCCACAACAGCACCACCTGCGACAGCTGCACCAGCGTCAGAAGCCAAGCCAAAAGAAGAGAAGAAAAAGAAGGAAGAGGAAGAAAAGGCAAAAGAAGAAGCAGCACTCGAAGGCTTAGGAGCACTATTCGGTTAGGAAACTCTTTTTCCCATTTTGCGATTTTCTTTCTTTATAAAAATTTTAATGCTTTAGTCCTTTCCAGAGCATCAACGGTAGCCATCCGCAGATGATCATCACTGTGCCTGGAAAAGGTCCAGGTCGATAGGTAAGCAATAAGGCTTCGAAAATGAAGAATGAAACGGACATCGCCATAACTGATGAAATTGCGAAAGATTTACCAAATTTTTTGAAAGTTTGAATGGCGAGGAGTCCTGCGAAGAAAAAATCTCCCAAGCCCAGCAGCATTATTCCGTTCAATGCTGGTAGGATTGGCAACGCAACCACCACTGGAAGGTTGAGGCTGACGGTCGTTGTTGCCGCAGAAACCATGGTTCCCGTTACCAAGACTAAGATCACGTCCATGATTGTTAACAAAGTGGAGAAAATGAGTGTTGTTTTCCACGTGAACAAGCTTCCGAGATAAAGAATTATTAAAACTGCGAAGACTATTCCATACAAGTTCAAGAGATACGGAAACCATATG
>Ga0315309_1002052_pt1 | contig 11875 bp, 9 predicted proteins | sample TDP4_MG_FD_203080 | JGI IMG/M metagenome (GOLD analysis project Ga0315309, IMG submission 203080) | Freshwater sediment microbial communities from Lake Towuti, South Sulawesi, Indonesia - TDP4 | ecosystem: Environmental > Aquatic > Freshwater > Lake > Sediment | place: Indonesia: South Sulawesi...
CTTGCATTGAAGAGGTTAAACGCACGGGACTTCGTGTTTGTAGGCGACCTAATCCATGATTCAAAGGCTGCTGAAAACGCGGGTGGTAAATCAATCATAGTTAATAGAAGCTCATCGGTGAAGCTTGAGTTTCATGCCGACTATGTTGCGGAGTCTCTCACTGAAATCCCAGCGCTCATCTCACGCGTTTCATAGTTGATGGGTCTCATCAACTGTAACGGCTTGTGTTCATCATTATCTTCAGAGCTACGTCGTTGGATGGATGCGCGAAAAACCTGATCCGCTGCGGAAAGACTGGTCAATACCTCATTCTTCGTAAAGGAATAATATGACCCTCGCCATTGATAATCGCTGATACCTCATTGACCGAGTATGCGATTGAGCTTAACGGAGTTCGAAAAGCCTACGAGAAAAAGGGCTTGAAGAAGAGGCTGGTGAACGCCCTCACCCTTAGGGGGTTTGTTGGAGAGAAAACTACGGCATTAGACGAAGCCTCCCTTAAGGTTAGGCGGGGGGAGGTCTTCGGGCTTCTCGGTCCTAACGGCGCCGGTAAGACCACTATGATTAAGGTCCTGACCACCATCCTTACCCCTGACTCAGGCACAGCTATCGTGGACGGCTTCAACGTGGTAACCGAAAGCCTGAAAGTAAGGGAGAGAATCGGGGTTTTATACGAGGATTCGGAGAGGGGCTTCGGCTGGAGGCTTAGCACCTGGACGAACCTCATGTTCTACGCTAGGGAGTACATGGTTGATAACCCTAGGAAGCGGGTTGAAGAGGTTCTGAAGATCGTGGAGTTGGAGGGTGAGGATGCCTTCAAGTGGTTCCAGAAGCTCTCCAAGGGTATGAAGCAGAAGGCGGCGCTGGCTAGGGCTCTTATACCTGACGCACAGGTGCTCTTCCTTGATGAGCCTCAGCGAAGCCTCGACATCCTCTTCGTCCTAAGGCTTAAACAGCTTATCAAAGAGAAGTTTGGAAAACCCGGTAGAACCATCTTCCTCAGCACACATGACATGCATTTGATCGAGGAAACCTGCGACCGCATAGCCGTCATAGATAAGGGCAGAATCGTTAAAGTAGGGACTGTGGAAGAGTTGAAGTCCCTCTTCAAATCCATGAAGACCAGTTCCTACACCTTGGAAGTCGCCCATGACCAGATACGAGGCTTAAACAGGTTGGCTGAGGAAATCCTCCACGTAGACGGGGTGGAAGAGGCTAAGCCCTTAGACCTTACAAAGCTCAAGGTCGGCGTCACAAGGGATAAGCCTGACGCCGTAAACCAGATCCTTAAAACGGCTCTGGAACACGGATACCACGTAACCGCGTTAACCGAGGAGGAGATTTCCTTAGAGGAAAGCATAGCGAAGATTCTAAGGGGTGAAGTGACCTGATTAAACCCAAGAGGGTGCTGGGCTACCTCATCATCGACTTCAACGAGTGGGTCAGCTACAAGCTTGAGATCTCATTCTGGCTTCTCAACACCCTTATAGGCGCCATAACCTACGCGTATCTAGGAAGCAACGTCGCCCTTCAGAATCAGGAGTACATGGCGCAGTACGGCTCCTTCCTCTCCTTCCTCCTCGTAGGTATGTCCTTCAACTACCTCATATACGCCTCCCTAGAAGCCCCTAGGATGGCTATAAACCCTTGGAACCTCGAATGGAACCTTACTTTACCCACGTCTCTATACGAGGTGATCATAGGCTCCGTCTTCTTCCGCTACCTCGTAGGGCTCTTACAGTTCACGCTCTACCTCTCCATCGCCTCAGCCTTCGGCGTCACATATGCCATAGACACCGCCTCAACCATAGTAACCATCATCCTAGGAGCCGCGGTGATGTGGGGCTTCGGCATGATCAGCGCGGGCGTACAGGTCATAACGAAGCGCTGGGACCCCGTTACATGGTTCTTCACCATGCTCGGAGGACTCCTCTCAGGGGTTTGGTTCCCCTACCAGCTCCTACCCCCCTCCCTCCAAAACTTATCGAAGGTTATGCCGCAGACCTACATCCTAGAAATGCTGCGGAGGGCGATGCTGAGGAGCGAATCCATACCATCACTGTGGGAAAGCCTGTACCCCCTGATGATCACCGCCTTCATCATCCTCTCCATAGGCTCCTTCATCTATTCGAAGTCCATAAAATACTCGAAAAAATACGGCACCACGGGGGAGTTCTAAACCCATAGTTTATGAACTTGTTAAAACGATCTAATGACGGTTAACCAGGTCGTTTGTTTGGAGCGTTAGGCAGTGTCCTCAACCGTAGTGAGAATTTTCAACGTTGGAGACTCAGTTAAGGTAGCCGATTTCCTATCAAAGGTCTTCTTGGAGGAGGGTAGACCGAGGCCCGCTGATGAAGTATCGAGTTTAGTGAGGTCTTGGATTGAGGAGCAGAGTAAAGGGATGACCCCGTTCATAGCCTTCAGAGATGAGATCGCCGTAGGCCTACTTCTTCTCGATGAGAGGAGCCCAAGTATCACCTACATTCAATGGCTTCACGTGCTTAAGCATTACCGCCGGCAGAAGGTCGGAAGCAACTTGATGGAAACCGCTTTAGAAAGGGTTTGGGCAAGAGGAATCCCATTAGCATCGCTTCACACCGCACCTGACAACATCGCGGCACAAGGGCTCTACACGAAGTACGGTTTCGTATCCATGCAGCCTCCAGGCGGTTACATGGTCAACTTCCAGCGGCTTCCCCTCTTGAACCATTTCCTCAAGCTCCATCCAAAAGCTGAAGTTACGCCCTTAGGTAAACAAATCGATTTCCAAGGTCAAAAAGTGTACCCCTTTTCATGGAAGGATGAATCGACAGAGCGTGAACTCACCCTTTACTTTACATGGGGCTTAGCAGGAGCTCGCGTTCCTGTGGAAGACGGTTCTTTAAGTACATACCTGATTTCGAGTGTACGCGCCCAAGCTCCAGGGTCCATACCTGTTTTAGATAAGGAAACGACCTACGTGAAACTGGTTTTGGAGAATGAGTCCAGTAGAGAGGTTTCTGTAGCCGTTAAGATTGGCGCGCCGTCGTTGCTTAGGATGCGCCCAAAACGGAGGAGATTCGCTTACTCGCTTCCAAGGAAAGAGCGCGCATCCTTCGTCTACGCGTTCGGGGCGCCTATAAGCTTGAAGCCTACCTCTACGGGTGCTTTCCTACCCATAGGCTTAGAGGTTTCCATAAACCATTACACCGTACCGCTGGAAACCGGTATGCGGGTTACTGAACCCTTCGAGGTAAGTGTTTCCCCCGCCAGGGTTTCACCTAATGGAGGGGAGATGTTAAAGCTTAGGCTTGATGTGAAAAGCGGGCTTTACAAAGTATCAACCTTAACGATAAAGCTAGAACCATCGAAGGACTGGGTTGTTGATGGAACCGGGCAGTTTAGCAACGTTATACCGGGTGAAACTGTAAGCCTAGATTTCCATGCGGTAGCCCCTCCCAAGGTTGAGCCGGGCAGCCTAGAGCTTCCTGTAAAAATCGCGTGGGCTGAGGGCGGGTATGAGGCGAAGGCGCGTTTAGCCGTCGGGCTTCCCATGAAATGCCCCACCTGCGGCGGCTTCATCCAATACCCCTACTGGGCTACGGTCGAGGGTGTTAAAACGGCATTCTGTAGGGAAGCCTGCGCGAAGGACTACGGGTTGCCTGAGCCTGAGATGCGGAGGCATCGTCTATGGGAAGCAGTTAAGCGGGGGTATCGATGGCTGAGTGAACTCCGCAGACCGGATGGTGGATGGAGGCTTCCCCAGCGAGATGGAAGCCTAGTTTACCCAGGCACCTGCGGCTTAAGCGCCCTCGCGGCCTTTGAGGGAGGGTTTTCCCCGATGGTTCAGGCAAGTAGGCAATGGCTTATAGGCGTTCAAGCTGAGGAAGGATCTATCGGCGATGGAGCTTCGACAACTTCCTCAGCTGTCATGAGCCTCCTCGACGCCGGGGAACCCCCTGACAGTCCTTCCCTAACGAAGGCAGCGTCTTACCTGAAGCGCGTTCAAACAGTGGAAGGTTACTGGAGTGGCTGGATGGGACCCGAGCTGACGACTCTGTACGGTATCCAAGCCCTTACAAGGCTCGGTGAACCCGCGACCTCTAAAACCATAGAGTTAGCTGTTTCATGGGTTCTAAGCAAGCAGAGCCCGGATGGAAGCTTCTTCGACGTCCAAGCCCCCGCGGTTAGGGCGGGTGAGGTTCTCGCCGTCACCACCATCGGGTTAACAGCCTTAACGCTCCTATGCATCGCGGATGTAGGGGTTATAGCTGAGCCTCAGACCGTTAGCAAAGCCTTAGACTGGCTTGTTAAGAAGCAGCAACCTGAAGGCTTTTGGGGAACAGCTGAGAAACCAAACCCCTTCGATACCGCGATGGCTGTTCAAGCCCTGTTCACGTATAGAGGACTTGAAGTGAAGACTCAGGTTAGGAGAGGAGTGGAGTGGCTGCTCAACAACCAGCAGCCTAATGGGAGCTGGGGTGACTTAATAGGTGCAACTCACATCATCGTCCGTAGCCTCGTAAAAATGAAAGCCCTAACCCAAATATACTAGAGAACGGGCTCGTTAAGGGTAGACGGTAGACTACTGAGAAGTGCATAGCGATTTCTTCGTTTAAGGGAGAAAGCGCCTAAGGATTTTCTTATTCTGCTCGTTGTATGAAGCAGTCAATTCCTCGGCGATGTCTTTGGGGACACCGTGTTTTATCAGTTCCCCGGCGAAGCTTTTCTTTACACGCCACATACTCCAACGTAGATAGATGAGGACCCATAGTAAGGAAAAGAGGAGTTTAGAAGTGTGGTAAGCGCCTTTGATGACGCCTTTGATTGAAGTCATGACATTCCCGTTGGAGAAATAGGGAAGTTTACTGTCCTAATGTCCGTCCGCTCTTCCCCGCAGTTTACTTACTTCTTACACTCTTCCACGGTTTCAACGGGCTTGCCCTTCGGGGGGACAGCACCTTTCAGGAATTCGCTGACGTTAGTGAACGCGGCTATGTAGTCTTTGGTCATTTTTAAAGCCGCTTCATCAGGGATACCTCCCTCTTTAAGCTCCTTATAAAACGCCGCGGCAGCCCTTCCCATGTTTCTACCAGCTTCCTCTGAGAAAACACTGGAGATCAATCCCTTGATTAAGGCTGGGACCTTCTCTGAGACAACTCCCAGGATCTGTGATACCTCCTCCGCTTCACTTTGCCCCCGCTTACCTTCCTCTTCACTCATACTATTCTTCACCTCCACCCCTTCAATCCTAAAATAAACTCCCTACTCACATAGGCTACCTTCCATCCCATCACTTCCTTGCCTCAGCTTTATTTAGCCTTTGAGCAAAGAGGGTGATGTGACCCGCGATCTCAGCCATCTCCTGGAACTGCCTCTTGCTGATCCTCGCTCCTTCAGCCACGTATACGGTTCTCCAAACGCTTCCCACATGTGCCATGTTCAACCTTACACCTCCTTGCGCTCAGTATAGTCTGGTCAGTGGAGATATTTCTTGTGGGAAAAAGTGATCACCTTAGTGATCACTGAGCCAGCTCGTAACGGTGGCCAAAGCCCTCAGCTTCACGGACAGCGCCCTCAGCCTGCAGCCTTCTAAGCCGCTCACGCACGATCCTTCTAGACGCCTTTCCCCTAACGGCTTGAAGCTCCCGCGTGACCTGTGAGATGTTCAGAGACCCGCGGACGGCTAGAATCCCGATGATGGTTTGGGAAAGCTCGTCTCTTGACGCTGTTCTACGGCGTAGAAATCGCCTCGCCGTGGTCAGCCGCTCCAACACCTTTAAAGGCTCACTGTAGAGGGCTACGCCCTGTCTCATGCTTCTAACAGCGGAGGCGATGTAGGGGTATTCCCCGGACATTAAAAGAACCTGTTCTATGATGTCTAACCGTTTCATGATGGCGTCCAGCTTCTCATCTAGGTTTTTAAGCCTCTCCCCCGCATCCTTAGCCATCCAACTCGCTCCGAAATCCCTACAATGCTATTTTTCTTACACCAGCCTTAAGGTTTTAACTGTAAAACGGGGTTTTCAAGGCGGCTTAAACACCCTTCACCACTGTTCCATATTATCCCTGAGAAACGCTGGAACCACGCGCGTAAGGCTTAATAGGTGTATGACTACAGACTCTTCTGGATTGTATAAGATGAGGGGGACTTACGTTTTACTCATAGCCTTATTATTCGTTCCCGCGTTTTCACAGCCTCCGTGCTCAGGCTCTCCCACCTCAGATTCTTCATATGTGTACTATGGTTACGCTCCTCAATGCAACGTCACCCGTCTGGACATAGTTGGCATCAACGACAGCACCCATGTAGAGATACATGATTTAACCACGGAAATGCTCCTCGCATCCACCACCGTTAACCGGATGGGCCTTTACACGTTTAACGTATCCGAGCGCATAGGCTCCTTGAGAGACCTTTACTTCAAGGTCGTAGCCGATAAACCCCTCGCCGTATGCCTAAGCGGAGTTTGGAAAATCAGCTTCGGCGTTAGATTGCAGGCTGGGAGTAGTTGGCGTGGCTTTAAAACCTTCTATCCTAGCACGGACGGGGGCTTCAGCGGGAAGGAATTCATCTTCATGGCAACGCATACGCTATGGGCTTCAACATATAACACTCCATTTCAAGTGAACGTTTACAGCATATGGGGGGTTGAGGATGGACATGTAACGGTTTACGACTCCGATAACCGTAAGGTCGCTGAGTTAGACGTTACTGTTGGCTCGATTCAGAAGGTGTCATTAAACGAGAGCAGCGTCTACAGGGTGGTCTCAACTGGTAGAATCCTTATCTTAGCTTTGGATTCAGAGGCATTCACGTACGTTCCTTCTTTAACGGGTGGCTTTGTCGGCAGATATTTCTACTGTATGGACGCCCCTGGCTGGCGCGGCGATAAATCCTCTCTCATCGTGCTTGCCCATGAGGACACGGAGGTCAGTGTCTACGACTTGGGTAGACCCGGTTGGAGTATCCAGTTCTCCGGACCGGATGTGAAGAAGAGCCTTAGGCGTGGAGAGTTATGGCATAACACAACCATGGTGACGAGGACGCCTTTACGGATTGAAAGCACCGGGGATATAACCGTGTTAATTGGAACTGGTGGAGATTGGTGGGGCCTCTATCCAGCTTCGTACATGACCAATGCGAGCGCCATTATGCCTCAGAATATCGGAGACGACATCTCCTTCATCGGCGTTAAGGCTGGAAGGGAGTTGAGGTTCTACGCTCCCACGAAGGCCGTGCTCTTCGCCACGAGAGACTGCTCCCTTTACCTAGACGGGGCGCTTGTTGTCGTTGCACGTGATGAAACCCTTACGATTCTCGGCGGCGCCCATGTAGTCCAAGCAGATGCGCCCATAATAGTTGAGGTATTGGGAGAGGGTGGATGGGAGGGAGATGTCCCTTCCTATTCGCCAGAATTTCCCGTAGTAGGTTATGAGAGTTGGGGGTCCTACCTCATCTCAGCTCAGGGACTTGAAGTCACCTATCCTCAACCACCAAATCCTATAGGAATCCAGCAGCTCCTACCCTTCATAGCCGTCGGCGTAGCAGTCCCAGTAATCCTGATAGCGTTTCTGGTTTGGAGAAGACGGGTTAGACGAATGAAATGAGACATCAACACTGTTCTTGTTGTAAGGGGAAGAGTGGGTTAACCCTATCGCTCTCCCCTCTTATCTAGTACGGAAGCACCCACATGGATTTACTCAGTAGCATTATGGCGGCGACAAGGGCGTTCATGAGTGAGTCTCCTATAACAAAGCCCATTACAACCAAGTTCCTTATCCTCCCCCAGCGTTCCTTCCCTAAAACTCTGGCTAAACCGTAATGGCTGAAGACGGCGCCTACGAACTGCGCGAATGAGAGGGCTATTGGGCTTATACCGAGGACGACGCCGGGGACTACGCCTATGAGGCCTCCCATAATCAACGATACGGGCGCGAAGGGGGCGTGGAGGAAGTTAGCGCCAACGACCAGAGCTGCTCCTACGGCTAATGAGCCGATGATAAGGTCTGATCTGAAAAGAAGCCCGGTCCAAAGCCAAGTTCGCCATCTTGCCCACTCCGTCGTCTCCACAGGCCATTTGATGATCGTGTACGGGTATGCGATTGAAGGTATATCTGCGAGCCTCATGAAAAGTGAAACGTAGATGTAGCTCATGACGACGCCTAAGCCGACAACGAGGAAGGAGGCCTTCACGTACTCGGAGTGCTTTGTTCCACAGATGTCGGCTTGGAGAAAGGCACCGGTGAATGTTGAGCCCCCCGTCATCATCTGCACAGGGGCTAACCAGATATCGAAGCCCCCGTATCCACTGTAATAGATCATCATCTCCCTCAGGTAAGGTATGTTAAACCCCCCGTATGTAACACCCGCTGCGCTCGTCTGAACGAAGGTAACGAAGAAGGATAAGCCCACGGTGAATAATATGAGAAGCCATATGGGGAAGCCTGGCACTAGGTATTGAACTAAGGCAACGGATCCAAGTGTTGCCAGGAGGAACATGGCGAGTAGAATCCATACGGGGACGCCTCCAGCTTCCCTCCCCGCCTTCGCAAGGCTCTTAAACGCCTTGATAAGCTTTCCAGGATTCATAGCTATAGGGACGAACGCTGCGGCCAACATTAAACCGATGAATACGCTTGTCCAAAAGTATAATGTAGACCTGTAGGCTATGACCGTCATACCTAAACCGGGTTTCCACGGGAACTCTGAAGGCCACATATTAAGCATGGTGATGACAGCGTTTCCGACAAAGTAGAAGGCGATGCTGCCGATGAGCTGGAATACGGCTACACCCATAGGAAGCAGTGAGCCTACAACGTAATAGGTGAGGTCTGAGGTAAAGCCTAGAGAAGCCCCGGGTAGAAACGTTTCGACAACCGCTGTGAAGTCTACTAGACCTCTCCCAACCGCGAATCCAACCGTGAAAAGTGAAAACGATGTCATGAGGTTGTATAGAACCCCTACAACGCCGGCGAGAAGTAAGGGTCTTATCCAGCTGGGCTCCCTATCGGCGACCGCGATCACGGCTTGAGCAGCGGCCGTTTGAGCTGGGAAAGAAAGCTTTTCAACGGATACGTAGAGCGCGTAGGAGAAGTACCCCATGGCGATGTTAGCGATAAGCCCGAGTGTTATAGGGATAACAACCGTGGTAAGTATGGGGATAAGCCAAGCTGGATGCAGGAAAGACCTTGCCAGTAGAATCTCTGTGTAGAGGCTAACGGGTGGAACCCACCAGGTCGGTATAAGAGGGGTTAAACCGAAGGCTTTAGTGATCGCGCTGTTGGCGAAGTAGTAGTTCCTTATAGGATTAACGAAAGCCCATGAGTAGCCTAACAGTCCCAGCGAGTCGAAGGAGAGTATGATGAAGATCTCCTGTTTAGTGAGGGGGCGGCCGAATCCCCTTGATATCTCAGACCATACCAGTATAACGATCCACGACATTAAGGGAAGGTAAAGCCCCGTGACGAGGTAGTAGTAGATGATCGCTGGTTGTACGATTAAGTTACCGAAGACTAGGGCTAACGCTGAACGCCACGTTAAGCCCTTCCCATACTGTACTTCCGTCGACATATTCATTCCACTTTCTCGGTTTTTAATAATTGGAGACCGCGTTCTGTGTACTGGTTCTTCTCTTCAAGGCTTAGGGACCTCCAGATAAGCATCTGCTTCCTCAAAGTGTCCACAAACGTGTAGTTCGCCGTCTTCCAGATTGTGTCAATACCGCTGATCCTGAGGATCTCAAGTTGGAAGGAGTAACCCCCTGTCCTAGGAGTAGCATTCACCGAGATCTTTTGGACAACCCCGGCATCGAGTGGGGCGAGGCGGATCTGGGCGGTTAAGCTGTCTAGGGCATAGGTAACGTCCTCTGCGACGAATATTCCTACCTCCCTACTTGAATGTATTTCCATCCATTCCCTCATAAACTCCAGCGTGCCCGTCACTTCACGTTCACTTGCGGCGACGAAGGGAAGAGGTATGCTCCAATTGTTACCATGAGGTTCCGTAGGCAGCTTCCACTTGCGTTCAAGAGATGGGGTCACAAGCTTTGAAGCCTTGATTGCGGGGTAGACCGTTGATATCATGGTCATGATGCTAGCGAATCCCATGACTATGCCGACGAATATGGATGAAAAGTTAGGGAATAAACCGGCTGGATAAAGACCTGTCCACCACAGGACCACCGTAGCCAGTATTCCAAATATGTACCCGAGTATGCTGCCGACGACGGCGTAGATAAGGTTCTCTGAGAAGAACATGGAGGCTATATGCATGGGTGAGAGACCTATTGAGCTGAAGACGCTTATCTCCCTAATCCTCTCGAAGACGGCGCTGAGCGTCATGTTAATAAGTGTTAAACCCGCGATGACCATAAGTACCTGCATCATCTCCATACCTGTGAAGGAAAACCATGTTCTTGGACGTGTGATTAAAACCTTATCACCTTTCGTGAAGTATATGTCGAGAAGGGAGCCGAGCGAAAAGTCTAAGGTGGCTTTTTCAATCGAATTAACGTCTTTAAACTTGACCGCGACGCTCCAGATCGGGGCTTGTGTGGGTGAGTCTGGAAAAACCCTTAGCGCGGCTAGGTATGGAATTATCACAACTTCATCCCAGGTAACGTGTACAGGTTTGTAAGGTTCCATGCCCACGAAGTAGAGCACAGGCGCAAGGGATTCACCGTCGATATCCTTGAGGTTACCCATGTCTCCGGCGTTGTATAGCCCTACCACGGTTAAGCTAGAGCCCCAGAGGTTTATCGCAGACCTGCCAGCTTCTATCTTGATGCCCAACTCCTGCTCAAGTTTAGCAGCCATGCTGTAGCTGATGATACAGCTTGAATACTCTTCGGCTTCAAACCATCTTCCCTCACTTATTTTCTTATCGATTCCAGTAATCTCTGCTTCTTGTGGAGATAGGCCGAGGATCCCCTTGGCTAAGGTTATGCCTTTAGGTCCGAGGCTTACCTGTGCGAAAGCCGCGCCGGAGGGTGGGATGATCCATGCTCTTGGTACAACTACAGCCTGAGCCTCGTACTTTGTCTTTATGAAAACAAAGAGTTCCTCCGGTATCTGTGCCCAAGGTATCTTCCTAACTAGGAAGCCGTTGTAGGGAATTTGTTCCACGGGGTTTTCAACCATGTAGAGTATCACGGAGGACGTTGTTGAGGTAAAAGTCATAAGCGTAAACGTGACTATCGTCACGGATAACAGTGTGAGAGCGGAGCGGAACTTCCTCTTACGCATGTTTTGGATGCCCAGCGATAAAGAGCTCATAAGTATACCGGTGCGGCTGACCTCTGTGAAGTGCAGCCCGAGTACGGTCCGTCTAACCACGCTCGCGGTTGTAAGAAACTCTTGCACTATGATAACGATCATCGGCGCAACCATCACGGCTACGGCTAGACTGATTAACACCATGTAGATGTTCGTAGCTATGCTGTAACCTGGATGGAAGAGGAGTAGGAAGATGCTGCAGGCAATGAAGGTCCCTATGAAGAGGGCTACCCTTTTAAGCCCCATCTTCTGGAAAATCAGCCTCTCCGCTAAGAACGCGAAGGGGATCATAACCAAGAAGAACGCGGCTGCGGTGGCTATGATCTCCCACATGAGGTCCATCGAGGCGATGTATGACTGTCTAGAGTAGCTCCAAAGGGAGTACGCAGAAGCGTAAACGTTATCGTACTCCTTCATTTCAAGGACATCTGTAAGGTTGTTATAGTAACGTCGGGCCTCTGGATGGTACAGGAGTATACGTGGGTTAAACGCGAAATGGCTTTCGAGTATGCTGACCCTAGAGTCTGTCAGTTCGAAAAGCCCTTCAGCCAACTCGATCGCTGAAAGCCTTAAGGTTTGGCCTCCCTTTATCATGTAGCCGCTGCCTATAGGAACC